>ENA-UOWE01000290-UOWE01000290.1-activated-sludge-metagenome-genome-assembly--contig:-NODE-290-length-75035-cov-105.725273_pt1 | contig 75035 bp, 54 predicted proteins | sample MGYA00249841_ERZ761562 | MGnify/ENA primary metagenome ERZ761562 (study PRJEB28883, sample SAMN05720200) | activated sludge metagenome | isolation source: Anaerobic digester | place: Japan... | reverse complement strand
GCGTCTACCGGCGGCAGTTCACCGCGCCGGGCGTCTATACCTACACCGACGGGGCTGGGCATACCGCGACAATCGAGGTCGTTGCCGAACGTAAAATCTACCTGCCGCTGGTGCTGCGGAATCAGTAGATTGACAGACCTGCCGGGTTTTCAAAACCTGGCAGGTCTTGCATAGACTAACCGCACGCCGAAATTACCATTCCCATCAGCAGATTTAGCCGATTAAGCAGATTTTTTGCCCGGTCTACAGCATATAATCTGCTGACAAGAACAGAGAACTTTACCGTGCGTCTGTTATATCTGTGGATTGCGGTTCTTGTTTTGAGGGATGTTCTTTCAACGCGCGGCGGGCGGCTTGCGCGTAGATGGAATGGGGCAGTGCGTCAATCGCTTCGTTGAAGTGACGAATGGCCTCGGCTTCGTGGCCGGTGCGGCGCGCTGCCAGTCCCAGGTTGTAATACCCGGCGGACAGGTAGTGCGCGCCGATCTTGAATTCCTGATTGCCCAGCGCCTCGGTGAGCGTGGTGTAAGCCGTCTCCGGCTCGGCGGCGCGCAGTTCGGCGACGCCCCGGTTGATGAGGACGATCTGACGGCTCACAGCATCGGGCCACAGGCGCAGCGCCAGGCGGTACGTCGCCTGCGCGCGTGGAAAGTTTTTGCGGGCCAGAAAGGCGTTGGCCAAGTCCGTCAGCAGGCGCACCCGCATCGTCACCAGGTAGAGCACGATGAGGAAGAGCAGCGGCGGGAAACGCGGATACGCGAATGTCAGTGCGGCGCCAAGCCCGGTGACGATCAGGCTCTCGATGGCAAAGCGCATGGAAAGTCCCTGACGCCGCAGCAGCGATAGCCCGCCAAATCCCAGGATGTAAAGCAAGCCGACGGATAAAATCAAAAATGCCGGATGATTGAGTCCCATTACACTTCTTTGTAAATTAAGGATTTGGAGATTGAAGATTTGGAGATTTTTTCTTTCAATCCCCCAATCTTTCAATCTCCAATCCCCAAATCTCGCAATCCTTCAATCCTCAATCGCAAACAAGTGCGCAGCAGTGCGCTTGAGCATCTCCACACCGCGCACTTCGGTCTCAAAGAGCGGCACGAGCGCGCGGACATCGGGGAAACTGGCACGGATGTCCAGCATGTGATGCTCCTGCATGGCGATGCGGTTGCGCACAAATTCAGGCGTGTCGGCGGTGACGTCTGCTTTATCAATGAGCATGTTCACGATCACGCCGCCCACGGGGATGCCAAAATCGTGGAACCAGCCGATGAAGCGCTTGATGACCGCGATAGGCAGCGCCTCCGGCAGGGTGACGAAGAAGAAAGCGGTCTTTTCGGCGTCGGTGAGCAGACCCTTCGTGCGTTCCATCCGTGAGCGCAGGTTGAGGAGATACTCCATCAACGGGTCCTTTTCCTTCTTGCGGCTGTACGAAAGCAGCTCACGGAGCGACTTGGCCTCCTCGCGGCTCTGCACCATCTTGTTGACCCACATGCTGTAAACACTGGACATCCCCAGCAAGCGGCGCGTATTTGCCGTCGGCGCCGTGTCGAAAACATACACATCGTACTTGTCCTCGAACATCAGGTCAATCATGTTTTCGAACATCGCCGATTCCTCAAAGGCCGGGTTCATCGTCGCCGACTCGACAAACTCATCGGCGCGAGTTTTAATATCCGCATACTTGAGGAACCACTGGATCTTCTGCGTCAGTTCGACTTTGGAACGCTCGATGGTGTCTTTGGTATCAATCTCGTAAGCGTAGAGGTTGGGCGCGCCGTTGACCGGTGTAGGCGCGCCGAAGACATTTTGATCGAGCAGGCTGCTCAAGGAGTGCACCGGGTTGGTGGACGCCAGCAACGTGCGATGCCCCTGCTGGGCCAGCCACAGCGCCGCCGTACCCGCCATCACCGTCTTGCCCACACCGCCCTTACCGCCGAAGAAGATGTACTTCATGCGGGGATGTTGTGTAAAAAACGCCGGCATGGATGCTGCGCTCATGCTTCACCTCCAAACAACGCTTCTGCAACGCGACCGATCATTTCCAGACCGGTGATGTCGCGCTCGAATTCCGGCACCCGCGCGACCACGTCCACACCGAAGATCTCATCAATCTGTTTGAGATATTTGTTCTGCATCTCGATGCGGTTCTGCAGGTAAGCGGGGATGTTCTGCTGCGCCAGGTTTGGCGGGATGACGCGATTGACGATGTAACCGGAGATGGGCACCTGGTATTTGGCGAACAGCGTGGCGGCCTTCTGGGTATCGAGGATAATCATCTCCTCCGGCGTAACAACGAAAAAGAAAGCCGTTCTCTCGCGGTCGGTGAGAATGCTCGATGAGGTATTGATGCGCTTCTTGATGTCTTGTAATTCGGCAAGGATTTGATCTTCTTCAGTCTGCTTCTTACGTTCGAGGATCGCTGCGACTTGAGCGTATTCCTGCATTTCCGTACGCAATGCGGTGATCTTATCAATCCACTCGTCATAGACACTCGCCATGCTCAAGTAATAGAGGGCATGGCCCAACGGCACCAGGTCGTAAATGTAGTAATCGTATTCACCGCCGACGACAATATCTACCACTGCATCAAAGATGGCGCTCTCTTCCATTGCCGGTTCAGCAGCGGTGGCCTGGATGTAATCTTCGATCTCCTTCGGCACCTCGTCCAGACCGTACATATCAAGGATTTTCTGCCGGATTTGATTCTGGTATTCATGGATGCGCTGGTCGGCGTCAATCTCTTGCGCGTAGAGGTTGGGCGCAATCTCCACCGCACCCTTGCCGAAGATGTCGCGCTCGAAGATGTCCGAAAGCGACGCCTGCGGGTCTACGGAAAAGACGAGCACCTTGTATCCTTGCTTCGCCAGCCAATAGGCCGTCGCTGCCGAGAACGTGGTCTTGCCTAATCCACCCTTGCCGCCAAACTCGATGTAGCGGCGGTTGGGATGTTCGCGGAAAACTTGTGCAAGTGACATAGTATCTCCTTATCAAGTAGCCACCGAGGACACAGAGTTCACAGAGAAGAACAGAAAAAATCTCTGTGTGCTCTGCGCTCTCTGTGACAAGTTATGCCAGCGCGTCGGTCAGGTCGCGCTCGCGCAGCATGCGCCGCTTCCACGTGGAAATCTGCGGCACGACGTAGGGCAATAAGCGCAACGAGTAATAGGGCGGCAGAATGGGAATACCCAGCAAATCCCCCATGGTGATGAGGATGAACAGGTGTTCCATGCTGCCGCGCGTCTTAAGAGCAAAGCGGGTCATATCGTGGCCGGCCATCCCATACAGGAATTCCTTTATCGAACGGCCGATTTGCTTCAGTTTGCTTTCACGTGGTTCTTCTTCTGGCATTGTTAGTCTCCTTAAAATAGTCAGGGAGTCGTTAGTCGAATGGTCGTTAATCAATCCCTTCGATTAAGTCCGTAAGGTCGGTCCAATCGCGTTCACGCAACAGACTGCGCTTCCAGCGGTTGATCGCCGGGACGACGTAGGGCAGCAGGCGCAGGGTGTAGTAGGGCGGCAGAATCGGCAATCCCACCAAATCTCCAAAGCTGATCAGCAAGAACAGGTTTTCGACTTCGGCACGTTCGCGCTTCGTGCCCTGCACCCACTCATAGGTGGTCATGCCGTAAAGCACCTCGCGCGCCGTGCGTGCGATTTGCCGCAATTTATCCCCGATGTCGCCCAGCCTCACAAGGCAGCCGTCCCCTTGAAAATCAGTTTGAAAAATACGCTAAGAGGGGAGCGGGGGCCATCCTCCCTCCCCTCTTGTAGACGTTATGCTTTGGCGGGCGCTTGCTTCTCCCGTGGCTTGCGCAGTGCCTTCCATCCATCATAAATGAGGAAGCTCGCCGCAACAACCAACACCAGGGCGATGATCCCCACGAGCACCGAGGCGATCCCCGCCTGGGGCGTCGCCGCTTTCGGCAGCTTGACAAAGAAGTTGTCGTAGGCCAGATAGAGTAGCGCGGCAAAGGTGGTGATAATCATGAAGCCCGCCGGATAGAGCGCCCAGGTGTGCTTGCGTCCCTCCGACATCGCCCACAGGGCAACCAACATCAACGCCAGCCCAGCCATCAGTTGGTTGGCCGCGCCGAACGCCGACCAGATGGTGAGCCAGGGAATGACCCACACGAAGATCAACGTCAGGATCAACGCCACAATGGTGCCGATGTGTACGTTCTTCATCACCGGCATCTGCTCACCGAGCAACTCAGCGCTGGCGACGCGCATAAAGCGGACACACAGTTGCATGATCGTCAACGCCATGATGGTCAGGAAAACCGAACCATACGCCGTGCCGAATTCTTTGGGAATGCCGATGTGGCTCAAGAAGTTCGCCAGCCCGCCGGAGAATACGGCCAGTGCCTTCGCCGCGCCGCCCGCGTCCTGATAGCCTTTGAGGCCACCGAACGCCACCGTTGCGGTCAGGAAAGCAACCGTGGCAAAGACCATCTCCAGGAACATCGCGCCGCCGCCCACCGGTAGAGCATCGGTCTCGGCCTCCAATTGCCGCGCCGTCCCGGAGGTCGAAACCAGGCTATGCCAACCGGAGATCGCACCACAGGCGATGGTGACGAAGAGCATCGGCCACAGCGGGCCGCTGGCAGTGGTGAATTTGGTGAAGGCCGGGAAATCCCCCATCCCCGGGCGCCAGATGATCATACCGAGAATCCCGCCCAACACACCCAAAGAGACGATCCAGAAGGAGATGTAGTTGATCGGCTGCGCAAAAGACCAGATCGGCATGACCGAACCGAAATAACAGAAGATGATCACCAGCAGCGTGCCGATGACCTGCGCTCGCGTATTCCCCAGGAACCACACTGGCGATTCAGGCAGACCGTAAAGGCCGGTGAAGAAATCGGCAACCGGCTTGGTGGTGCTGAGCCAAATGCCTACGAAGGTGAGCACTACGGTCACAACGGTGGTGAGGATGATGTCCTTCCTCCACTTGTAGGTCATCTGCCCCGCCAGGATGCCCATCAAGACCACCATGATCATCCCCAGCGGCACTTTGGGGTTGGTCATCAAGGTTTTGCCGACGGCGTTGCCGAAGCTGCCCATAATCAGCAACAGGTAGAAGTAGAGGAAAATCATCAAAATCGTGCGCGCCCGCGGTGAGACGAGTTTGTAGCTCAGGGCGCCCATCGAATCGCCGTCGCGGCGCACACCCATCATCATCGCGCCGTAGTCCTGCACCCAGCCGATGAAGAAGGTGCCCAGGATGATCCAGAGCATAGCCGGGAACCATCCCCATTGCACGGCAATAATCGGGCCGGTGATGGGGCCAAGTGCAGCAATAGACTTGAATTGATAGCCGAATAATACGTTGCGGCTGGCGGGTGTAAAGTCCACACCATCCATGTACATCTTGGCCGGGGTCGCCTTTTTGGCGTCGGGCTGGATCACGTCGCGGTCAATACGACGGGCATACCAGCCATACCCAACGACGACAGCCACGGCAGCGATAATCAACACAAGAATCGAATTCATACAAAACCCCCTTTCGAGATCCGCATGCTGTGTAATTGAATAACAAAAAAAGGTTTGCCGCGATGTTGGGTGCGTTGCTTGAGACGACAAATCAGATCACGCCGGAGCGTTGTGGAATACAGATGCAAAAAATGGCTCTCCTGGTTAGCTTTATCGCATCACCTCCTTTGGCCCCCTGAAACCCGCCTTCACTATTATAAATCTCTCTTGTACACAATGCAAATTTTTCTCAAACGAAAAATTCTGGATAGCATGCCCGCAACTCATTCCACAGATCGCCAAAGATTGTCGGGGCGTGGGGCACGAGTAGTTCCAGCATCTTGATTGCCATGCGCCGGATCTCCCACTGAGCTTCGGGGGTGATGCGCAGGCGGAAGAAATGCAGAAGCTCACGGAAGTTCATCGTGACGATGATGCGCGTCGCGGCGGCATTCGGCAAGACAAAGCGCGCGTCTTCTTTGAGCACGCCCAATTCCCGCAGGTCCCGGTAGGCCCCCTTCACCTGCTCGACGAAGCCATCCCACACGGCCCGTGCGTGAGGGTCTTCGGCAATCGCGTCGGGAATGACCAGGGCAGGATCGGACATATCAACGTACCGTTGGCTTTCCTGGGAATATGAGGCAATCCGGTGGCGCACGAGCTGATGGCTACATGCTCGACTGATACCGCTAATCTCGAACGTAGCGCTGGCGTGCTCGATGAGACTCTCGTGGCCCTCCCGCAGCCGCGCCCGCAGAAACTTCGCCGGGTCGCCCCGGCTCTCGCTGCGATAACACACTCGCCCGGCATGCTCCAGCAGTTCCTCCGGCGTTCCGTTCCCGCGCAAATATTGTGTCAATGCAATCAGTTCAACCTGCATAGTTCTCCTTGTGGCTGGTTACTGGTTACTGGTTACTTGTTGCTGGTTACTCGTGGCTGGTTACTTGTTGCTGGTTACTTGTGGCTGGTTACTTGTGACTGGTTACTCGTTGCTGGTTACTTGTGGCTGGTTACTTGTGGCTGGTTACTCGTTGCCGGTTCCTGGATATGGTTGATTTCTGCGGCGCGGGCGGCCATCAGGGCACGCAATTTCGCCGAGTCTCTCGGATAGGCCCAGTAGAACAGCGAGTAAAGCACAAAGCAGATGACCCACGGGAAGGGAATCGTCCATAGCATCGCCTGGGTGAAGCCGATCCGATCAGCCAGGGTGCCGGCGACGTAGGCCACCAGTGCCGCAAATCCACTCTCCACGAAGGTCGTCATCGAGAATGCCGTGGCGCGTAACTCCGGTGGAACCGCACCCTGCATCATTGGCTCCTTCGCGCCTTTGCCTGCCCAACTGATGAGCAGTGCGGTCACAAAACACAGGAAGAAAAAGGGCCAGAATCCCCAATTTTCGGTGCGCGTCAGCATGATGTAGCTCAGCGGAATGCCGCAAAAAACGGAAACCTGACCGACAATCGTGCGGCCATATTTGGGATTACGGGACTCTGCCCAGTCACCGAGCACGCCGCCAAGCACGTTGCTGATTGCCGTTCCGATCACGATGCCCGCGAAAGCCAGCGTCGCACTCCCATGGGGATGATCGAAGACGATAGCCTCCGTCATTCCCCGTACATCCACCATCCAGGTGATCAGGTACAGCCCCAACACCACCCACGGCATGCTCCCCGCCAGCCCTTGCAAAATCGCCACCCAGATCGTGGGGATCGCCAGCACCTTCGGAATGTCGGAGAACTTGATGGCGTACAAAGCGGCCTGTTCTTCGGTGATTTTCCCCGCCAGTTCCGGCTCCGCCGCACCGCGCGTGGGTTCCTTCACCAACAACGCCACCACCAGCCCGGAAAGCACGCTGAACGCGCCGAGCAGGTAGAAGCCCCAGCGCCACAGCGTCGGCGTTGCCAGGAAGCCCAGCCCCACCGTGCCAACGACGATCCCCAGTACGCCGATGGACTCCAAAAGGCCGAGCGCGCGCCCGCGCTGGCGTGGCGGGAACGTGTCCGACATCAGCGAGAAGGTTGCGGGCATCAGACATCCCAATCCCAGGCCGGCAATGGCACGGATGATAAGCAACTGCCCGAAGTTTTGCGTGAAGCCGCAGAACAGCGTCCAGATCCCCCACAGCCCCGTGCCGAAGATAATGACGCGCTTGCGTGACCATTTATCGGCGGCGTAGCCCCAAAACGGCGCGCTGAGCGACTGCAACAGGCTGCGGATGGTACCGATCAGGCCCAATGCCTGGTAATCCAATCTCCATAACTTCTGAATGGTGGGGAAAAGGACCGAGATAATCTGCCCTTCCCCCTGATCTATGAAGTAGCCAAAGGCCAGTGCAAACAGAGTTTTCCAGCGTGTGGATTTTGGTTCAGATTGCGTTGATGTCGTCATGCTTGCTCTCCTTGATAGTCAGATAGTCGTTAGTCGGATAGTCGGGTAGTCGTTAGTCGAGTAGTCGGGTAGTCGAGTAGTCGGGTAGTCGGATAGTCGGGTAGTCGGGTAGTCGGATAGTCGGATAGTCGGATAGTCGGGTAGTCGGGTAGTCGTTAGTTGGATAGTCGGGTAGTCGGATAGTCGGGTAGTCGGATAGTCGGGTAGTCGGGTAGTCGGGTAGTCGTTAGTTGGATAGTCGGGTAGTCGGGTAGTCGTTAGTCCGGTCATTAAAGACAACTAACTATCCGACTACAAGACTAAAGACTACTGGACTAAAGACTACCAGACTAAAGACTACCAGACTAAAGACTACAAGACTAAAGACTACCAGACTAAAGACTACCGGACTAAAGACTACCAGACTAAAGACTACCGGACTAAAGACTACCAGACTATTGCCGCAGGACGAACGGAAGGTAAATGCGGAATTTCTCGAAGGCCTCCACCCGCGATGTTCCCAACAACAATACCGTGTTCGTCCCCTGGCTGATGGGCAACGTGGCGGTGATCCAGCCGGTTGCCGATTGCGTCGGCGCCGTGAAAAAGCCGGTCGCGTCAATCGTGCCCACGTCGCTGCTCCACAAGATGGTGGCCGTCAACGCCGTCGGGTTGTCCCAGGCATCATACGGCGTCGCCGTCATCTGGGCCGTTTCCCCTGCCCATAGCCTCAACGGATTTGGCGTAACCTCCAGACGTACCGGCGGGCCGACCGTGACCGTCACCACCGCGCTTGCCGTGAAGACATGCTGCGCCTCATTCATCCAGAAGGTCAATGTGGCCGTGACGTGGCCCGTCGTCGGGGAGGCGGCAGCGGTGAAAACGCCGTTCGCATCTACGCTGCCCGCATCGGTTGACCATGCCGTTGTGGCAGCGATGTCTACCGGATTCCCCCACATATCTACCAGCGTCGCCGTGAAGGAGATAGAGTCGGCTACCTGCACCCGGGCAGCCGGCGGATCCAGCACGACGGCTGCCGGAGCCGCCGCCCGCACATAAACTCGCGCGCGACCGGTCAGGGTGAATGACGCCGGCTCCGCGAAGCGGGCCGTTGCCGTCACCCATCCATCACCAACCGTCGTCGGCGCCGTGAAAAGGCCGGTCGCGTCAATCGTGCCAAGGCTACTTTCCCAAACCAGTGTTGGTGTAGCTGTGGTTGGGTTGCCCCAGGCATCCACAAGTGTCGTCGTGAATTGCAGGGTTTGTTCAGGCAAAGCGACCACCACATCAGGTGTAACGATGACCGCGGCCGGCGGGCCGGCCGTAACCGTAATAGTGACCACGGTGGAAAGTGGACCAAGGTGTCCGATGATCCGCGTGGTCGTGAGCACCAACGGTGCGGTGTAGACGCCATACGCATCCACCGATCCTCCCTCCACCGTCCACGTGGGCGTGACGGCGAACGTCTGCCCGAAGCGCGTGTCGCCCTCACTGAGCAGCCATGTCCCCAGCTCAACCCGGCTGCCCAGGGGCACCGTCAAGGTGGCGGGTGTGATGCGCAATCTCGACCACCACGGGAGCCACAGCGCCGGGTCGCCGAACAGTGTGTACGTCCGCGCTTCATACGAATAGGAAATGGCTTGCCGTCCAACCTGTGTAAGCTCGCCCAAATTAAGGATGCCCCGCTGAAACGCCGCTCTGAACATCGCCCGTGCCAGACTTTCCTCGCTGGAAGCATAAGCCAGCCCTGCCGGCCCGTAGGCCGCAATCGCGCCCGTCTGCGTCAAAACCGTCGTGGTCCACTCGCCGATGGAGCGCACATCGCGGCCAGGCAGGCTGGGATATTTCGGCGGGAACATCCAATAGCCGTCCCAACAATCCAGTGAGAGCAGGAAAGGCAGCGCCGTGGTCTGGGTGAGCGCGGCAAGATCGGTGTTGAAGATCAACGGCTCGTGCGCCCAGCGATGGATGGAGCCGTGGCCCGAATACGCCAGCAGTCCCGCGCCTGCGTTCCACGCCTGGGTCAGCGCGTTCGTGGCCGCCGGACACGGTTGAAGGGCAGGTGGGCAGTAGGTTTCCATATAGACCGTCTGCGTCGTTATCGCGGTGGGGAACAGGCTCCGCAGGCGTTCCAGCAAGCTGTCGAATCCCTCGTCATAGCTCTCGCCGTTATCGGCGACGAGGAGCGCGTGCAGTTGCCACGGCGCGGGTGGCTGCGCCTCGTAGGCCAGCACCTTCGTCACATAGGAGGCAACTTCTTCCACAGTTTGGGCGGGGAGACGTCCCACGTAGACCTCCGGGAAGCCATCATTGTTCACATCTCCGAAGCGGCTGTCCACCGGCACATCGCCCTGGTTGGGATCGGCAAATTCACGGTACGGCGGAATCCACGTAGGTGTGAACGGGCCATAGCTTGTCGGATTGTAGCCCTTGAGGTTAAAGTTGCCATCGCCCACGAGGAAGAGATGCTTCACCGCCGGACCGGGCCAATGGGTGTGCGCGTAGGCCACAAACGCGCGAATGGCCTCCGGGTGGAAGACACCGCCGTTGAACAGGGGGTAAATATCCTCCACGGCAACGCGGCGCACGCGCACTCCTTGCGCTTCGCGTTGCGCGGCGAGCGGTTGTAGCGCGTCCAGAAAATGCCGTGGCGCGATGATGATCTCATCCGCCCCCGTGGACGGTGCAAGCAGGTCAAGGGCCGGCGAATAGCGCACAGGCGCGACCGGGCGGGGAACTTCGGCCAGGTAGCGCGTCCCGACCGGTGCGGTATCCTGGAAAACCGCGCCGCCGTTGACAAGCACGACGGGCCGCAGCGGATTGCTCACATCGTACAGGCGCGCTCCGGCGGGCCAATCCGCCACGGCATACGTCGCCGCCGCATCCGTCAGCGCCGCACAGACGAACGTGCCATCAACCGTTACCGGTGAGCGGCGATAGGTCAGTTCCGCACGGTCGAAGAAGATGCGCTGCGGCCCCACATCGGTGACGTAGGCCACACGCACGTTATTGTTCCCCGTAAGCAACGCCGCAGCGGGCACGCTCGTGGTGATGATGTGGCCGATCTTGCCATCCCAATAGAAGTCACCCAACGCCGTCCCGTTGAAGGTGAGACGCACGTGATGGTCGGGATTAACGCCATCGTTGTAGTTGAACGACGCCATTTCCACCACCAACATCGCCGCATCGCCGGACGTCAATGGCGCAGGCAGGGCAATGGGATAGGTTCTGGTGGTGGTGTTGACGACGTTCACATCCTCCCAGAACCAGGTCGTGGCGGTGCCCGGATCGGTACTGGCGCGCGCCCAATAGCGCAGATTGCGTTCGGCGACGGCGGTGGCGCGGCAGATGCCGGCGGGTGCCCCTACAGGCGTCACATCGCGCGTCGCCATACGCAGGCCGGGTGTGGACGCATCCACGGTGAGCCAGTACACGTTCTCGTCGGTGTATTCTTCATCGTGGCGCGTCCCATGGAACTTTTCCCCGTAGAAGATGAGCGCGTCATCGGGATCGAACGACCCCGTTCCCAGTTCGTGCAATGCCACCTCCTGCCCGCGCCAGAACAGATGCACATCGGCCAGCGCCGCGCCTGTGACGGGGACGCCGGCTGCCGCGAGTGTGGCGTAATCCAGCATGTAAATGCCATCGGTGATGATCCCGATACGCCAAACGGGATCGGGAAGCAGGAAAGGCGGAGTGAGCGAGAGAGAAGGGGAGAAGGCGAGAGGGCGAGGGGACAAGGGGGCCGCGCGCACGGAGAGCGTTGGGATGAGCAACAGCAATGCACCGAGTATAGCAAGTCCCAACGGGCCATAGCGTTTTATTAGTGTATCCATAACGTAATCCTTTCTATTTTACCAGGACTTACGCAGTCGCACTCATTTTTCACCGCAGAGGCCGCCGAGAGCGCCGAGAAATGAGAAAATCTCAGCGACTTCTACGTGCCCGGCGGCAAAGTTTCGCCAGTTTACGTAAATTTTGCTTATGAGAGGTCATCTACGTCTATTCTACTCTCAGACGCCAGGGATGCAATGTGCCAGGAAGGGCTTTTTGTGGCGGGGCGAAGCCCCACCATAAAAACCGCTCCCCCCGGCCTTAATTGCCGGAAGCGGCCAAATGCGATAGCCCTGAGGTGAAGTCATTGACACCAGCGGGCTGTGGACTATAATGACTTCTATCCGGCGGACTGAAGACACTTCGTAAGAACTCGTGGCGGACTTGCCGGCAATCAGATGAAAATAACGTTGAAATGCTGGAATGTTTCAACGTTCCGACGAACTTTGGAGCTTTACCAATGAAAACACAGGCTTTTCCCTATGCGGAGATAGCACCGAACACCTACGAAATCGGAGAATTCGATTGCGCTTCGATCTTTCTCATCGTGGGTGACGAAAAAGCGATGCTCATTGATACCGGCGTGGGCATCGGCGACCTCAAGGGCTTCATCCGCAAGCTGACGGACAAGCCGCTGATGGTCTGCTACACCCACAATCATATGGACCACGTGGGGGGCGCCGGTGCTTTCGACAACGCCTATATCCATCCCAACGACATGGCCGGCTTTGCGACCGGGGGACGCATCGGCCTGGGCATCGCCGAACGCGCGGCGTACATCAAGACAATCGCCGAGCGTGAAAAAGGCGATTACCCTTACGATCTCGCCGTGGACCTCACCGAATGGGGACCGCCGCCGCCCCTGTATCCCCTTGAGGATGGGCAGGTGATTGACCTGGGGAACCGCCGGGTGACGGTGTACGCCTGCCCCGGTCACACGGCCGGCTCGGTCACATTCCTGGATGAAAACTCGCGCACCCTGTTCGTGGGCGACGCCTGCAACTGCAATCTCTTCCTGGGCGGCGGCCCGCCCGGCACTCCCAACTTCACCTCGATTGAGAAGGCGCTGTTTTACCTGCGACGCCTGCACCGTATGCTGCATGTCCAATATGACCGCTATTACAACGGGCACTACGATTTCCGTCCCCTGGGCCAGCCCCTCGGCGAAGATGTGCTTCCCGACGCCATCACTGCCTGTGAACAAATCATCGCCGGCACCGCGAAGGTTGATATCCGCGCCGCCCCTCTGCCCGGCGCGCCGCTGATCCATGTGGTAACGGTGGGACGCACCAACGTCGCCTTCAATCCCGACGGCATCTACGAGACGAGCTGGGTAACGGGGTGAAGGGGAAGGCGCTCACGCGCCGGCGTCTCCATCGCATTGCACTTGTCCACGGATGAAGCCCCACTTCTAAAGGTTGCCCCGAAAGCACCTCGTGCGTCACACGCACGATACATCTGCCCTGCACCGACAAAAACTCCCGCAGACGGGGTGTCTGCGGGAGGAAAATAGAATTTAGAGAACGGATGCTACTTGCGCTTGCGGAGAACGACGAGGCCGGCGGCTGCCAGCAGCCCTACAGTGAGCGCGGCAAAGGGCGAGGCGGCGCTCAGGCCAGAGAAGGTGACGGCGGTGGAATTGGTTGTGGCGTTGAAGGTGACGTTATCAACACGCCAGGTACCACCAGCTCCCTCAGCGTTGTATCCATAGATGCGGAAATACACTGTGGGCTGTCCCCTAATAGCCAAGTCAACGCTGGTTCCCGATCCAAGATCAAAGCTGTGCGATCTCCAGTTTGTATCGTCTGGAACATTGGTTATTGTGGCGGGAATCTGTGTAAAGTTAGTACCGTCTGTGCTGTAATGCACCTCAAAGTCATGAATCCCTGTACCAGAGCGCCTCTCGTCAAAGCTGAGGGTGATGTGCCCATAGTTGGTCAGATCAACCATGAATTCAAAGTAGTCATTGGCGTCCAGTGTCCCTGTTGACCAATCTTGAAAAGACCATGAGTATCCAGTTCCTCCAAAGCCAACAGGAAACTCACCCGTAGCTGGTATTGTCAGACCACTGCCCCTACTAGCAACTGCATTACCCGTTAGATCCAAATTAGGCACTGGGGAGCCAGAAGTCTGATCGTTTTCGAAGGTCCACTGCGTAAAGTCTATGGGCGCAGCTATAGCCGGTGTCGGCAGCAAACCTATTAAGATGATGAGTAACATCGCCCTTGTAAACGTCAAAAAACTTTTTCCAGCCATGTTTGATCTCCTTTGCTGTTTAGCAGTTGATGAAAGTTCTGTTTTTGTTAGAACAAGACTCCCAATCTTCTACCACTCCCAATCCTCAAGTATATCCGGGAACTCCGGCATGCTCAGCGGGCTGCCCGCCTGGATTTCCAGGTCGCCTTCGTACACGATTTCCGGTGCTTCGTACATGGGATTTCCTCCTTAGAAAATAAATTGTGGTGAACAGAATATCGAACACGGGGTTTCGCAAAGTCTACGAGATTCGCTGGCTGACGTTGCACCTCCTGGCTTTATGAAAGACAAGAAAACACCACCTCAATCCCTATCATAACATTGAAAAGAAATGTTGACAAGTTCTGGCAGGCGCGGGGCCTTATCATTTTCTTGCTCCGAGGGGAACACCAGTCCTTTTTAGCTGATAGAGGTTGAGAAACGCAGCCACAAGCAGCCCCACAAGTTCGCCGCTCAAGTTCCCGCACGCCGCCCATCCTTTAAGGCCCCGTACTCGCATCGGCGTGCCCCCTTCTCCGGCAATGATCCACGTGGAAAAAGCGTTTACATCGCGGCAGGTGACGGCGCGCGCAGCGACATCCAGGGCACGGCGGAGCTGCGGGCAGGCGTTCCAGGTCGCGCCGTTCCAGTGCGTCAGATACAGGCTCGCAGCATCGGTAATGCCCGAAGCCGCGAGTTCTTCCAACGTGTAGCGTAACGTCACGTCGGCGGTGAAGGTCGCCGTGGCGGGCGCAACGGTAATGGCATACACGCGCGGCAGCGGCAACCCGGTAGTCTGCATGGTCGGTGGCGCACCGGGGAGCACACAGGCGGTGATCACGTCCATTGTTCCGGCAGTGAGGATGATCGTCGCGCCGACGCCGTCGAAATCATAGCGTCCTGTGCCGGTGATGGCATGCGTCTGGCAGAGGGGACATGCGGCACGGTAGACCCGCTGCCCGGTGGTGTAATTCGAAGTCCAGGCATAGAGATAGCCGTTGAAGGGGATCAACTCGCTGTAATAGTTTTGAGGGTCGCCCAAACCGGAACCGTCCACCTGCTCCCAATCCACCAGACCGCCGGCCTGGAGAACGCCGGTGGTGCGCCAGACTTCGACGCCGGTGCTGGTGTTGGTCACGGCAACATATAACGCGCCGTTGTAGACCGTCGCCCCATCCACGACGGCGCCGTAATTCGTGCTGTTGCCGTTCATGCCCTCCTGATTCACCTGCGTCCACGTGCCGGGGTCGCCGTTTGCGCTGCGATAGATGACAATACCGCCGGGCGAAGATGTGGCGATGTAGAGACAACCTCCCAGGTCGCCCAGGATGTCGACACGTCGGGAGCGCGCCACGCCGGTGAACACGCGTGTCCAGGTGGGTTGCGCAGCGACAATATCGCTTGTGCGGTACAGCGCGCCATCATGGGTCGTCGCGCAATTGGTCCCCACGCAAACTTGCGCGCCGAAGTAGAGCGCACTGCTATACACATAACCCGACCAGACTTCCACCACCGACGTTTGATTGCCCGTCGAGCCGAAGCCGCCGTAGTTTTTCTGGACCCAGTTCGCGCCATCCTGTGTGCACCACACCTGCGCGCCGGTCTGCCAGTTCTGGGTGCCGCCGCACAACCACCCCTGAAAAACCTGCATATCCTTGAAGTTGGTGTTATTCACATCGCCAAAGCCCGCCGTGATGACGCGGGTCCACGAACCTGCGTCGCCGGTGGTGCTGCTGTAGACGAGCGTGCCATAAGTGCTGCTGCCGCCGTTGGCGGTGCTGGCGTACAGCGTGCCCTGGAAGACGGCGAGGCTGTCAATGTGGTCGTTTTGCGTGACGACGGCATTGCCGAAGGGCCAGCCGTTCGCATCGGCGGCGACCTCCTCCCAATCTGCCTGCCCGGTGGGGACGCGGACGCCGGCCTTCGTCCGCCAGAGCCGCGCGCCGTAGATATTGTCGGCCTCCATGCCCACGTAAAGTTGATCGTTGAAGACGACGACCTCGAAGCCTTCCTCATTAGCATAACTGCTATCGCCGCCGGTCCCCATGCCAAACGCACCGTCATTGACGGGTACCCACGTGGAACACGGGCCGGCGGAGGTATCGGGAGGCAAGGTGTCACCAGCCACCGCGCCATGATGCCACAAGAGCAGCAACAGCGCGGCGCAGGCCACGGTCACACCCACCCAACCCCAGCGATGATAGAGCATAACTCTATTATACCCCTGTGTGGGGGGACATAAAGGTCTTATCGGCTACAAAACAGGTTACAGCGTATAATCGCACCCCGCCGGTGGTTAATGCGATTCTGTGTCGAGGTGCACCAGCCCTTCTCGCAAAGCATACAACGCCGCCTGGGTGCGGTTTGCCAGATGCAACTTGCGCAGGATGTTGCTAACATGGGTGCGGGCGGTGCGTTCGCTGATGAACAACGTTTTGGCGATCTCGTCATTCGCCAGTCCGCGCGCCACCAGTTTGAGCACGTCGGCTTCACGCTCGGTGAGCGGTTCGGCGGTGGGCGGCAGATCGGAGGGACGCTGAATTTCCTGCATGACTTTGCGGGCAATGGCCGGATGCATGGTGGGCCATCCCTGATAGACATCCCGGATGGCCCGCAGCAGTTCCTGGGGAGCGGTGTCTTTGAGCAGATAGCCCAGCGCCCCGGCCTTGATCGCCGGGAAAACTTTGTCGTCCTCGGCGAAACTGGTGAGCACCAGAATGCGTGCTTCAGGGAGCGCCTGCTTGATCTCGGCAATGGCCTCGATCCCCCCCTTGCGTGGCATCACCAGGTCCATCAGAATGATGTCGGGATGCAATTCACACGCACGCGCCACCGCCTCGACGCCATCGGCGGCCTCGCCGACCAGTTCCATCCCCGGCTCGGTGGAAATCAACCAGCGCAGGCCCTCACGCACAATGGCGTGATCGTCGGCGATTAAGATGCGAATGGTTTCGTTCATCGTAGCTCCTTCGAAAATGTCAACGGATGAAACGAATCAAAGAGGAAAAATCCGTTCAATGCCGTTGACAAATTTTCTTGCCTGCATGGTGTGCGGTAGCATTGGCGTCTCTCACAAATTCACGGTGACGCTGACCGTGGTGCCCTTGCCCGGCGTGGAGATGAGCGTCAACGTCCCGCCGAGCTTTTCGGCGCGCTCGCGCATGCTGCTCAAACCGATGCCGCCGGCGCCGGTGCTGAGATCCAATCCCTTGCCGTCGTCGCTGACTTCAATGGCGATGCGCCCGCCCTCGGCGACAATGCGCACGGCGACTGTCGTAGCGGCGGCATGCTTCAGGGCGTTGTTCAGCGCTTCCTGTGCGATGTGATACAACTCCTCTTCCAAATGCGCGGGCAACTCCACCTGTCCCTCGACCAACAACGTCGCTTCGATACCGGCGCGCCGTTCGACCGTATCGAGACGCTGCTGCAATGCTCGCACCAGCCCCGCGCTCTTGAGTGCCAGCGGCCGCAATTCGTAGACCAGCAAGCGCATCTCTTTGAACGCTTGCTGTCCGATCTCACCGAGCCGCGCCAGCGCCTCATCCACCCGCTGAAGGTCGCCGTTTTGCGCCAGGCGCCGCGCCGCTTCCACCAACAGGGTGAGGCTGTAGAGCAATTGTGTCACGGAATCGTGCAGGTCGCGGGCAAGCCGGCTGCGCTCCTGGAGGATGGCGGCCTGTTCGGCCTGAACGCGCAGACGCGCGTTCTCAATCGCCAGCGCGGCCTGATTGCCGAAGCTCATCCCCAGGCGGATGTCTTCTTCCGAAAACTGGCGTGGGGCGGCGTAGTAAAACCCCAGGTTACCGTAAAACTCCTCTTTGATGACCAGCGGCACGGTCAGGGCGGCGCGGTAGTGCTGAACGGCGGCGCGACGCCAGGCGCGCACGGCCGGCGGCATATCTTCATCTTCAGTACCCGCCGCAAGCGGAGAAGAAGCCACATCGGGAATGGCATAGGGCTGCCGATCGAAGTCTGTCCCTCCTAACTCGCCATGCCCTAAAAGACGCCAGGCCTCCAACGGCAGGCTGGTGATGGAGCGGAAAACCTCCGGCAACCCAAAGCTGGCTTCGATGAGGATGCGCCGTTCTTCCTGACTCACGCGGTAGAGCACACAGGCGTTCGAGTCCAACAGGGCACACGCCTGCGCCACCAGGTAATTCAAGATTTCGGCGAGCGGGCGATCGGAGTTGAGTGCCACCAGGATGTCGCGCAGGCCCTCGGCCACGCGCTGCCGTCGTTCGATCTCCAGGGTGCGCGCCTTGACGCGCTGTTCCAGCGTGAGGTTGGCGAGTTGCAGAGCCTCCTGGGCACGCTTGTGCTCCAGGGCATTGACGAAGATCTCGCCGACGGTCTTGAGCAAGGCGATGGTATGCTCCGACCAGGTCTTCTGCGTGCGGAGGGCGTCGAATTTGAGGAATCCGACCACCGCGCCACGATAGGTCATCGGGATTGCCGCGAACGACTGAATTCCCTGGGCACGACAAGCGCGCTTCTCGGCGTCGGCCTCAGGAGGAAGCACAGCAGCAAGTGGCACGTTCACAATCTCGCCGCGCAGGATGCGCGCCGTCAACCACGGCCACGCTGCCGGCGAGAGTGGCAGCAGGGGACGATTTTGCGCCACAATTTCCGGGGCGCTCCAGACATGGGTGCATGTCAGACGTTGCTTATCTTCGGAAAAGAGCGCGACACAACTGCGCTCCACGCGCGTCACCTGGCTGATGGTGCGCAAGGCGCGGATGATCTCGGCATCCATCTCATCGGGTTGTAGATTGATGAAATTTGTCGAGATGGTAGTGATGATATTCTCAAAGATAATGCTCTTGCGCTTACGATGCCGGGCCACTAATGCCCCTCCTAATCTACTAACACGAAATCCATTATACCGCTGCCTTGTCTAAATCCCAAACTATGCTATAATCTTTCCCGAATGGGCGGTTAGCTCAGATGGTCAGAGCGCTGCGTTGACATCGCAGAGGTCAGAGGTTCGAGTCCTCTATCGCCCACAAGGCAGGTTGGGGTCACCAATCTGCCTTTTTCATTTTACACGTAAAATCGCCTTGACAAAATTCCATAAGTGCGCACAATGCCACAGAAAACGCAACCATGAGGTTCGAATGGATTCGATTGTCGAAAATTCATCATATCGGCTGCAGCTTAAAGGGTTCCTTCGCACTCTGACCGGTCGCCGACGGAATCTGTACTCTTATCTACCCTTCATCACACTGTTCGTCCTGGCGCTTCTCTGCGCCGGCTGTACGACGCCCACGCTCGGGCCGACACCCACGCCGACGCGCACCCCGCGTCCCACCTATTCGCCCACACCCACATTGACGCCGACGCCCGTTCCCCCCACCCCCACGCCCACACCCGCCTTCCCGGTGACGGCCGGCTGCGCGGCGAGCATCCCCGATGCGGCCTGTGACCGCTTCCGCGCGCGCGTGGCCGAAGCCGCAGATTACTTCGTCTGGAGCGACGACGCCGCGCAGGCAGATACGCTTTTGGGCGGCGCGGAGTTGCCGAACGCTACGCCCCTGGGGGTGTGGACTTACGCCGTCGTTGCCCCTTTCTTCACCGTGGATGACGACATAACTACTGCCGACTTGCGCGCCACGTGGAGCGGAACGCCCGCCGGTCCTTTTGCCCTCCACGCCCTGCTGGCCACTACCGACACGCTCGACGCACTCACGTCCCTGTGGGGCGCGCCGGCCCTCGGCGCCGTCCAGACCGTCGCGGCGACGGAGCTGTTGACCATCGCCGAGCAAACGGGCGCCTGGGCCATTGTTCCCTTCGACGCGCTCGAGCCGCGCTGGAAGGTGCTGCGGTTGGATGGCCTTGTGGTGGTGGATAAGGGCCTGGATATGACGGCTTATCCGCTGGCGGTGACGCTCTACTGGAGCAGCGCCCGCCGTCCCGAGACACTCGATTTATTGCCCCGCGACCCCGATACGTTCTCTAACCGCATTGAGCAAAATATGACCCGCGTGGTGATGACCGGCGTGACCGCTATGACCCGTGAGACGGCGATGTTGATGGATCGCAAAGGCGTCACCTATCCGGCGCAGGACATTTTGCCCTGGTTTGCCAACGCCGATTTCGTCCACGTCAGCAATGAGGTCTCCTTCAAGCCCGACTGTGTGGCCGAGGGCAGCGGTACGATGTCGTTCTGTTCCCACGACAGTTACATCGGCCTGCTGGAGGCCATCCACGCCAACATTATCGAACTGACGGGCAACCATCTTGAGGACAAAGGGCCGCAGTGGGTGGATCACTCGCTGGAGATGTACCGCGCGCGCGGCTGGCAATGGTTCGGTGGGGGTGCCAATCAGGCCGACGGCGCGAAGCCGCTGACGGTGACGCACGGTGTCAATCGCATCGCTTTCATCGGGTGCAACACCGTCGGCCCGTTCGCGGGGGAAGATTCCGGCGGGGCCGCGCGCTGCGACTTCGAGCAAATGCGGGCCGATATTCAGCAGTTGCAAGCCGACGGTTATCAAACAATTGTCACCCTGCAATATCTCGAAGACTACAACTACACGCCTACGCCGCAGCAAATCCGCGACTTCCGCTATCTGGCGGAGGCCGGCCCGGTTTATGTGCAGGGCAGTCAGGCGCATCAGGCGCAGACGATGGAATTCTACAACGGTGTTTTCATTCATTATGGTCTGGGCAACTTTTTCTTTGATCAGATGTGGAGCGACGGCACGCGCCAGGAATTTGTGAATCGGTTGACGTTCTATAACGGGCGTCTGCTGAACGTGGACTTGCGCACGGCCATTCTGGAGGAGTCCGGACGTCCACGGCCTATGACGGTGGGCGATCCCGATCCCGCCGCGGATCGGGCGAAGTTTTTGCAGATGATTTTTGATTTGAGGATCAGGGATTAGGGATTGAGGAGTAGAGAATTCTCCGGGAACCGGCGGTTCACCGGCGGTCGGATGAAAACAACGCGTTCCAGTGTCAAGAGAGATTCGCAAGATTAGCAGTTTATTTTCCGGGGAGGGATCATGACATTGCCGACAATTGCTGTAATTGGTTCTGGAGTGATGGGTGAAGCGTTGATGAAGGGATTGTTGCGCCAATCCCTGATCGAATCACAGTCCATCATCGGCACGGATACGTGGCGCGAGCGGCTGGAAAACCTGGAGGCCCAGTATCACATCCGCACGTCGTTGGATAACGCTGCGGCAGCTCGTGAGGCCGAAATCGTGTTCCTATCGGTCAAGCCACAGGTGATGGGGACGGTGTTGGAGAATCTCCGTGGGCACGTGCGCCCCGGTGCGCTGGTCTTCTCCATCGCGGCGGGGGTGCGCATCGAAACGCTACGTCAGGGGTTGGGGGTCGAGAGCATCATCCGCGCTATGCCCAACACACCGGCGCAGATCGGGCAGGGGATTACCGTGTGGACGGCGACAGAGGCCGTGACCGGGCAACAGCGGGAATACGCACTGACGATCCTCAAAGCACTTGGGGAAGAGGTCTACGTCACCGATGAGCATTACCTGGATATGGCGACGGCGCTCTCCGGCACCGGCCCGGCCTACGTCTACCTGTTTATGGAAGCGCTGGTAGATGCCGGCGTCCACCTGGGATTCTCACGGCACATCGCGCAGAAGCTGGTTTTCCAGACGGTGATCGGCTCGGCGAATTTTGCGCGGCAGTCGGATCTTCACCTGGCGTCGCTGCGCAATCAGGTCACATCCCCCGGCGGGACGACGGCCGAGGCGCTCTATCACCTGGAAAAAGGGGGCTTCCGCACGGTGCTTTCGCGGGCGATCTGGGCCGCCTACGTGCGTTCGGCAGAACTGGGGCGCGATAAAACGTAGGGCGATAAAAGACAGCACAAAAGCAGCGGGGAGTCTATGCCCCGCTGCTTTGATAAGATAAAGCCATCCTTGCGCAGGTCACGAACCCTTGCAAGGGTATATAATTATTGCGCCCGCTTTTGCAAAGCGTTGATTTGTTGCATCAGCCGAGACTTGAGCCGCGCCGCCTTGTTGGGGTGGATGACGTTCTTCTTGGCGGCCTTATCCAGCTGGCTGGCAGCCTTCGGCATCAGCGCCAGGGCTTGAGCGGCATCGCCGGCGGCGATTGCTTCGCGCACCATCTGCAACGCGCCCCGCATTTGCCCTTTGACCTGTCGGTTGCGCAACCACTTGCGATATGAACTACGAACCTGCTTTTGGGCTGATTGAGTGTTTGCCACGCTTGTTCCTCCAAAAACTTCTAGCTAAATCTTCCGTTACCGGACAAAAGTATACCCCATATTTGTTTTTTGTCCAGTTTGGGCCGAATCAAGCAAAATCCCCCTGTGATCAGGGGGACTTTTTGTGAGAAAGTTTCAGCGATGTGTCTGGTGGTTAATGGCCACCTCCACTGCCAGCACCGCCGCCGTTTCCACTACCCGATCCACCGTTCCCACCGGTGCCGCCTTCACTACCGCCAGTGCCGCCGGTGTTGCCTGCACCGCCGCCGGTGTCACCGCTGCCGCCACCGGTGTTACCTGCACCACCGCCGGTATCACCGCTACCGCCACCGGTGTTGCCTGTGCCACCGCCGGTGTCACCGCTGCCGCCACCGGTGTTACCTGCACCACCGCCGGTATCACCGCTACCGCTGCCGGTGTTGCCTGTGCCACCGCCGGTATCACCGCTACCGCTGCCGGTGTCAGAACCGCCGTTGCCGCCATTTTCACTGCCATTATCAATGTTGCCGCCCTGTTTGTTCTTGTTTTGGCCTTCGTCGCTCGGGGTGTTACCCTCAGCTTCGCCATTCTCGTGTTGCTTGTCGTGATCTTCAGTCTCACCGTAGCGCTCCTGACAATCGCCAAAGCACTGCTGACCATTGTCTTCCCCGTTGCCGTTATCATTGGGATTCGGGCCGGGCGATTCAACATTACCCGGAGTCTCGTCGTCGCCCCTGTGTGGCCCTGAGTCGCCGAGATGTTGCTGGGTCTGCTGCATCGTTTTCAGCATTGTCTGAATCCTGGCCTGGGTGGGTTCAGGGTGTTCGGGATCGTTGCTCTGATGCAAACGCGCCATCAATTGTGTCATCACGCGCACCTGGTTCTGTAGCGTGCTAGAGATGTGGGTGCGCAGTTGCAATTGCTGCGTTTCATCAAGGCTCTCCATCGTCTGCAAAGCCGTTTTAACTTGTAGCTGATAACGCACGGTGAGCGGTTCGGGAATTTCGTCGCCACGCTCAACCAGGGCGACCGCCTCATCTACTCGCTCTTGAGCATAGGCGAGCGCCAACAGGACTTTTGCGCTGCCATCCCCGGTTGTTGCCAGGCGTACATTTTCGTATTGCACTTTCACGGGATACAACACCGATCCCGGCAAACTCTCTTGGGACGCGCTGACCGTGCCGGCCGTCATGCCGAAGATGAGCGCAACTGCGATTAAGACTTTCACTAACGCGACCATACCATCCTCCTTAAGTTGAAATGGGAATAGGTTCTTCCATACCTTACGACGTACCGTGGGGGTGGAGGATACGGCCTCGGCAGAAAATTGTCGCACTTCTGCCAAAAATGCGCGCCGGCGCGCTTCCCAAGACGTTGTCTCTGGTGCTGGGGTCGGGCGTAGAGCAGACAAAGCCGCAGCTACCTCAGGCGGCAATGCTTCTAGTGTACAATCGCGTTCACGTTTCATTCCCTTCCTCCAAAATACGTCGTAAACTGTCAAGCGCACGGTGTTGTAAGGCTTTGACTGCACCCTCGGTTCGTTCGACGACCCGGGCAATCTCCGCGTTGCTCAATTCTTCCAGGTACCGCAGTGTGATGACCTGTTGTTGGAGCGGCGTCAATTGTCGTAAGGCGGCGCGGGCCCGCTCAACCTGCATTTGCTGTTCCACGTGGACTACGCCGCGATCTGATTCTGCCAGGGTCTCTTCCACACCATCTAGCGATTCCGGTTCTTGTGCTGGTTGGCGGCGGTAGAAGTCAACGATCAGATTGTGTGCTACGCGATAGAGCCAGGCCGAGAGATGTTCCGTTGGACCGCCCCCCTGCTTCAAAGCAACCAGGAAACGGTGGAAAGTTTCTGCTGTGATCTCTTCTGCCGTGTTCTGATGTCCAACGTGCCGATAGACATACCGATAGATAACTGGCGCGAAGGTATCGTAGATTTGCGTCAGTGCATCCTCGTTCCACTGTCGTGCGCGTCTCAACAAAGCGTCTGCTGTCTTCACACGTGTGCCCTATTCTCTACGACGCAAAACCGCGAAAAAAGATACGGGAGCTTAACTCTGTGGTTTGAGTGAAAACCCTGGGGGTATTATACTCTGTTTGGGGATACTCTTCACAACTGCTCGGGGCGCTCGTATCCAGCCGGCCCTGGTCATATCCGAGAAAGAAAAATAGTCATTGATTTGTCGGGTTGCTTTTTTTGTTGGATTGAAAATTTAGATGACTCCGATTATACTTATAGTATAGGCGTGTTGGTTCTTTAGGAGTTTCCGTTATAATGTTTGTGGGAAGATTTTGATGCTTTGCCTCTTGACGGTAAGGAGATCCCATTATGGTCAAGATTCTTCACGTTGAAGATAATGCAATACAACGGGAACTGGTACAGCGGCTGCTCGAGTTGGAATTCCAGGGGTGTGAGGTACAATTTGCCGGCAACGGCCGGGAAGGTTTCGAGCGTGCTCAAAGCTGGCAACCCGATATTATTCTGATGGATTTGCGCATGCCGCAAATGGATGGGTTCGAGACCATCCAATCCCTCAAAAATACACCGGTGACCGCCCACATCCCCATCATTGCCGTCTCCGCCTGGGCAAACTTGAAGAATGAGGAACGCGCTCTCTCCCTGGGAGCAAGCCGTTGTCTGGTAAAACCCTTCGATCCCGATGAGCTTATGGCGGCCATTAAAGCCTGTCTTGCCGAGAGCCAGCACTCCTCTTGAAACCTGCATGGCCTTATCATTCTTGCTCCGAGGGGAACGCCAGTTCCCCGTTTTAGCTGATAGAGCAACGCGGATCTGGCGATCCGCTCAAAGCAACGCGGATATGGCAATCCGCTCGCAGCCAAATGAAGTTGCTGTAACGAGAATGATCAAGCCCTGTTGAAACCTGTTTGCTTATTTTACGTAACCTTTCTATAATAAGAGAATAAAGCAAAGAGTTCCCAGGCGGGATTTCACCTCAAACGAGGGCCAAAAATCGTCAACGGATCAAACGGATTTGAGTGGATTTTTAACTCGCATTTTTAGGAGGGAATTCGGGAGAAGGGGGTGAGCAGCATCCTGACCCCAATCCCCAATCCCTGAACCATTTTCATAGGGAGACTAAAGTGATAGAAGGGTTACTGGATCTCGCTTCGGCATTTGGACTTTCGGCCTCGGCGGGGTTGAATGCATATATTCCCATGCTGGTGTTGGCGCTTCTGGCGCGCTTCACCGGGCTGGTGGAGTTGGGGGAGCCGTGGTCGGCCCTGACAAGCTGGTGGATCATCGGCTTGCTGGGGGTGTTGCTCATCATAGAGACGTTGGCCGACAAAATCCCCGCCGTAGATACCGTCAACGATGTCATCCAGACCGTCGTCCGCCCCACAGCCGGCGCGATTGTGTTCGCTGCGACGACTCAAAAAACCATCCACCTGCACCCGGTTTTGGCTTTCGCTTGTGGGGTGATCCTGGCCGGCGGCGTGCATCTCGTCAAAGCCGGTGGACGCCCGGTGGTTACGGCAACCACCGGCGGCATGGGCAATCCCATTGTGAGCACCATCGAGGATATTGTTTCGACCATCACCTCCCTCATCGCCATCATTTTCCCTTACCTGGTCCTGGCCTGGCTGTTTCTGCTGGTGCTGTTGATCTACCTGGTGGTACGCCGGCGCCGGCTACGCGCCGAAGCGCGAGCGATGTCGGCATCCGTTACCTCGCCACCCACGCGACGCTAAACATTCACTAACAGAAGTATCTGCTATTCGCTATTTGTCATTCACTATTTTTCATTGAGGAGGACATTATGACTCAAAGCCCTTTTTATGAACCCGAAACTCCGCCACCTTACTCAACACCTCCTGCTCCGCCGAAGAAGAAAAATACCTTGCTTATCATCGTTATTGTGGCTGCCGTGCTGCTGCTGTGCTGTTTCTGCGCTGTGGCGGCCTGGCTTCTGTGGACTTATGGCGATCAGATTCTCTATCAATTGGGCCTTAGTTCACTGCTGACCTTGATCTATTGAATCCGGGAAGATCACCGACAAAGGAATTGGGGACCAGGGATTAGGGATTGAACGGTCTTCCTCATCCCCAATTCCTTATCCCCGGTTACTCACTGTTTTTTTATAAGGAGAAGCTATGACCGAAGATTTTATATCCACCCCAGAATCGCCGGAAGCTGAAGCCGCTCCGGAGCTGCCGTCGCCATTTGATTTCGAGACACCACCGCCACTGCCGCAGGAAGCCGTCGAGGCGGCGGATTTAGAGCCTGCTGGGCCGCCGCCGTTGCCTTTCGAGACGGAGTCTGCTGTTGTAGAACCTCCCGCCGTGACGCCGGAGGTCAAGGCGGTTGAAACGCAAATGTTGGGGACACCCCCTATACCCACGCCGCCACCGACACCGCCGTCCTTTGTGAACGCGCCGCCGCCAACTCCTCCCACACCGCCGCCATCTTACGCGCCACGGCCCGCAATGGCAGATTTGACTGCTGCGGAACAGGCCACGCCCAAAAAGAGCAACCAGACGTTGATCATCATCCTGATCGTTGTTATAGCGCTGTTGCTGTTGTGTTGTTGCTGTATTTTGCCGGTCGGATTGGTCATCGTTAACTGGGACAACATCATGTACAGCATGGATCTTTCCTTTTTCGCGTTGCTCTGAGTAAGTCACGTATCGGCATCTTCTTTAACTTCCCAGGCCGCGCGCAGGCCTGGGAAGTTTGCTGTATAATAAAGGCGTGAAACGTTCAGAGAAAATCGAGCAGAAACTCGCCACATTGCCTGCCAGTCCCGGTGTGTACCTCATGCACAACATCCGGGATCAGGTGATCTACGTGGGCAAGGCGATCAATCTCGCCAACCGCGTGCGCTCGTATTTTCACGCCTCGGCCCAGGAAGACGCCAAAACGCGCCGTCTCGTCGCCGAAATCGCCGACATCGAATGGATCGTCACCGAATCGGAAGTTGAGGCGCTGATCCTGGAAGCCAACCTCATCAAAAAATACCGTCCACACTTCAACGTCCGCCTCAAAGATGACAAGCGTTATCCCTATCTCAAAGTGACGGATGAGGATTTCCCTAAAGTGCTCATCACCCGCAACATGCGCCGCGGCGATGGACGTTATTTTGGCCCGTATACCTCGACCAGCGCGCTGCGCGAGACGCTTGATCTGCTACGGCGGCTGTTCCCCTACCGCACCTGTGACCGTGAGATCACCGGCGCCGACCGCCGCGCATGTCTCTATTACGACCTGAAACTCTGCACTGCACCCTGTATCGGCGCGGTGGATCGTGAGCAGTACCGGGCGATGATTGCCCAACTGGTGCAATTTATGGGCGGCGAAACCGAAGAGATTATGGAGGGGCTGAAGCGTCAGATCCAGGAAGCCGCCCTGGCATTACAATTTGAGCGTGCGGCGCAACTGCGCGACCGCTATCAGGCGTTGCAGCAGGTGATGGAACGTCAGCGCATCGTCACTACCGCCGCGGTCAACCAGGATGTGATTGCCCTGGCACGCGACGATAGCAATGTCTGCGTCGAAGTCTTCTTCGTGCGCAACGGCAAGCTGCTGGGGCGCGAGTTCTTTATGATGGAGGGCGGCAACGAGGAAGACGAACAGGCGATTGTGGCGGCTTTCCTCCAACAATTCTACACCGAAGCGGCAATGGTGCCGCCGGAGATTCTGCTGCCCTCACAGGTCGCCGAGGCTGCCGTGCTCGAAGCCTGGTTGCGTTCCAAACGGGGCGATGTAGTCTACCTCAACGTCCCCCACGAAGCTGGCCCGGAGCGCGATCTGCTCGATCTGGCGGCGACCAACGCAGCGGAGACCCTGCGCGCGCTCAAAGCGCAATGGGAGCTGGACAGGCATCGCAGCGAGCAAGCCTTAACTGATCTCCAGACGGCGCTTGGTCTGACAACGCCGCCGGTGCGCATGGAGTGTTACGACATCTCGACGACGCAGGGCGTGGAAGTTGTCGGCAGCATGGTGGTCTTTGAGCATGGTGTTGCGAAGAAGAGCGATTACCGTCGCTTCAAGATCAACACCGTTGAAGGGCAGGATGACTTTGCCAGCATGCGCGAGGTGCTTACCCGTCGCTTCGATCGTTGGCGGCGTATGGAAAGCGGCGAATTGAAGGGAGTGCGTGGCAGTCAGGCGTGGGCGAAGCTCCCCGATTTGTTGATCGTGGATGGCGGGAAAGGGCAACTGGGCGTGGCGGTGGAAGTGTTGCGGGCATTTGATCTGCAGGACAGGGTTCCCGTGGTGGGCCTGGCCAAGCGCGAGGAGGAAATCTTCAAGCCTGGGCGTAGCACATCCATCCGTTTCGACCCGGCAGCGCCGGCCATCTTGCTATTGCGTCGCATCCGCGATGAAGCCCATCGCTTCGCCATCACCTACCATCGGCAACGTCGCGCCAAACGCGGTTTGGCCTCGCAAATTGACGAAATCCCCGGCATCGGCCCGGTGAAGCGCCGTGCCCTGCTCAAACATTTCGGCTCACTGGATGCCATCCAGAAAGCCGGCGTCGAAGAGCTAATGGCGGTCCCCGGCATCTCGCAGGTACTGGCGACGCAAATCCGCGAACATTTTGAGCGGCTGGAGAAAGAGGCGGGGGAGGAATAAAGACTTTTTGTGCTGCTTGCGGTGCTGGCCTCGCTGGGCGTCTTCAGCGCCGACGCGCTCAAGGCGCTGGACGGCCTCTCCAAGTGGGCGTTCACCTTCGCCTTCATCGCCATCGGGATTGATTTTCGAAGGAGACGCCGGTGTTACCGCACACTATGCCAGCACGAAAATGGCTATCTGACTAACGACTATCAGACTGTTTTCCAAGAAGTTGGGCTTGTAACGCGCGGTGTTCGGGGATCGCCGTGAGGAATGTTGCTGCTTGCGCTTCCGGCAGGCGCGCGGCCTGCGCCTGCAACAGCGTGCGGGCGCGCGTCAACACATCAGCGGCGCGCTCCCCAACTTGATCCGCGCGGGTGTTCTCCAGCGCTTGCAGCGCGCAGTAACAGTGCCAGTAGGCGCGCAGCGGGCGCACCACGCCGGCCGGCAACGGTTCGCGTTCCAAAGCAGCCAGGGCTTGGTCAAGCAGCGAATACGCCTGATCGCTTTGCCCCTGCTCCGCGCAGGCGTGCGCCAGCGCACTTGCGCCCAGTGTGATGTGCCCGGCCTGATTGGCCTTGCGCCACAATTCCAGCGCGGCGGAAAATCGCGCTGCGGCAGTCTTGATTTCCCCGCGCGCCTGCGCGACGCGCCCTAGCAGATATTCGGCCTGTCCCGCGCGGAGCGGGTCGCTGGCCTGGCGCAATCCGGTCAGGCTGGCCTCCGCGTGCTGCTGCGCGGTCTCCCTATCGTCCACGTCAAACGCCGTCCAGCCCAGGCCCAACTGCGCAATCGCCGCACCCCAAATGTCTTCAGCCTGCTGGCACAGACGCAGCGCCTCGGCATAAGCCTGACGCGCTTCCTCTATGGCGCCCACTTCGTACGCCAGCGTGCCCAGGTTGTTCTGGCTGACCACCTGGCCGCGCAGGTCGCCAGAGATGCGGCGCAGTTCGAGACCCTGGCGGTAGCTGCGGCGCGCGCCTTCGTAGTTGCCTTGCCGCTGCAGGACAATACCGAGCATGTTGTGGACAATGGCTTCATCGCGCTTGTTGCCCAACTGTTTCCGCAGGGTCAGGCTGCGCTCCAACCTGGCTTCGGCGGCTGCATAATCCCGCTGCGCCCAGGCCACATTAGCTAATCCTTCCAGACTGGTAGACAGCGTAGCCGGGGCGTCAATGCGCTCGGCAATCTCACGGGCCTGTTCATACTCGATAAACGCTGCATTCATATCGCCTTGCCGTCGCAAGGCGCATCCCCGCCAGCAGTGCCCTTCGGCGCGCGCCGCTTCGTCACTTGCCGCGATCGCGCAAGTGATAGCGCGCTGCGCCGCGGCCACCGTCTCGGCGTAATCGCTGTTCACTTCGGCGTAATTGGCTTGCCGCAGCGCAACCTCAGCCTGATGCTGCGGCGTGGCAACTTCTGGCGGGCCGTTTTCCGCCAGCGTCGCCAGTTCATCCAAAACGTGGCGTTGGAGGTCGCGGTCGCTGGTCATGTCGTAAGCCGATTCCAGCCCGCTGAGCAGCGCATAGCGCAACCCGACTTCGGAGGTCAATGCCAGGCCGCGCCGATAGCAGGCTATGGCTTGCTCATAAGCATACGCGAGGCGCGCCTGGTCGCCGGCCAGCCGCAGATAGCGCGCCGCAATGGCGTCCTGGCGCGCCAGGTCGTAGTGATACGCCAGCGACGCGACTTCTTCGGGGTGCAGCGCCGCTAACGCGGCGGCGAGCCGCGCGTGCAGCAGACGGCGCAGCGGCGCGGGAACCGTCTGGTAAAGCGTGCTGCGGATTTTATCGTGCGTGAGGTCCCAGGCGTCATTGGCCGGGCGCGCCAGTTGCCGCTCGCGCCATAGCGTCAGCGCCGTTTCCACCGTCTCCGGTGGACATTCGCCGGCTGCCGCCAGCAGCGCCGCGTCGAAGGGTCGCCCGTGGGCTGCCGCCAATGTCAGCAGATATTGCCCGGTCTCGTCCAGCCGCTGCACCCGTTGGAGGATCACGTCCTGCAAGCGCGCCGGCAGTGCGGGTGACGCCGGCAGCGCGCCCACCACATCCCATCCTTCCCCGGCGACGCGCAAGATGCCTTGCTCGCGCAACATCTCCATCAATTCGGCGATGAAAAACGGATTGCCTTCACTTTCGTGGAAGAGATAGTCCGCCAGCGGCATCTCGGCGGTGGAATCGAGCAGGCGGGCGGTCAGGCGCGTCACGTCGTCCGCCGAAAGCGGCGCGAGCGACAGCGTGCGCAACCGCGCATCGCGGTTGAGGGCGTGGATCAGACGGGCGAGTGGATGGTCGGGCAGGGTCTCGCCGGGGCGGTACGCGCCGACGAGCCAGCATGGCGCATCGCCGAGATGTCGCGCCAGGTAGTGCAATAAGTCCAGCGTGTCTGTGTCGGCCCAATGCAGGTCATCCAGAAAAAGCACCAGCCCGGCGCGGCGTTGCGCGCGCAGTCCACGCAGATAGGCGGCGACCGCCGCAAAAAGCGCGGTGCGTTCCGCTGGCGCGGCATCTTCTGAATGGAGCAGACGGGTCATCGGATTGGCGACGGTTGACAAGGCGGGCGACGCAGCCGGTTGCAGCGCTTCGTGGATGGCCTGATAGGGCAGGGCGCGGTTGAATTCGTAGCAGCGCCCGCTGAGAACACGCGCGCCTTGCCCGGCGACGATGCGCAAGACTTCGTGGATGAGCCGCGTTTTGCCGATGCCGGCGTCGCCGGAGACCAACGTGAGGCCGCCCGCGCCGCGCCGCGCGGCTTCCCACTGCGCGAGCAGCCAGGCATGATCGCTTTCCCGCCCCACCAGCGGGAGAAACACGCCCCCGGATACCTCGGAGAGGCGCAGCTCGTGTGTTTCCTCCGCTTCAGCGCGGATGCGGTCGTAAAGCGCCTCGGTTTCGGCGGTGGGCGCAACGCCCAATTCCTCCGCCAGCAGCCGCCGACACAGCTCATACTGCTTGAGCGCCGCGCTGCGCTGCCCGGCCAGCGCCAGCAGCAGCATTTTGTGACGGTGCGCCTCCTCGCGCCAGGGATCGAGCGCCAGCAAGCGGTCGGTATACTGTAGGCCCGTTTCTATTTCCCCCCGGCGGGTGTGATGCGCGACCAGGGTGTGCAGCGCGGCGGCGGCTTTTTGCCGCCAGCGCTCGCGTTCGACGACCAGCCACGTCTCGAAGTCCGGGCAATCGTCGAGGTACATCCCGGCCATAAAGTCGTCGCGGTATAGGGCGACGGCTTCGGTCAAGGCGGCCACGTCGGCGGTTGGGCCGGTCAACGCGGTAAAGGCGGCCACGTCCAGCCAGCACGCTGCGGCGTTGAACGTCACCGTTTCGCGGTCAGCGTTGACGCAGCCGGGGAGCAGTGTGGCGAAGTTGTTGAGCACGCGGCTGAGGTTGCCGCGTCCGCGCGCTTCGGGCTTGTCAGGCCAGAAAAGGTCAGCCAGGTGCGCGCGCGTCTGCGGTTGGCCTTGCGCCGCCAGATAGCACAGCAGCGCCAGCGCGCGCCGCGACTCAAAGCCGTGAACAGGTTGTCCGGCGTGTTCGACGTGTACCGGGCCGAGCAAGTGTAAACGATAGTCGAACTCCATCCTCACAGCCTTTGCGAAGGATTTGCGAAGGGTTGTCAGGTATAAGATAGCATAATTGTGTGAAGTCACAAGCAAGCGAATGGCAAATGGCGAATGGCAAATGACGAATGGCGAATGACGAATTTTAGGGGGCAAGGATGCCGCTGAGTGAGCCGCATTATCAAGCCTATTTATTGCGCTGCTGGCAAGAGCCGTCCGCACAGCCCGGCGATCCGCCGTCGGCGTGGCGGTTTGCGCTGGAGTCGGTGGGGCAGGAGCCGGAGCGCCGGGGGTTTGGCTCATTGGAAGCGGTGTTTGCGTTTCTGCGAGCGGTGTTGGAAGAAAGGTCTACATCCACAGGAGGAAAATGATGAACAGTATAACACGATGGTGGAAGCCCTTGCCGGCGGGAGAAAAACCGGCATCCCGATACGCATGGCGATTGGGATTGTCTATCATCCTCAGTCTCGCGGCGTTGACCGGGTTGGGATGGGTGTTGAGTCGCCACGCCGCGCCGGCCTTTGCCGATTCCCCGCCAAGCGCGGCGACCCTCACCCGCGCGCCGGCCGGCCCGCTCTTCCCCGGCGCGGTGGTGCAGTTCACGGCGGCGGCGACCGGCACACAGCCGTTCACCTACACGTGGACGCTCAACGGCGCAAGCGTTGGCGGGAACGCCCCAACGTGGACGTATACCTTCACCGACGCCGGTCTCTATACGGTGAGTGTGCTCATCACCAACACGTTTGGGCAGGATAGCGCTGCGTTGCTTGTGCCGGTGCGTGGCTGCGAGGCGCGGGTGGCGAGCAGCGGCGTCATCTACCCAAGCGCGCAGGCGGCGATTGACGCTGCGCCGCCCGGCGGTGTGGTGCAACTCGCCGGCGCGTGCCGGGGTGTGACAACGCGCGGCGGCCTGCAACAGACGGCCTACATCAGCAAATCGCTCACGCTGCGCGGCGGCTATCCCGGTCTGGGCGATTGGAGCGCGTCCAACCCGGCGGCTTATCCCACCTTGCTCGATGCGCAGGGCGGCGGGCGCGCGCTGGCCGTTATTGGCCCGGCGAATGTGACTGTAGAAGGGCTGACCCTCACCGGCGGCAACGCCAATGGGCTGGGCGGCATCGAAAGCTCGAATGGCGGCGGCGGCGTCTACCTGTCCGGCGCAACCGTCACGCTGACAAACTGCGCCGTCGTGACCAACGTCGTCACAACCGCCTACGGGCGCGGCGGCGGGGTGGCCGTCAACGGCGGCAATGTGGTGATTGCGAACAGTCGCATCGCCTACAATCGCGCCGCCGACGCGGATGACTACAGTGCAGAGTACGGCGGCGGGCTGTATGCGTTTGGCGGGACGGTGAATGTGGTCAACAGCACCCTCAGCGACAACTCTACCCGTTACGGCGGCGGCGCGTACCTGACGCAGAACGGCATTTTCACATTCACCGATAACGTTATCGCGCACAACACGCTGGCCTGGGACGGCAATGGCGGCGGCGTGTATCTGGCGCAGGGCGCGCTGCACTTTGCGGGCAACACCGTCGCAGCCAACGACAAGAGCGGGGTGGTCGCGCAGGGCGATGCGCTGTGGATTGCCGATAACACCATCCGCAATCAAGGCGAGTACGCGCTGTCGCTCACCGGCGCGGGTGTGACGGTACAGGGCAACACGCTCACCGCCAACAAGCAAGGGGTTGTCATCAACGGCAGCGGCCTCGTCGCCGGCAACGTCATCAGCGGGTGCTGGGGCGGGACGGGGTTGACGCTCTGGGGCAGCGCGGAACAGACCGCCGGGCAGACTTTTACCGTGACCGGCAACCTGATTCTGCACAATACCACGACCGGCGACGGCGGCGGTGTCTATGCGCGGGCGTATCGCGTCGCGTTCAGCAACAACGTCATCGCCTTCAACCACGCCAACGGCAACGGCAGTGGGTTGTATTTGCTCCCGCGCGGCAGCGGCTCCGGCAGCGATTACACCCGCTATCACTACACGCTGCTGCACAACACTGTCAACAACAATACCGGCGCGAACGGGATTTATCTGCGCGGGCCGGCGAGTTTTGGGCCGATTCAGGCGGAATTGAAGAACAACCTTATCGCCAACCACGCCGTCGGCGTTGACACCGGTTGGGATAACGATGTGACGCTGATGAGAACACTCTGGCGCAACAACACGACCGATGTGACCGGCGCAGCGACGCGCACGGGCGACCTGACCGGCGACCCGGCTTTGGCCGCCGACGGCTATCACCTGAGCGCGGGGTCGGCGGCGCTGGATGCCGGTAGCCCCAGCGCGGGATTGCCCTGGCAGGATATAGACGGCGACGCCCGCCCGGCCGGCTTCGGCTACGACATCGGCGCGGATGAAGTCGCCGGGCCGGCGCTGCAACTCACGCAGACGCCGAGCGCGTCCCGACTGGCGCACGGCGAAACTGTCGTGTACGCCGATACGGTGAATGTGGCCGGCGGCGCGGTGTCCGGGCTGGTGGTCACGCTGACGCTGCCGGTTGAGCAGCAAGCGCTGGCGGCGACGAGCAATCGCGGGACGTGCGTCCTGGTCAACGGGTATGGCGGCGGCGCGGTCTGCACGCTGGGGAATACGCCGGCCGGGACGACGGTACTGCTTACGGTCACGGCCGGTATGACGACGACGCCCATCTTGCCGGCGGCGATGCCCGGCGCGCTGACGGCCACGCTCACCGCGCGCGCGGCGCAAGCCGCCAACGCACTCTCCACGCCGTTGGCGTTCCAGTATTGCCGCGCCAACGTGAACGGCGTCATCTACAATACGCTGCAAGCGGCAGTGGATGCCGCCCCGACCGGCGCGCTGGTCAAGGCAGCGGGTTACTGCGACACCTTCAACGCGCGCGGCAGTGAAATCGTGTACCTCACCAAGACGCTGACGCTGCGCGGCGGTTACACGCTGGCGAATTGGGAGACCTCCGACCCGGCGGCGCAGCCGACCACGCTCGATGGGCGCCTGGCGGGGCGCGGCATCCTCATCCAGGGCGCGGGCGTCGCGCCGACGGTGGAGGGGCTGCGGATTATCAACGGCAACGGCAGCGGCATCTTTGTCGGCGGGCAGGCCGCGCCTATCTTGCGCGGCAACACGCTGGAAGGCAACGTCGCCGCCTACACGCCCGACGGCGCGCTGCCCACAACGGGCGCGGGCGCCGGCGGCGGGATTTGCGTCAGCGGCGCGCCGAATACACAAATTATCGCCAACACATTCCGCGCTAATCGCGCGCGTTACGGCGGCGGGCTGAACGTCTATCAAAGCAACGGCGTCGTCGTCCAGAACAACCAGTTCCTGGATAATCAAGCGGGCCAGTTCGGCGGCGGCCTGGAGTTCAATGGCAGCAACGTGCAGGCGCTGGATAACCACTTCCAGGGGAACGCGGCTGGCGGCATCCTCGATTTTTGCGGCGGCGGCGCGATTGCCGCGACCTCCGGCGGGCCGACGCTGCGCGGTAACACGCTCGCCCAGAACAGCGCGCCCTACGGCGGCGGGATGATCTTCCGCAATGGCGGCGCAACCGCGACCGAGAACGTCATCGCTAACAACGCGGCCACGGAGCAGGGCGGCGGCGTGTATGTGGAGATGTACAGCGCTCCTGTGTTGAGCGCGAATACCATCACGTCGAACACGGCCAAAACGGGCGGCGGCGTCTATGTAGACCAAAGCGCCAGCTCTCAGAGTATCACCTTGCGTTACAATCGCATCGGCGCGAACCGGGCGACGGGCGGCAACGGCGGCGGCGTGTATATCAGTTGGCGCACGTATGGCGAACTGGTGGGCAACGCCGTCACGGGCAACGCGGCCACGGGCGACGGCGGCGGGCTGTGGGTATCGGGGCTGGGCTACGACGGCAGATTTACGCTGCACAGCAACGCCGTCGTCGGCAATCACGCCGACGGGCAGGGTGGGGGCATCTATCACGGCGCGCTCTACAACGGCGTCTGGCGGCACACCACGTTGGGGCAAAACACAAGCAGCGACGGCGCGGCGGTGACATTGGGACCCGGCAGCAATCCCGCCGTCAACTGGGAATACAGCGTCATCTACAGCCAGACGGTGGGCGTCAACCAGACCGGCAGTTCGGGCGGCGCGCTGAATCACACGTTGTGGAGCGGCGTGGCCACGCGCACGCAAGGCGCAGCCCTCACCACCGCCGATGACCTCACCGGCGAGCCGCGCCTACGCGCAGATGGCTATCACCTGGCCCTCGGTTCGGCGGCGATTGACGCCGCGCCCGACAGCACTGTAGCCACCGACATAGACGCCGAGCCGCGCCCGCAAGGGCCCTACCGCGACCTCGGCGCGGACGAGTATCGCCCGCAGGTGGCGCTCTCGTTGACCAAGCAGCGTCAGGGGCCCGGCAGCGTGATGGGCGGGACGGGCATCAGTTACACGCTCACCGTCGCCAATGCGCCCGGCGGCGAAACGACGCCGGACGTGGTGGTGACGGATACCATCGCGCCGGCGGGGGCCGTCGCCGCGCTTTCGGCGCGCGCGCAGAACACGCCGTGTACGGTCAACGGCGCGCAGGTGGTCTGTACGCTGCTCAACGCGCCAATCGGCGGCGCGGAAACGTTCACCGTCTGGGTGACGCCGACGACTAACTACAGCGGACGGCTTACCAACACGGCGGAACTGGTCGCGCTCGATGCGGTGGATAGCACGCCGGCGGATAACGCGGCCGGGCCGGTGGTTGTCACCGTGACGGCGCCGCTGCCCGATGTGTGGATTACTAAAGCCGTCGCCGAGTCCTACATCGCGCCTGGCGGCACGCTGCATTACACGCTCACCTGGGGCAATCGAGGCTTGCTGCCGGCGGCTAACGTCGTCATCACCGATACGCTGCCTGCCGATGTCACGTACCAGCAGGCGAGCGGCAATCCCACGCAAAACGGGCAAACGCTCACGTGGAATGTGGGGCCCGTCGCTGTGGGCGGGGGCGGCGTTCTGACCGTCACCGGCGCGGCAGGCGCCGGGCTGCCCAACTGGACCCCGCTGGTCAACCGGGCCGGCATCCGCACCAGCGACGCCGAGCCGACGCTGCTCAACAATCAAGCCGTCGTCACCAACACCGTCTCGGATACGGGCGGCAATGAGTTCTGGGTGAGCCTCACTGCCGACAAGACGCGGGTGACGATTGACGACACCGTGAACTTTGAGGCGCAAGTGACCAATGAAGGTGAGACGTGGGCCAGCTCACACATCGAAGTGGCGCCTGACTATGGCTTTGCCGCGATTGTGCCGGGATCGGTGCGTTCTGTTCCGGCCGGCGCAACCTACGACGCCGCTAACATGAAAATCTCGCTGGACGTGTTGCTCGCGCCGGGCGAATCGGCTTACATCTATTACACGGCCAAAGTGGAATACTGCGGGTTCAAGGAAGCCTGCGGCGGCGTCAAGCACACTGTAAGCGCGTGGGCGCCCGGCATCCCGCAACCGTGGCGAGCTACACGCCTGCTCACCATCTACTGCGCCGCTCTGAAAGCAGAGGTTAGCGCGCCGCGCTATTTCAGCGTGCAGAGCGAAGACGCTGCTATCGTAAAAGTGTCCTATGCCAATCTCAATGTCATAGACCCTGACTACGGCGCTTTGGGCAAACCTATCCATGCCCTATTGACCTTGTACAACGGCAACTGGGCAGGCAAGGTAAAGTTCGTAGAAGCCCTTGGGTTTCCTCCTGGGATTATCCATTCAGACGGTGCGTATATAACCTGGGACCTGGGCGAGCTGGCGCCGGGGGATACCGGTGAGGTCAGGGCTGTTGTGGATGGCTCGTGGACCGAGATGTATGCGGTGCGGGCCAAAATCGAGGCATTTGATCCGGCCGAGGCGCACGAGTGCGATAGTACAGATAACTATCCGCCCGACGCGCAAATTTATCCGATGAGCTTGAACTTTGAAAAGCGATTGATGACGTTGACGCCACATTGGGAGCCGGATAACAAAACCTTGTCGTTGGATGTCAAGTACCGGCTGCTCTACAAGTATACCAATACGCATCCAGCCCACCCGCGTATCAGTACCTTACTGGTTAGTGATAGCTGGCCACAGGGGTTTAACCTGGTGCGGCAATATTCCTGGCCCAGGTTAGCCTATTCTTTCCAAAAGGTCGGCTCCCAACTCTCTCTCTACTGGGGTGATGGGCAATCGGTTGATCTGGCGGTGGGCGACCATGGGTTTATCGAGTTGACCGGCAAGTCAGATCCGAATGTTCTACCGGAAGTCCCCCAACCTGGCTTTTCGTGGAACAACCTCGCTCTCGCTACCTTTGAGATAGCCGATGACCCGGAAGGGGAACAGCAGTTTGTGGAAGTCGCTCACACCGCAGAGGTGCCGCTTGTCCCCCCGTACTTTACTTTCCCGGCTGCTGGTAGCACTGCTCATATATGTCCCGGGCCTCTGGAACTGGAGGGGCTGGCGCAACCCAATACTACGGTAGAGTATTCTATTTTCGAAATTCCTCAGGGAACGCGACCCGTACAAGGCTCCTATTTTAATATCCCGCTCACTATCCCGTATGGCGATGGGGCATTTTCCGTTGAGGCGCGAACTGTGTATTCGTTATCCGAATCCGGTATTTTGACCAGCGAGCTTTCTGAAAACATTTCTCTGTGGGTTCACTCAAACCAGGGCTGGGATCCGCTACAGTCTGCATGGAATGGCCAGGTGAAGGATGGACCGAACGCAGGGCAAACGATGAGTTTTTCCTTCCGCGATTGGCGTGGCCATTATGTAACCAATGGTTGGGAGATCCCCGGCGTCTATGGTTTCTGGGACACCACTTTGTGGTTGCGGCTCTGTCCCTGCCCAGATCCCGTGAAACAGGAGCGCGAAGCAACGGTCATTGCCGATGGCGTCAAATACGGCCCCCAGAAGGCCGACGGCGAGTATGCCACGTTCCAAATCGGGTTAGCGCACCTGGGCGTACAGATCCAGACCGTCTGTAAAGATAAAGAGACCGAAGAAGAGGTGTCCGGCACGGCGACCCAGGATCAAGGCGACGTACTGATTGACCCCGACGGCTTTGTCTTCGACATTGACCGGGGCGGGGATTACTCTGGTGCGGGCGGGATGTTCAATCCGGTGCAAGCCATCTCCGGCGTCACCGTCACCGCCTACGTCTCTGCGCCACGGCACGGCGGTTGGATGCTGTGGCCGGCGCACGTCTATAGCCAGACCAACCCGCAGGTGACGGACGCCACGTATCCTGATGGCATCACCACCACCGGTTACTTTGCTTTCTTCACCCCGCCGGGACTGTATTACCTGAAAGTAGAAGGCCTCCCGGCGGATGCTGCGCATCCGCAGTACCAGGAATGGCGCAGCCCGGTCATCACGGTCACGAATCAAATCGTCCACGTGAACGTGCCGTATACTCCGTGGACCGATGCCGCCGCACCCTACCCGGTGCTGGTGATGGCAGAAATGATTACGCCGACCGTCTTGACCATTCCGGTGGGCAGTACGGTGGAATGGCGCTCCGAAATCACGACCACCGCCACGTTCAGCGATTACGTGCAGTTGACGGAAAACCCCACGCTGCGCGTCAAGAGCGCGCGCGACCCGCTGGCCGACACGCGCGCCTTCGACGCCGGCTATCTGGAACCGGGGCGGGTGTATCGGCGGCAGTTCAAATGGCCGGGCGTGTATCCCTACACGGATGGCGCGGGACATACCGGCGTGATTGTAGTGCAGGGCGCTGCGCCGCCGCTGACGGTTGACCTGGGCGGGCCGGCCACGGGCTACGTGGGCGAGCCGTTGACCTTTGCCGCGAGCGTCGCGCCGCCGACTGCTACGCTGCCCATCACCTACACATGGCGAACGGCGGGTGGCGAATGGCAAAATGTGCGACACGCGCTATCCGATACGGCAACGTTCACCTGGACAGCGGCGGGGGAGCAAGCCATCACCGTCACCGTGCAGAATCCCTACACCACCGCGACGGCGAGCCAGGCTGTGCTCATCAACCGCCGGCCGCAGACTATCACTTTCCCCGCGCTGGCCGATAAGCCCTACAACGCGCCGCCGTTCACCATCACTGCCACGGCTTCGTCGGGTCTGCCGGTGACGTTCACCGCGGACGGCGTGTGCAGCGTGCAAGCGATCACCGTCACGTTGACCGGCAGCGGTGTGTGTACCATCACGGCGCACCAGGCCGGCGATGCCGTCTACGCGCCCGCGCCGGACGTGATGCGCGCGTTCACCGTCGCGCCGCCGCCGTGCAATCCGCCGGCGAGTGTGCAAATCACCGGCCCGGCCACAACGACCGTGGGCGTCCCGACCATCTTCACCGCTACTGTGACGCCGTTGACCATGACCGTGATCCTGCCGTTTACTTTCCCGCTGACGTATACGTGGCAAGCGACGAATTATGAATTACGAATTACGAATTACGGAAATAGTTTGCAAGACACAGCCGCCTTCACGTGGACGGCGGCAGGGACGCGGGTGGTCACGGTGACGGTGGCGAGTCCGTGCGGGACGACGGTGCAGGATACGGAGCTTATCACGGTAGCCGCTCCGCCGGTGCAGAATCGCCCGCCAGTGGCCGACGCCGGGCCGGACCAGACCGTCGCGCCGGGCGCGTTGGTCACGCTCGATGGCGCCGCCTCCAGCGACCCCGACGGCGACGCGCTGCTCTACCGCTGGCGGCAGACGGGCGGCGCGGCGGTGAGCTTTACGCCGACGCTGAGCCGCACGACGTTCCTCGCGGCGTCGCCGGGTGTGCTCACCTTCACGCTCACGGTGACAGATACCGGTGGGCTGGCGCACAGCGATAGCGTGGTCGTCACGGTGGAAAAGTATCGCATCTACCTGCCGTTGGTGTTGCGGAGCCAGTCAACGACTCATATCAAAAAGGAGATTGAACGATGAACAAGATGATGCGAATTTGGCTTTTGGCGGCATTGGCGCTGGCGCTATTCACCCCTCAACCCACGCAAGCCAACGCCGGCGAGTACGTTTTCAGCGTCTCGCTGGGAACGTATGACGACATCAGCGACGACCCCGGCTACACCGTCAGCACGGCCACGGGAGACTTTACCCCCCAGGACATTTCCCTGCCCTTCACCTTCAAGTACGACAGCGTGGACTACACCACCGGCCACATTTGCGCGAACGGCTGGCTGGAGATGGGACAGAGTTATACCGGCTGCTTCTATGGCAACAATCTGGCCAGCACCACGGTGAAGCCCATCCTCGCGCCCTTGTGGGATGATCTGGCGGATGACGCCACCAGCGAAATCGGCTACATCACCCTGGGCAGCGCGCCCAATCGGATTTTCGTGGTGCAGTGGAAGGGCGTGCTGTGGCCGACCGGTTATGATTGGTCGCGCCAAAACTTTCAGGTGCGGCTGCACGAGACGACTAACGTTATCGAGTTCGTCTACGGCGCGATGACCAATCCCCCCTATTCCTCATCGTCCGCTTCGATCGGGATTAACGACGCCACGGGCGGCAGCGGCCGCTTCCTCAGCGTGACGCCGGCGGCCGGGACCGCCGACACCGTGAGCAGCACGACGGCCAACAATGACATCAAATCGGCGGAATACCTGCCCAGCGGCAAGACGTACACCTTCACCCCGCCGATCCCGGCGCCGCCGGGATGCGCGATTAACCCCGCGCCGGCCAACGGCGCGACCGACGTGCCGCTGGCCGCCAATCTGAGCTGGAGCGCCGGGACCGGGTCGCCGACCGGCTACAAGCTCTTCTTCGGGACGGACACCCCGCCCACGAATATCGTCAACGGGACCGACCTGGGCAACGTCACCACATACGACCCGGCAGCCGACCTGACCGCCGAGACGCCTTACACCTGGCAGGTCGTCCCCTACAACGCCAACGGCGACGCGACCGGCTGCCCCATCTGGTCGTTCACCAGCGAGCCAACGCCGCTCAACGCCTTCCCCTATGAAGAGAGCTTCGAGAGCGGCGCGGGCGGCTGGACGAGCGGCGGGACGGGCAGCACCTGGGAACTGGGTGCGCCGGCCGATGACGTGATTGACAGCGCGTCCCACGGCAGCCGGGCCTGGACGACCGGCCTGACCGCCAACTACGCCCTGAACGAGCAGTCTTACGTGCGCAGCCCAGGCTTCGACTTCTCCGGGCTGACCTCCCCCGCCGTGCTGCTGGATGTGTGGTGGGAGAGCGAATATGCTGCGGATGGGGCGGCGCTGCAATACTCGACCGACGGCGGCGTGACCTGGACCACCGTGGGCCAATACACCGACCCGCAAAACTGGTACAGATCGAACTCCGTGTACGCGCTGGATTGGGCCGGTAATTCGCACGGGTGGACCGGCAACAATGACTACGGCAGCAAGGGCTGGCGCACCGCCGGGCACAGCCTGGCCGCGCTGGCCGGGCAGCGCAGCGTGCGCCTGCGCGTGGTCTTCGGCTCAGATTCTACGGGGACGGACGACGGCTTCGCCTTCGACCGTGTGCGCATCTTCGACGCCACCACTCCGCCGCCCTGCGCGACCGGCCTCGGTCCGGCCGACGGCGCGACCGATGTGCTGCTGAACGCGGCCCTGAAGTGGGACGGCAACAGCAGCAGCCTGGTGACCGGCTACTATATCAACTTTGGCACCGATGACCCGCCCACGAACCTGAGAAATCACGTGAACCTGGGCTCCGTCACGACCTACGACCCGCCGGGGTATATGGAGGCGATGACGACCCATCGCTGGCAAATCATCCCCTACAACAGCGCCGGCGAGGCGACGGGTTGCCCGGTCTGGTCGTTTACCACCGGCAGTTCGACGACGCTGCTTGACGAAAGCTTCGACGGCGCCGCATACCCCAGCGGTTGGGGCACCCTGCCGGGTGAGTGTACCTGGAGCTGGACCACGGCCGGCCTCACCCCGCCGCAGACACCCCACTCCCCGCGCTATGAGAACCGCTTCAATTCCTACAGTTGCGACGCCGACGAGTACCGGCAACTGATGGCGCCCGCCCGGGACTTTAGCGCGGCCGGCGACTACGCCCTCCGCTTCTGGCTGTATCACGACGCCGACTACCCGGCGGCCCCTGACCGGATGCAGATTCAGGTCACGCTGGACAACGGCGCGACCGTCGCCGATGTCGGCGCGCCCATCCCGCGCTACGCCGCCACGACCGGCTGGGCGCAGCACGAGGTGGATCTCTCGGCCTACGCCGGCCAATCTTCCGTGCGGGTGGTCTTCAAGGGAATTTCGGGCAACGGCAACGATATGTTCCTGGACGATGTGCAGATCGTCCATTCCACCGCGGTCGCCGCGCCGAACTGCGCCGTCCTGCTCGCGCCGGCCGACGGCGCGACGGCTGTGCTGGTCAACGCTGATCTCGACTGGATGACCGGCGGCGGCGCGCCTTCCGGCTACCGCATCGCGCTGGGGACCGATAACCCGCCCACGGACATCGTCGCCAACACCGACCTGGGCAAAGTGACCTTCTACGACCACCCGACTAATCTGGCCGGCGAGACCACGCACTACTGGCAGGTCACGCCCTATAACAGCTACGGCGACGCGGTGGGCTGCCCGGTGTGGTCGTTCACCACCGGCGCGACCCCGCACAGCGTCTTCCCCTACGTCGAGGGCTTCGAGGGCGGCGCTGCCGGCTGGACGAGCGGCGGGGCCAACAGCAGTTGGGAACTGGGGACGCCCGCCGGCGATGTCATTCAGGGCGCAGCGGCCGGCAGCAACGCCTGGATGACCGGCCTGAGCGCGAAGTACGCCAACGATGAGCAATCCTACGTGCAAAGCCCGGCCTTCGACCTCTCCGGCCTGGCGCATCCCTACGTCAAGTTCGACCTGTGGTGGGACTCCGAGGGCGGCGCCGACGGCGCGCAGTTGCAGGCGAGCCTCGACGGCGGCCAGACCTGGGCGACGGTGGGCTACGGTGCCGCCGGTTTGAACTGGTACAACGCCACGGTGGATGGGCTGCCGGGGTTGACGAACGACGGCTGGAGCGGGGCAGCGGCAGAGGATCTTATTTCCGGCCTGCACCAGGCCGGTCACGGCTGGCGCACTGCCCTGTATAGCCTGGAAGATTACGCCGGCGCGGGGCATGGGCTGCTGCGCTTCTTCTTCGGCACGGATGATGCGAATACTTACGACGGTTTCGCGTTCGATAATTTTGAGATTCGCGCTGGCTGTGCCTGGACGGGCGCAGCCAGCGACGACTGGCACACCGCTGGCAACTGGGACTGCGGTCACGTCCCCGGCGCAGACGAAATCGTCACCATCCCGGCGGTCGCGCCCCACGATCCCGTCATCCGCGCCGCCGCCGCGGCCTGGGCGGTGGGACTGGATGCGATCTGGGGGAACGGGCGCACCCTCACCCTCGAGGGTGGCAGCCTGACGGTGGGCGACACCCTGATCAACCATAGCGTGCTGAGCCAAACGCAGCCCGTGAACGGCGCGCCGGTCGCCTTTTTCGACACCGGCGGCTACGGCGGCTTGACGCTCGACCCCGGCGCGCAAGACCTGGGCGCAACCACCGTGCAGATTCGCGGCGACCAGGACTGCACCGCGGTTCCCGGTGAAACCATTCGCCGCTGCTTCGACGTCACGCCCGGCAACGCGCCGGGCAGCGGCGTCGCGCTCACCTTCTACTTCAGCGCCGCCGACCTCCCTGCCGGGCAAAGTTGTGAGACGGTCGAAGTCTATCACTGGGACGGCGCGTGGAGCGACGCGCTCGCGCGCGACATGACCTACGGGACCGATGGCCGCCAATGCGCCACAGAGCCGTATTCCATCCGCGTCACCGGCGTGACCAGCTTCTCACCTTTCGTCCTTCGCAGTGGCGGCAAGCCTACCGTCGTGGCTTTGCGCGGGTTCGCCGCACGAGGCGGACTGTGGGGCGGCGCCGCGCTGGCTGTTACCCTGGCGTGTGGCATCGTGCTTGCCCGGCGGCGGAAATATCACGCACATCTCACCGGGGGCGTTCACCTTCGCCTTCATCGCCATCGGCATTGACCTGGCGTTGGGCGATCTGCGCGGCCTGGGGTGGAAGCCGTTCTTCGTCTACATGGCGGCGACGGTCTTCAATACGCTCTTGGCGCTGGGGGTGTCTTCGATCATTTTTGGCGTGTTGGGATTGTAGATCCTCTGTTACCTTTTTTACCGTACTACGACGAAATAAGTAGGTTTCTACATCTACTTAAGCAAAGGAGTTACTTGTCTATGCGTTACGTATTGCGGTACCTATTAAGTCTGTTGTTGATCTTGATCTCCCTGAGCGCCTGTGCTACTCCAACTCCGAAGGCAGGGCTGCCTAACCCGGCCTCCGAGAACTGCATCAAACAAGGCGGAACCCTCACAATCCAGAAACGCGGCGATGGCGGCGAATATGGTGTTTGTCTCTTCGAGGACAACCGGCAATGTGAGGAATGGGCTTTGCAGCGCGGTGATTGCCCGGTTGGCGGCGTCAAGATTACGGGCTACACCACGCAGGCCGCGCAATACTGCGCCATCACGGGCGGCGAGTATCAAATCACCGCCAATGGAAACACGGAGCAAGAGCAGGGGACTTGCACATTTAAGAACGGCCGAATGTGCAATGCCGGAGACTATTTCGCGGGGACATGCGACCCGAACACCGCGCCTGAAGCATCGTACAGCGATCCCTTCGCCTATTGCGCCGCGGTCGGGACGGTGGATGCGCCGGATGCGCGCTACACCGGCGAAAAACTGCCGCAGTCTGTTCTGGACGGCCTGATTCGAGCCGGGGTTGTCACCGCCGATGCACCGTTGGAATTCCAACAACACGCCACGTGGCGATGTATGGATGGGAAGGTGTGGGCGTGCCATTTCGGGGCCAATATCCCTTGCCTGGATAAAGCAAACACCGATCAAACGCCGACCGCCGACATGAACAAGTTCTGCGAAGAGAATCCTGCGGCCGACAACATCCCGGCGGCCGTAACGGGACACACCACCGTCTATGAATGGAAATGCGCTTCGGGAAAACCGGAGGTCGTCAGGCAAGTGCTCAACACGGATGCGCAGGGGTATCCGGTTGAGTTCTGGTACGAGTTATCTCCTCAATAGCATTGCAATTTAAGACCGGCGCGACACACTTTAAGAAGCGTGTCGCGCCTTCCTTTGCGTTGATTCGCAACTTACCTGGCCGGGTGCAACATAGCCCAATGCTTCAGCAGCCGTCATGATCCGGGCTTCTGCGAATAGTTGACAAAATTACACAACTATTATATAATTCCGGTAGATACAAGACAAACTCAGACAGGAGCCGAGTTGATGCGACTTTCCACATTAGGACGCTACGCGCTGCGGGCGATGGTAGACCTGGCTCTGCACCAGGATCAAGGCCCGGTGCAACGCAAGGACATTGTCGCGCGGCAGGAGATTTCGAGCAACTATCTGGCGCATTTGTTTGTCAAGCTCCGCGAGGCTGGGCTGATCGAAAGCGTCAAAGGGCCGGGCGGTGGATACATACTCGCCCGCAGCGCGGCCGACATCAGCGCAGGCGATGTGCTACGCGCGGTAGAGGAGATTCTGGAGCCGGTCTTTTGCGTGGATACTAACCCCGAAGTGTATTGCCCGCGCATGGATGCGTGCGTGACACATCTGTTATGGGCGCAGTTAGGTCAGCGCATTATCGAGTTGTTGGATTCCGTCACTTTGGCCGAATTGTGCGAACAGTCGCGCTTTTTGACCGCTAAGGAGCACATTGATAATGCCAGCACAGAAACGGGTCGTGGTCGCTTTGAGCGGCGGAGTAAACAACTCGGCGGCAGTATCTATATTAACGGCGCAGGGATATAATCAGGAGACACACAGACTATCTACGGAGGATCACAATGAAGATCGCACAAGACATCACCCAATTGGTAGGGAACACGCCGCTGGTACGGCTGAATCGCGTGACCGAGGGCGTTGTCGCCGAGGTCGTCGCTAAGCTAGAATTCTTTAATCCGCTGGGCAGCGTCAAAGACCGCATCGGCGTCAGCATGATCAATGCCGCCGAGAAAGCCGGGCGCATTGGGCCGGAGACGGTCATCATCGAACCGACCAGTGGCAACACCGGCATCGCGCTGGCGTTTGTGGCCGCGGCGCGCGGCTACAAGTTGATTCTGACCATGCCCGACACGATGAGCGTGGAGCGGCGCAAGCTGCTGCGCGCGCTGGGCGCGGAACTGGTGCTCACCCCCGGCGCGGAGGGGATGAAGGGCGCCATCGCCAAAGCCAATGCGTTGGCTGCCGAAACGCCCAATGCTTTCATTCCACAGCAATTCCAGAACCCGGCCAACCCGCAGATTCACCGCGAGACGACGGCGCTGGAAATCTGGAACGATACCGACGGTAAAGTGGACATTCTGGTGGCGGGCGTGGGCACCGGCGGCACCATCACCGGTGTTGGCGAAGTGCTCAAGGCCAAAAAGCCTTCCTTCAAAGTCATCGCCGTCGAGCCGGCCGAGTCGCCGGTGCTGGCGGGCGGCGCGCCCGGCAAGCACAAAATCCAGGGCATCGGCGCAGGGTTCGTGCCCGACGTGTTGAACACAAGCATTATTGACGAAATTTTCCACGTCACCAGCGAGGAAGCGCTGGCCATGGGACGGCGACTGCCGAAAGAGGAGGGCATCCTGGCCGGCATCAGCTCTGGCGCGGCGGTTCACGCTGCCGTCGAAGTCGCCAAACGGCCCGAAAACGCGGGCAAGCTCATCGTCGTCATCTTGGCGAGCACCGGCGAGCGTTACCTGAGCACGCCGTTGTTCGAGACCGAGTAACTCAATTCTGTGAATCTTGATCCTTCTTAGGCTGTGATTTAATCGCCAGGCGGGGGGCGCGGAACGGGCCGCCGAATAAAGAAACGGGAGAGGATTGCTCTCTCCCGTTTCTTCTTTGGACTACGAGATACACTATCTGCCAGGATGTACCGTCGCCGTTTATTTCTTCATAATGGTGGCCAGGATTTGCTCTTTCGGCAGCTTCTTGGTGCAGAAGAACCAATCGTAACAATGCATCTCCGTCTGGTTCTCCATACGTTCCTTGGCGACACCGCAGGAGCCGGCCGTCGGTACAATGACGTCATCGCCTGGACGCCAATCGGCCGGCGTGGCGACGGAAAAGGCATCGGCGGTTTGAAGCGCGACGACTACCCGGTACAGTTCGTCAAAGTTGCGTCCCAGGCTGAGGGGGTAATAGATGATGGTGCGAATGATCCCCTTAGGATCAATCACAAATACCGCCCGCACAGCTTTGGTGGAACTCTCGCCGGGTTGAATCATGCCGTACTTTTTGGCGACTTCCATGGTGATGTCTTCGATTAAGGGGAAGCGTACCTCGACATCTTTCATCCCTTTGTATTCGATCTTCTCTTTGATGGTGCGTAGCCAGGCGATATGGCTATACAGACCGTCCACCGACAGCCCCACCAGTTTGCAGTTCACCTGGGCAAACTTTTCTTCCATCGTCGCAAATGTCATAAATTCTGAGGTGCAGACGGGGGTAAAATCGGCCGGATGGCTGAACAAAATGACCCAACTCCCGGCATATTGATCGGGGAAGTCAATCGGGCCCTGTGTCGTCACGGCCTTGAATGAGGGTGCCTTGTCGCCAATGCGCGGCATTGAAAAATTTGCGGTCGTATTTTGAGTCTCCATAAAAAAACCTCCTATTGTGTGATATTGCGCCTTGTGGTTAATCCGCTAGACCTATGCTGGCGCTGCGTATCGGTCCAACGGTACTTATATTGTTTTCCGGCCTGAACTGATTGAAATTGTCCTCAAGTGAGTCATGTTTTAGATTTGCGGCTTTGCCTGGCAGTCCGGGCAGATGCCATAGAAGTCGAAGCGGTGGCCGGTGATGCGATAGCCGGTTTGCGCTTCCAGTTCCCTGGCCAGATTGGGCGCAGTGATGAACGCTACGTCACTGATGCGATGACATTGGGTGCAGATGAGGTGAATGTGCGGGGTGGGGTTGCTGGCGTCATAGTGCGTGTCGCCATCGCTGAAGCTGATTTCGACCACTTCGCCCAAGTCTCGCAACAGATTCAACGTCTTGTATACCGTCGCCAGGCTGGTGGTGGGGAAGCGCGTTCTCAACCGTTCGTAGAGTTGCGCCGCGCTGGGATGCTCGTCGCTTTCAATGAGCATTTCCAGCAATGCCAGCCGCTGCGGGGTAATGCGACAGTCCCGTTCGCGCAATTTGGCAATCAGGGTTTCAAGACGGCTCTCCATTTTTATAATCTTTCCTTATAGATAATTATTATCTATAAGATATTGTACTCTATATTGGTTTTTTGTCAAGAGGGAAAAGTAAAAAATCGCGGTGTGAATTGTTGATTTGTGGGCGGGTTATGGGTGGCAAATTGTGGGTTATGATCCGCCATTTCCAATTCGCCATTTGCCATTCACTATGGCAACATCACCCGTAACAACTCCGCCTCTGCCTCGTTCGTCCATTCGCGCCCATCCTTGAGTTTAGCGTAGACGGTGGGGAGCACATCCTTCAAATCGGTCAGCGCGGTGAGGGGCAGCGGTTTGATATGGGGGTAGATGACGATCTTGCCGGGGAAGCGCGTCTCGTCCACGGCCTTGAGACCGTCGTAGGCGGCTTCCAGCGAGCCGATGGCGGCGACAGAGCGGTTAGGCGAGAGTTGGCCGGTTTCCGCCTGTTCCAGCATAAAGCGCATGTTCTCGATCGTGGAGGCCGAGTGTCCGATGATGCGCGTCTGCCGGAGATAGACGTCGCTCAGGTCAATCTCCGCGAATTTGCCGCGCGGCACACCCGCGAAGATGTTCATCACACCTTTGGGCGCCAGATGCGTGGCCGCGTCGGCAATGACGGGCGTGACCGGCGCGAGGACGATGATGTCATCAAAGCCGGTTGCTTTGAACGGCGCCATAACGGCAGCGTAGGCTTCTTTGTTCATCGGGTTGAGACAAATGAACTCGATGCCCTTGTTTTGCGCTTCCAGGCTAAAACTGGTGCAGAGGTCATCCAGCCGCACATCGCTGACGTCGGTGCAGACGATGACCGCCGGACCGTTTTCTGCCTCAATGGCTGCCTGGACGTGCATGCGCCCCATCGGGCCGCCCGCCCCGACGAACCACGCGCGCCCACCCGGCTTGAGCGTCGAACGCGCCGGCGTGTTGCTGTAGGCTGCGGCGATGTTCGTCCCGGTGCTGCCGACGTAGAGCCAGCGGTTGTAGTGGATGCGCCCCACGTCCACTTTGATCGGACGCGGCATGGGGGTGTCGTCCAACAACGCCATAATGCCGTAGCCTGCCAGGTTGGGACTGATACGCTCGATGAGGTCGGGGTCCGCACCGAGGAGGATGATGTCGTCCACGCCCTTGCCGCTGCCGCCGGTGATCCCGGCCGGCGAGACGGGCGCATCGTCGGTCTCCACAGTCGCCGGGTCGGGCAGCTCGGGCACATTCACGACCTCGATGCCCAATGATGCCGCGCGCGTGCGGAGCCAGCTATCGAAAGCGGCGGGCACGTTGGTCAGCAACAGTTTCGCGGGGTGGGCGGTTTCATCGAAGCCCTGGCTGAAAGTATATAGCGGTTTGGCGCGCGCCGTGCCGATGATCCACATCGTCCCGTCGGCACGCGGCGCGGTGCGGTAGCGCAGTTGGTACGCAGCAATGACGCACGCCCACGGTTCGGTCAGCGCGGCTTCGGCGTAGCCGGTTTCGGGGTTGCGGATGGGAATAAGGTAATTACCGTAATCGCCGTTAAGCACGCGCTGGTCAATCACGGTATACTCGGAAAGCCCGCCGTCTATCTCGTAGCCGTAGGAGTAGTTTTGCCCGTGATAGAAGATGTCCGCCTGGACGATGAAGCGGTCTCCCACTTTGTATTGATCGCGCAGCGCCTCGCCGACGCCAACGACGGTGATGCTGACCTCATGGCCGAGCACGACGGGCCGCTCGCGCATGTTGCGGTGGATGCGCGGGTGGTTCTGCCCTGCGTGGATGACCTTGATATCGGAGAAGCAGTGCCCGCAGGCATCGTGGCGGATGAGCAACTCGTCCGGGCCGTAGGTGGGCATCGGGATGGTAATCGGTTTGCCGTCCACACCGAAGTTCTCGAAGCCCGCGCCGTAAAGCGGCCACAGGCGGTTGGTCGTTGGTAGGGGAGCATCGGCGCGGCGGTATTGGGTGAGTTTATCAATCATATTTTTAGTTCCTCGTACATTTCCCAATCACTTCTTGTGCAATTCACGCAAGAACGCTTCCGCTTCCTCCGGCGTCAATTGTTCATTGACGATATAGAACAGAAAGCCTTTGCCGCCGAGTTCTTTCTGGATGGTGAACGCACCTTTGCAATCCACGTAGACCTGGCAGAGTTTGCCGCCGTCGCGGATGCGCTTGAGCAACGGAAGCCAGCCGTCGGCGAGCGGTTGACCGTCGCCGGGCTGCCACTGGATGCCACGCAGTCGCTCGATGCTCAGCAGGTGATCCAGGTGGGGAATTTCGCCTTTGCCGTCCAGATGATAGAAACCGTAGTCCAGATGATCACAGCAGGCGACCAGGTCGGGCATGACAAACCGCTTGAACATGCGCGGCGAGATCATATATGAGAAGTCGCATTGCAGCATGTACCCCTTGCCCGGCGACCAGCACGGCCCCCAGCAGGCATTGCCGCGCCCCACGACACTGGTGATTGCATAGAACTCATCGTAGTAGCGCAGCCAGAGCGGGGTGATTTCACGCACCAGCCGATCTACCTCCTCCGGTGCGTCAATCAGGTCAAGCAGCAGCTTCTCCGAGCCGCGCAGGCTGGCGAGGATATCCAGGTTGCCACCGATGTCGGTGATGCCGACGAGCACATGGTCGCCCCAACGTTCGACGGCTTGCTGCGTCGTTTCGCGCACGCGCCGGAGCCAGGGATTATCGGGATCGTAGGCCAGATGGATGTCCTCCAGCCGTTCGACGCCTTCAAGGGGCCAGAACCAGGTTGTATCCGGCGTCCACGAGACGCGCGATTCCAAGAAGGCAGCCATCACCCCCGGCCCGAAGTTCACCCACCATTTGGGATAGGCATCGCCGAGCCAATGCGTGACTTCGAGGATGCGTTCCCAGTTGTCGAGGATTTGTTCCACCGGGGTATCCAGGCCGTATTTGCTGAACTGTGACCAGTCGGCTTCGACCGGATCCGTGATTTCCAGCACCACCAGGGGACGTTCCAGCTCCCCGGCCCACCAGGCATTCCAGTCGCGCGCAATGCGCTCCCAGTCCGATTCGGTAAAGCGGATGTTGATCGTCATACAAGGCCCTCCAAAATGGCAAATGGCGAATAGCAAATGGCAAATGGCAAATGGCAAATACTGAATGACGATTTGCCATTTGCCATTTGCAGTTTAGTACCGACATTCTTCCTGCACTACCTGCATGAGCCAGCGCATGCGGCCTACGCCGGTGCCGGCGGCAAGGGAGCCGGCGGTGGTGATTTCCAGGCCACCGGTCGCGCCGGCTTTGTGAAAATCGCTGATGACGCGCTGGCGGATCTCCTCCGGGCTACCATTGCGCAGGAGCATGGGCGGCAGTTGGCCGTGGATGTAGGCGTCGGGCATTTTTTCGCGGATGAGGGCGGCGTCCACAGTTGGGCCATAGTTGACGGCGCGGATGCCGAGTTCGTATTGCATATCCAGCAGGTGCCCCATGGCGCTGTCGGAGTGCTGGTAACGGCGGGCGTTGCCTGGGGCCATGGCTTCGAGCACGCGCTGTAGCACCGGGAAGCAGTACTCGCGGTAGAGTTTGCGGTTGAAGAGTGCGGAGTTGTCGTCGGTGATCCACCAGCCCGGTTCGTCGTTGCCGCTGAACTCGCGCAACACGGTGTTGAACTCGACCATTTTTTCCGCCAGAATATCGCGGAAGCGGTGCATGAGATCGGGGTAGTCGTAAATCCAGTAGAAGACGGTCTCCGGTTTGAGCACGGATGTCATAATCGTCGCCGGGCCGCGGCTGCCCGTGCCGAGTCTGGGCAACGGCTTGCCGGCGGCCTTGCGTGCTTCCCATTCCGCCAGATATGGCGCCGGCAGCGCCCAGGTACGCATATCCGTCGCTTCGGCCTCGTCGAGGATGCGTGCAAATTCATCGGGGTTATCCGTCGCAGGGGTGAGCCAGGGTGTGCTGCCTTCGTGATAGGTGAAGTAGCAATGGAAGAGGTTTTCGATGCGGCACGGCTCGTTTTCCCAGGTATCCTCATTGAAAAAGGCGCGCCCCACATATTCCTGGGTGATAGCATTGACCTCACGGTGCAGCGCGTTACGGTAGTCCGTGTCTTGATAGTAACGCAACGTCGAAGGGACGCGCATAAATTCAAAGACCCAGTGATCGTCGGGCGAGAACGACAATGCGCAGCGCGGCTTCTGGGTGGTAAAGGCCTGACAGCGCGCGTTTTCTTCCCAGAACGCCGCCACGTCCAACGATTTCGTCAGTTCCATAAATTCAGGTTCGATGATAGGCATTGTTTTTTCCTCAAAAAGGTAAGTATTTGAAGGTATGTGATCAGGGATTGGGATCAGGAAAGTATATCCGGTTCTTCTCCTAATCCCTACTCCCGAATCACCGTTTTGCCGATTTCGAACGCCGGTCCCAGGTATTCGCCCACGCCGTAGTATCCGCCGTCGTCGGGTGCCCAGAGGATGGGACGGATTTTCTGGACGGAGAGCTTGCCGTCGGCGTCGAAGACGTCCACGTCGGCCTTGATGTCGAGGATTTCGCCGACAAAGAGGGTATGCAGGCCGATTTCGAGCGTGTGCAGCAGCTTACATTCCAGCGCCATCGGGAATTCGGCGACGTAGGGGGCGTCCACCAGTTCGCTCTTGACCGGCGTGAGGCCGGCGGCGGCGAATTTGTCCACGTCGCGCCCGGAAACCAGACCCACGTAATCCGCCTCTTTGACGTACCGCTCCGAGGCGATGTTGACGGTGAAGGCGCCACGCGCAACGATGTTGCCGTAGGTGTACGTCGCCTTGCGCAGCGAGACGGAAACACACGGGGGCCGCGAGCAGCAAATGCCACCCCAAGCCGCTGCCATTAAATTGGGTTTGCCCGCGTCGTCGTAGGTGCCGACGATGAAGACGGGCGTGGGATAGACGATTGTTTTTGCGCCACGAGATGTTTTCATGGATCTCCTCCCTTAAGAACAGAGATTGAAGATTGAGAATTAGATTAGGATACTGCTCAATCCCCTCAGTGCTTTCTGTGGTTAAAAATAGGCCAGCAACACTCAACAGGAAGACTGTTCAAGATCGGCCGGCAGGGTAAAGTAGAAACGACTTCCCTGCCCCGGGTGGCTTTCCACGCCGACTTGCCCGCCCAGGCGCGTCACGATGCGCTGGACGATGGAGAGTCCCAGACCGTAACCTTCCCCACGGGTTTGATGAAGACGGGTGAATTGGGTAAAGAGTTGCGCCTGTTGTTCTTCCGGGATACCGGGCCCATTATCCTGTACCCAGCAACGGACCATGCCGCCGTCAGACACCTCACATCCGGCGACGATCTGCGGTGGGATGTTTTCTTCGGGCCGTCCGCCGTATTTCGCCGCGTTGCTCAGATAGTTCACCCACACCTCTTCAATCCAGGGTGCATAACCTACGGCAACCGGCCACGTTGCTGGTAAAGTCAGGGTCGCGCCGGTGCTGGCGAACAGGGCCTCCAGACGCGCTTGCGCCTCGGCCAAAATCACTTCCATATCCAACGGGGTACAGGGGACGGAGGCCGATTTGCGCACACTGGCCAGGAGCAACAGTTCATTAACGATGCTGTTGATCTTCTCGCCGGATTTTATAATCCATTGTACGCTCTGTCGGATTTTTTCCGGCGGCCAGTCCGCTCCATATTCGTCCAGCAATTGCGCAAACCCCAACAGTGAAGTCAAGGGGTTCTTCAAATCGTGGGCGACGGTGTGGGCAAAAGCATCCAGTTCGGCGTTGCTGGCTTCAAGTTCACGGGTGTATGCCTGAAGCGTCGTCTGGGCTTGCTTGCGCTCGGCGATCTCTTGTTGCAAATCCAGCGACATGCGCGCCTGATGCAGACCGATCGCCAGCGTGATGGCAACCTGGGTTACCAGTTCTATATGCTCATCGTTAAAGGCATGAGGACGGTCGGCTTCCACTTGCAGTGCCCCGATGATGTCCTGTTGGAAGGGCAAAGGCAAGGATATGTACGCGCGGGTTCCCTCGGCATACAGGCGTTCCTGTAATGGCGTGCGCGGTGAGAGTTCCTCTAGATCCGGAACGGCCTGGCGGCGAGAAAGCGTTTGTATGTCCAGGGGATCATAAGACTCACCGATCCGCGACCTGACGCTAAGGCTGCCAACGGCTTCGATGACCAGGATTGTGGGCGCGTCGCCGGCGCGGAATTCGAGGACTGTGACCCGCTGACAGTCCAAAGCCTGTCGTAGACGGGTAGCTGCAATGGCAGCGATGGATTCAGGCGTCGGCACCCCCAGGATCGCCATATCCAATTCGTGCAGTAGTCGCATCTGGGCTTCGACGCGCTGCCGCTCGGCGATTTCACGTTCCAACCGCATATTTTGGATTTGCAGTTGATGTTGCGCTTCACGGAGTTTGATGTGGGTAGCAATGCGCGCCAGAACTTCTTCGACCCGAAAAGGTTTGGTGATGTAATCCACCCCGCCGGCCTGAAACGCGGTCACTTTATCTTGCGTGGTATCCAGCGCGCTGAGGAAGATCACCGGAATATCTTTGGTGATGGGATCGGCCTTGAGTTGTGCGCATGTCGCATAACCGTCCATTTCCGGCATCATCACATCCAACAAAATGAGTGTTGGGGGATCAAGGTGCGCTGCCTGGATCGCCAGCGCGCCGCTATTGACTGCACGCACCTGGTATTTATAGTACGTGAGTAATTGCACGAGCAAACGCAAGTTTTGTGGCTCGTCATCAACAATCAGAATGTTAGCCGGTAGGGATTCTTCAGACATAGGCACCCCGATAATGTTTTTTTACCGCTCATCCCCTAGATAGCGTAGGATGGTCGCCGGTGTCACCGGAGAGGGGATAGGTCGCAGAATGTTCAAGGTCCTCCGGGTCGGCGATGTTCCAGTTGCGGTTGGGAATGATGTTAAGCGCAGCAACATCTTTGCCGATGAGCAAATCCGGCAATTTCGATAGCCTGCTCGTCCACCGAGGTTCCAGTGGGTTGTTCATCCAAACGCCTTTCGCATTCTATCGCAATAATACTGCACATTTTCCCATTTTGCATCAGGCGCAAGCCGGTGATCGGGGCAGGGGATGTAGCCGCCGAGTTCGACCAGCGGCTTGAGGCGTTCGATTTCAGCGTCCACAGCGGCGTAGTCGCGGCTGAAGACGACCTTGTCCATCCCGCCGACGCCGCGCAACGCTCGCCCATATTGTGCTCGCCACGGCGCAATGCTCGCTCGCCACGTCCCCACCTCGATGGGGAACATCGTGTTGACGCCATTCTCCAGCCACACCGGGACGAGTTTGGTCACATCCCCGTCACTGTCGAGTGAGACAGTGTCTATGCCGTAGTTGTTGAGCAGGTCGGTGATACGTTTGTAGTGGTGCCCCGTCATCCGGCGGAACGTGCGCGGGCTGATGAGCGGTCCACTCTTGAAGGAGATGTCTTCCCAGAAATGCGCGAAGTCGAACGGGGCCGGGCCGCCGTTGGGGCATACCAGCTCCAACGTCGTTTTGGTGGTCTGATAGCACAACTCGGCGGTGACGTCCACGATTTCTTGCAACAGATCCGGGTCATCCGCCAGCATATACGAAAGGCCGACAATGCCGATCCAATCGCGGATAACGCCGAACAGGCTGCCGACGTAAATGCCGTAAGGATTCGTCCATGCGCCACGGCGCAGGTAATCCAGCCCGCCTTGATCGAAGCGCACCATCTCGCCGTCGCAGTTGACCCAGGCATGGGTGACGCGCTCGATGTTGTACTGTAGCCGGGGGAGGTAATGCGTTTCCCACGCGGCACGGTCTTTGAGCAGATGTTCGATTTCCTGAGGAATCGAGATGGCGTCGTCTTTTTGCAGAATGATCACACCCTCATCGTTTTGAACGTGCCGTGAACCGTCGGGGAACTCGCGGATCACTTTGGTCTCGAAGGGCGGGGACAGGCGTGTGGCCGGGCCGAAACAGGTGCTCCAGTTGAAGTCGAAGCCGAGTTTCGCAGCGATGACGGCATCCGTGGGATTGCCGTCACCCCAGGTGTGTGCCTCTTCCCAGGTAATGTGGCCCTCGGCAGCCCACTTGTACAGCGTCTCATTCCAATAACCGAAGTAGACGAGGGGCATCCGGTCGTAGTTCTGATAGTGCAAGATAGCGTGGACACGTTCGCGATTGTTCATAGAGTAGTCTCCCCCGGTCAAGCAATCAAGTCGAAGGGCAAATCGCTGATGTCGCGCAGGCGCTTACCATCAACCAGCGTTGTCAGCATATCCATTTGATCAATGTTGTTGGTTTCCACAATGGCTGCCTGTAATTCGGGTAACGCGAAGTGATAGACGCAATCGAGGTCTCCTGTCCCCAAGGCCAAAGAGGCAATCCGTGTAGGCAAAGGTTCGGCAGTGACTGCGGCGATATGTGGCGTGTGGCCTTTGCGGTTCCGAATTAAGTTGAGCGCCTCAGTACGGGCATTTTGTCCCCGATCGCTACGCAAAGTCCATTTGCATGAAATGCTTGCATGGAGGATGTAGGGCGCGCGTGCCTCGTTGCCTTCTCTCAAGGGTGTTAGCAGGGCAATTGGGTCTTCTGGTGAAATCAACGTCTGGTAGTGGAAGTTGTGAGAAGCGTAGCTGCTGTCCGCGTCATGAAAATCCAGGTCTTCCTGCAGGAGCGCGACTAAACTTTCCCGACAGGGTAATTGTCGGGTCGTTGGCTCCAGGATCATGAGCGGCAGTTGTAATATCACTGGTTCTCACTTCCAATCTGGATCATCGCCCGCAGCACACCATCCTTGTACCCGGCGACCAGCTCGAACGCCTCACCGACACGTTCCAGCGGGAAGTGATGCGTCGCCAGCGGTTTGATGTCCACGATGCCCTTGCTTACCATGCGAATGGCGCGCGGATACGTATGCTTCATCCGCCGCACCAGCTTGATGGTGAGACCCTTGCGCCGCACGACCGAAGCATTCATCGTCATCGTGTCGTCGGCGGGGATGCCCACCACGACGACCTTGCCGCCGGGGCAGGTGACGCGCGCGGCCTGATCGGGCGTTGCGTGCGCGCCGGCGGCCTCGAACGCCACATCCACACCGCGCCCATCCGTCGCGCGCATGATCGCCGCGACAATGTCCTCTGTCTTGGGATCGAAAACCGCGTCGGCGGCATAGTCCAGCGCGAACTGCCGCCGGTGCGCCAAAGGCTCGGTCATGTAGATGGCGCCTGCGCCCGCGGCTTTGGCCACCGCAGCCGTCAGCAGGCCGATCGGTCCGGCGCCGAGGATGGCAACCGTCTGCCCAACCTTGAGGTGCGCTAGGTCTACGGTGTGAATGGCGACGCCGAGCGGCTCCAGCAGCGCGCCGTCGTCTGTGCTGAAGCCCTCCGGCAGCGGGAAGCAGTTTTCGGCGGGCATGACGGCATACTCGGCGAGCACCCCATCAATCGGCGGGGTACCGCAAAAGCGCACATGCGGACAGATGTTGGGGTGGCCGCGCTGACAGAACTCACACACGCCACAGGGGATTGCCGGTTCCACGGCGACCAGTTGCCCCAGGCGCAGACCGTGGTGATCTTCGACACCCGGCCCGAATCCGGCGATCCATGCCGAAAACTCGTGACCCATCGTGATCGGCTCCTTCACAATCGCGTCGCCGATGCCGCCTTCGAGGTAGTAATGCACATCGGACCCGCACGTGCCTACCGTGGCAATCTTTAACAGGACTTCGCCCGGTCCCGGCTTGGGAATCGGCGCGCGCTCCACACGCAAATCCCGAATTCCGTACAAGCGGGATGCGAGCATTGTTTTTTCTGACATTGTTTTCCTCCGTGATTGGTAATCGGTGATTGGGAATTGGTAACGAGTAACCAGTAACCAGTAACCAGTAACCAGTAACCAGTAACCAGTTACCGGCTGCCAACCCCGTCTACTGTCTACCGTCTACCAGACTTTCACAAACTCTGGTGTCACCCTGATAATCAAATTCTCCGGCGAATTGGCCCACTCCTGTGGATCGGGGGCCAGGACGCCTTCGGGGCCGAGGTAACGCGCATAGATGTGCAGTGCCATGTCGCGCACGAAGTCGCGGGGTTCGGTGATCAGCTCTGCGGTGCCCTCGAAGAGCACGGCGGAGACACCGTTGATGCTCTCGGCCACGTCCACGACGACGGCGCACCTGGGATTGGCGCGTAGCTCGCCGATCTTGCGTGTGCTCTCGTAGGAGCTGATCCACAACGTCTCGCCGTCCCAGTCATACCACACAGGAACCACATGCGGCTGCAATGTGTCCGGCGAGGCCGTGGCAAACCGCGCCAAAAGCGGCGCAGCCAGGAAAGCAGCGATTTTGGCTTTTTGTTCAACGGGTAATGCGATCATTCGTTTCTCCCTCGAAAATAGTCACATAGTCATTAGTCTTGTCGTCGAATCGCCAATTTTCGTCCTCGTTGGTGTGGCTTGCCACATGGCGACTCCTCAGAAAATAAACCGCTGATCTCGCTAATCTACGCGAATCTTTTCAGAAAAATCAGCGAAGATTCGCGTGATTCGCGGTTATAATTTCCGCCCTTCTTGAGCGAAATCCCCCATGGAGTTTCCTTTGATTCCTTATCATTCCAGAATCTTCAACGCCTCTTGCCGCATAAACTCGCCAATCAAGTGCGGCTTATGCTCGGCCTTTGCAATGACTTCCGCCGCACGGATATGGACTTCCATGGTCCACCGCTCGTTGCGATCTTCCTGCGTTGCCGCTAGCCGGCCAGCCGTTGCATCAAGGTCATTTTACTGTAACCTGAAGGAAAATCAACGCCATATCATCCTTTGACCTTTTCCCATCTACGACTATACTTTGTATGGATGTGGTGCAGGTTTATCCTGCACTTCATCAATGATTGGATGAAAACAACGTTCCAACAGCTGATAGTTCCCTGATGAATGTTACTGGCCCACTCCCCAGAGGAGGGCTATCCAACAGCTTTTTTTAAGGAGGAAACAATGACCGATTTTGAGAAGCTCGGTGTGTTTTATCTAGGTAAAGAATATGATCTGGAAAAGAAAGCTGCCAAAGATGCGCTCTTGCTCTACGACAGCAAAGACCTGGTGACTCATGCGGTCGTTGTCGGCATGACCGGCAGCGGCAAGACGGGATTATGCGTCTGCCTGATCGAAGAAGCAGCGATTGATGGTATCCCCGCCATCGTCATTGACCCCAAAGGGGATCTGGGCAATTTGCTGCTCACCTTCCCCCAACTGCGCAGCGAGGATTTTCTGCCCTGGATCAATGAGGACGATGCGCGCCAGAAAGGGCTGACACCGCAGGCTTATGCCGAAGCCCAAGCTGCCCTCTGGCAGAAGGGATTGGCCGGTTGGGGACAGGATGGCGCACGTATCCAAAGGCTCAAAGATGCCGCCGATTTCGTCATCTACACACCCGCCAGCAATGCCGGCATTCCCGTTTCCATCCTCAAATCTTTCGCCGCGCCCCCGCCGGCGGTTCTCGAAGACGGCGAGATGATGCGCGAGCGTGTCGGCACCACCGTCATCAGCCTGCTCGGCCTTTTGGGGATCGAGGCCGATCCTGTCCAGAGCCGCGAGTACATCCTGCTTTCCAACATCCTCGATTTTATGTGGCGGCAAGGACGCGACGTTGACCTGGCTACGCTGATCCAACTGGTGCAGAATCCACCCGTCGCCAAAATCGGCGTGCTCGACCTGGATTCGTTCTATCCGGCCAAAGAGCGTTTTGGCCTGGTGATGGCGTTGAACAACCTGTTGGCCTCGCCGGGTTTCAGCGCATGGCTGGAAGGTGAACCGCTGGATATCGGCCAGATTTTGTACACGCCGCAGGGTAAGCCGCGCATTGCCATCTTCTCCATCGCGCATCTGGGTGACCGTGAGCGCATGTTCTTCGTTTCCCTGCTGTTGAATCAAGTGCTTGGTTGGATGCGCGGCCTCTCCGGCACGACCAGCCTGCGCGCGCTGCTTTACATTGACGAAATCTTCGGGTATCTGCCGCCCATCGGCAATCCGCCATCCAAGCTGCCGCTGCTGACGATGCTCAAACAGGCGCGCGCGTTTGGCCTGGGGGTTGTCCTGGCGACGCAGAACCCGGTAGACCTGGACTACAAGGCGCTTTCCAACGCCGGGACGTGGTTTATCGGGCGTCTGCAAACTGAGCGCGACAAAGCGCGCTTACTGGACGGCCTGGAAGGCGCTGCCGCGAGTGTTGGCGGGCGCTTCGACCGCCGGGCGATGGAACAGACCCTCGCCGGCCTGGGCAATCGCGTCTTTTTGATGAACAACGTCCACGAGGACGCGCCGGTGATCTTCACCACCCGCTGGGCCATGGCGTACCTGCGCGGCCCCATCACCCGCGAGCAAATCCGCGTGCTGATGGCACCTCGCAAAGCCGTGCCGGTCGCCGCGCCGATGCCCACCATTGCTGCGACGGCACCCTTTGCGCCGACGACAGTTGCCGCGCCGGCCACAGCCCCATCCGTGCCCCCTGCTGTGGTTCCATCCGCTGTGGTTCCATCCGTGGTTACCACACCATCCCCTGTTGGCAGCGCGCCGACGTTGCCACCAGATGTATCGGTGTACTTCCTCCCCATACGCGGCAGCCGTAAGAGCCGCACGCTGGTTTACCGTCCCTATTTGCTCGGCGTGGCGCGGGTCAATTTTGTGGATACCAGACTGGGTGTAGATCAATCCCAGGACATTGTGACCATAACTCCGATTACCGATGCGCCGATCCCCGTGGATTGGGAAGAGGCCGCGACCATTGATGTTGCGTTGACCGATCTGGAAAAGCGCGGTGACCTGGACGCCCAATATGCCCCCTTGCCTTCGGCGGCAGCGCAGGCCAGAAGCTATACCGCCTGGGGCCGCGACTTTGCCACGTGGATTTACGGCACCCAGAAGCTGGAATTGCTCCGCAGTCCCGCTCTGAAGTTGATTGCTGCGCCCGATGAGTCAGAGCGCGATTTCCGGCTGCGTATCCAACAGGTGGCGCGGGAGCAGCGCGATGCGGCTCTCGACGCCCTGCGCAAAAAGTACGCGCCGAAGATCACCGCCTTGCAGGAGCGCGTCCGCAAAGCGCAGCAGGCCCTGGAACGCGAACAGGCGCAGGCGCGACAGGCCGGTTTGCAAACCGCCGTCAACGTCGGTGCGACGGTGTTGGGCGCACTGTTGGGGCGCAAAGCGGTCAGTTCTTCCACCGTGGGCAAAGCAGCGACGGCAGCGAAGAGCGCCGGGCGCGCCTCACAGCAGCGTGAAGACGTGGCTCGCGCCGAGGAAACCGTCGAGGTTTTGCAGAAACAATTGGCGGACTTGCAGGCCGAGTTCGATGCCGAAACCCAGGCACTGGCGGCCAAGATGGACTCACTGACCGCGGAGATAGATCATATCGTGGTCAAACCCCGCAAGACCGACATCGCCGTACAACTGGTGTCGTTGGTCTGGGCGCCGCACTGGCAGGACGAACAAGGGGGACTCCTCGCGGCCTGGTAGAACATAAAGTTATGGTCTGAAAATAGCCGGTATTTTCATGCTTTATGGTGCTCCGCAGAAGCATGGCGACTGTGGAGAAACTCGCATTTGAGGAGAAATCGCATGCCCAGAAAATCATCATTCGTTCGGCCTTTGACCCTGATTGTGTTCGTGACCGTGGTTGCCTTCACGGCCTGTTCGTCTCCCACGTCTCAACCTGCGTCTCAGCCCACACCGACGGCGGAGGTCACCGTGGAGCCGACGATTCCCCCCGTACCGCCGAAAACGGAAACACCGGCGCCGGCGACCGCGACGTCTGAAACCGTGGCGACAGAGGGGTCATCTACCGACGGAGCACTCCAGTTCACTTTCGAGGATGGCGCGCAAGGCTGGATGCCGCGCGGCGATGCGTCGGTCAGCGTGGTGGACGACATGGCCCATTCCGGTTCTCACAGCTTGCTGGTGACGAACCGTGCCGCCAACTGGCACGGCGCGACAGTAGACGTATCGCAGCGACTGAAGCCGGGCAATATGTACGAGATCGGCGGGTACGTGCGGCTGGCCCAGGGCGCGCCCGCCAGCCGGGTGATCATCACTATGCAGCGCACGCCAGCCGATGGTCAGACGGTGTACGAATGGATTGCGCCTAGCCCAGAAAACGGTGTGACGGATGCCGGGTGGGTTCATCTTCAGGGACGCTATTCCTTCAGCGGCGAGGCGAAAGAACTCCTGCTCTACGTGGAAAGCCCGGATGCCGAGCTGGTCTCCTTTTACGTTGATGACATTACGATTGGTGGACAATTGCAATTGTTGCCACAGATGGACATCCCTTCGGTTTACGAAACGCTCGCCCCTTACTTCCCGGTCGGCGCGGCGTTTAGCCCAAGCCAACTTGACAGCGAGCCACATGTCGCCTTGATGACACGCCACTTCAACAGCCTCACGCCCGAAAACACGATGAAGCCCGGCCCGATCCAGCCGAGCGAGGGGAACTTCGCATGGGCCGGCGCCGACAGGCTGGTCGAGTTTGCCAAAGCGCACAACATGGCCGTTCACGGTCATACGCTGGTCTGGCATCAACAAACGGCGGAGTGGATGTTCAAGGATGCCGCCGGAAACAAAATGACGGCAACGCCGGAGAACAAAGAATTGCTACTGAAGCGGCTGGAAGAGCACATTCGTGCGGTTGTCGGGCGGTACAAGGATGCCGTCAACGTTTGGGATGTGGTCAATGAAGTGGTTGATGAGAACCGCCCCGATTGTATGCGCCGCTCGCCGTGGTACGAGATTACCGGCATGGACTACATCGTGACGGCTTTCCGCGTCGCGCGTGAAGAAGACCCTGACGCCGTCTTGCTTCTGAACGATTTCAACACGTATTATGTGAGGAAGCGCGAGTGTATCTATAATCTGGTGCACAACCTGCAAGCCCAGGGCGTGCCTGTTGACGGTATTGGGATGCAAATGCATATCAACATTCAGGTCCCCTCCATTAGCTCAGTCGAAGCGGCCATCGAGCGGTTTGCCGAATTGGGTGAAGTTCACATCACCGAGCTGGATATGAGCCTTTACACCAATGATACGACCGCGTATGCCGTCATACCGGACAAACTCTTGCTTCAACAAGGGTACCGCTATCGGGACATCTTTGAGGTTCTCAAACGCCATGCCGACGTCATCGGCTCGGTGACGTTCTGGGGAATAGCCGACGACAACACGTGGCTGAAAACATTCCCCACGACACGGCTTAACCTGCCGCTGCTCTTCGACGAACAGTTGCAGGCCAAGTATGCCTACTGGGGCGTCGTTGATCCCTCGAAATTGCCGGAGAAGACGCCGTAATACCTCAAGAAAGGGCATCCTTCAGCCGGCCGAAGTGGCAGTGCTTGAACTTCTTCCCACTCCCGCATGGACACGGATCGTTGCGCCTGGCCTGTGCGAAGCGGACCGCCAGTTCCGCTTCTTCCTGGGCCAGGCGTCGCATCACGTTGGCAGGCGCGCGGCGCTGACGCAGTTCCTCGGCCATCATCCGCATGGGATGCTCGATGTGGGTGAAGAACGCTTTGTAGCCTTCGCAGAGATAGTTGAGTCCGGGTTCACCATCCGGTGTGACCGCGATACGATTTTTGGGACAGCCGCCGTTGCAGATGAAGCGCACCTCGCAGTCGCGGCATTGTCGGGGAAGCATATCGCGCTTGGCCTGTCCGAACGCCCATTGTGCCTCTGAGGCCACCATCTCGACAAGCGGCGTCTCCATGATATTGCCGAGCCGGTAGCGCGGTTCGACGAAGTGGTCGCAGGCGTAGAGGTCGCCGTTGTGTTCCAGGGCCAGACCCAGGCCACACGTCGGCTCGAAGACACACAGCCCAGGTCGTTGGCCCATCCACGCCGCCAGTGCCACGTCGAAAATCTGCACGTAGACGTGGCCCACGTCGCGGCGCACCCACTCATCGAACACGCCGCTGAGGAAATCGCCGTACTGCCGCGCGGTGACGGAATGCTCGGTGAGTGTCGTCCCCTCCTGAAATCCGGTCTCGTTGTCGCGCCGCACAATCGGGATGAACTGGATGAACTGCGCTCCCACCACGTCACGGAAGAAACGATAGACTTCGACCGGGTGATCGGCATTGGCCTGATGCACGGTGCAGAGGATGTTGTATTCGACGCCGTGCTTGTGCAGGATGTCCCGCCCGCGCATGACCCGCTCCCACGTGGGCGCACCGCCCTTGTCGCGGCGATAGGCGTCGTGCATCGCCTGCGGCCCATCGAGGCTGAGGCCGATGAGGAAGTCGTGCGCTTTGAAGAATTCGCCCCAGGCGTCATCCAGCAGCGTACCGTTGGTTTGCAGCGTGTTGATGATGCGCATACCGGGCCGTTTGTACTGCTCCTGCAAGGCGACAGCGCGCTCGAAGAAGTCAACGCCCATCAGCAGCGGTTCGCCGCCCTGCCAGCCGAATGTGACTTCGGGCACGCGCTGTGCCGCGATGTACTGCCGGGTGAAGCTCTCCAGCACGGCGTCAGGCATGCGGAAGTCGCTGCCGGGGTAGAGCTTTTCTTTGGGGAGGTAATAGCAGTAGGCGCAATTGAGGTTACATACCGGCCCGCGTGGCTTCACCATCACGTGAAACGCGCGCGGGCCAGCCACGGAATGGGGCATTTTGACTTCTCCTAAAACACCTCAACGGACTGAACGGATTCAACGGAGAATTTTTCCGTTAAGAGCCGTTCAATCCGTTGAGGTAAGTGTGACGTTGTTTACTGATACCCGCCGCTGGTTTCGGCGAGGCCGCGTTCCTTGCGGATTTTCTCCTCATAACCGCTGGCCCGGTAGGCGGCAAGCGGATCCACCGGCACGCCCATTTCCTCGCGGACGACGGCCAGCAGCGGACGCACATCATAGCGGAAGGCCTCGGTAAGGATGCGGTGCGCGCCCAGGACATCACCTTCGGCCTGCGCGGCGGCGAGCTGCTGACGCGGCACGAGCAGCGCTTTGGCATAGGCTTCCTGGCAATTGAGCACCGAGTAGATCATCGGCGCCAGTTTGCCCTCGATGGCGTGGGATTGGTCAATCATATAGGCGACGTTGACCGCCGTGGTGTGCGCCGGTTCGGATGCACCCAGTTCGGCGTCGGCCAGCTCGTTATAGATGAGGAACAGCTCGTAAGGGTTGACCGTGCCCACGATGAGGTCATCGTCCGCGTACTTGCGGTTGTTGAAGTGGAAGCCGCCCAGCTTGCCCTCATCGAGCAAGAAAGCGACGATCTGCTCGATGTTGACGCCCTGCGCGTGGTGTCCCAGGTCCACCAGCACCTGCGCCTGCTCGCCGAGTTTGAGGCTGAAAGCATACGACGTGCCCCAGTCGGGGATGTCGGTGTTGTAGAAGGCCGGCTCGAACAGCTTGTACTCGATGAGCATACGCCCGCCCGCCGGCAAATGCGCGTAGACCTGCCGCAGCCCCTCTTCGAAGCGCCGCTTGCGCCCGCGCAGACTATCCTGGCCGGCGTAGTTTGTCCCATCGGCGAACCAAAGGCTCAGGTCGCGGCTGCCGGTCTTGGTCATAATCTCGCAGCACTCCAGGATGTGATCCAGTGCCATCTCGCGGATGCCGGGATCGGGATTGCCGAAGGATCCCAGCCGGTAGGCGTCGTCCTGGAACACATTGGGGTTGATCGCGCCCAGCTTGATGCCCTGCGCTTCGGCGTACTCACGCATCGCGGTATAGTCGTTGTCCTCCGGCCTGTCCCAGGGGATATGCAGCGCCACCGACGGCGCGATGCCCGTCATCTTATGGACCATCGCCGCGTCATCGAGTTTCTCGCGGGTGGTGACGGCGGCACCCGGCCACGCGAACGCCTTGAAGCGCGTGCCGCTGTTGGCGTAACCCCATGATGGCGTCTCGATCTTTTGTGCCTTCAGCCGTGCCTTGACGGCCTCGATGTCAATCCCTTTGCGTGTTACATCTTCGACAAACAGCTCGTACATGGGTCGGTAGTGCATGGGTTCTCCTCCAGATAGTTACGAACCATACGCCCCGCTACGTCTTAGCTTCCCGAAGCTCGGCTTTTTGCTGGCGGTAGATATTGGTAGCTGACGGATAGTAGAGATCAACCTTTTCGATCAATTCAAAAATCTGGATGGGTTTGGAGAGATAATCATCACAGCCAGCAGCCAAGAAACGTTCACGGTCACCCTGCATCGCGGAAGCCGTGATGGCGATCACCGGAATATCTTGAAGTGCAGGGTCGGCCTTGATGCGCCCGACGACTTCGATGCCGTCCATTTTGGGCAGTCCGATGTCGAGGAGTACCAGCGGCGGCTTCAACTCTTGTACCATCTGCAGGCCACTTTCGCCATCTTCAGCCTCGACGACGGTATACCCACGCCGTTCCAACGTGCGACGAACCAGACGCCGGTTATGGGGATTGTCCTCGATGTAGAGGATAGTCTTCTGTTCGATCATACGCGATCCTTATCCGCCCTTATGCCACAACAATTTATACACCTTATTATAGGACAAGCTGCCAGTTTGTCTACTGCGACAAACCGGCAGCTTGCCTACCCAACCCCACCCTGTTATTCGACGGTATCCCGTCCCCATCCGATAACTGTCTATAGCTTACCATAATTCGCTTCATTTGACGTTTGTGTTTTGTGGCAATTTCGTTGCAGTTATGTTTGTGCCGTTATACACTCACTCTGGCAGGATGGCTTCGATGTGCGCCAGAAAGTTGCTGCGATCCAGCGTACCTTTTTCCCAGAGGGAATCGGCCAATGCTGTCAGGCGCATACGCTGCGCGGGGGGGATGTCCTTCGCCGACATGACGATGATGGGAACCTCACGCATCTCCGGCATATTCCGCAGTGTTTCCAGGAGCTGTTCACCGGCGATGTCAGGCAGGATCAGGTCAAGGATGATGAGGTCGGGGCGGTCCTGCGCGATGACTTGCAGGGCTTCATGGGCGGAGTGCGCTTCGTCAATTCTGAAGCGTTGGCGTGCCTGGAACAGGCGATGCAACAACCGCGCATCAGAAAGGTTGTCATCAATGACCAGGATGCGTGGGCGTGCGTCAGCGCCAAAGGTGACCTCTTCTTCTGGCATAGGAGAAGACTCGCCCCTGGTTGTTTTTTCCACTTTCTTCTTTGGAGGTTCGATTTTATCGCCAAGCAGTTCTACCACGTGGTGGACGAGTTCTTGGGTTCCGAAGGCCCCTTTTTGCCAGATGGACTGGGTGTAACGCCGCAGACGTGTCCATTCTTCGTCGCTCAGAGATTTTGCAGACACAATGACAACCGGGATGGTGCTGGTGCGGGGGTCGGTCTTGAGCTTTTCGAGGATGGAGAAACCATCCATATCCGGTAGGGTCAGATCGAGTACCACCAGGTCGGGCTGGCGTTGCCGCACCAGGTCAAGGCCATCTGTGCCGCTATGGGCTTCGAAGACGCGGTAGTTCTTATACCGCAACAGCAGGCGACGAATAAGGCGACTGTCGTGCGGATTATCGTCAACGATAACGATGGTGGTGATCTGTTCATCAAGCTGTTCCAGAACGGAAACCAGCCCTTCTTTGGAGTAGTGGGTTGTCGGCTCAATGGCGAGAGCATCTGATGCCGCCATTTGCAGGTGGAAGGCGTAACGATCCTCAAGGGCGTGCTTCTCGGCGCTGAAGGTATGCCCGGAGCAGTTGACGACGACACATTCATCGGCCCGGATGATGTTGTTTTCGATGAGCTTTTCCAGGCCGGCGAAGGCCACGCTGGCCGCCGGCTCCATTGAATAGCCCTCGATACGCGCAACACGGCGCATGGCGCGGAAGGCATCGCCATCGGCGACGGCTACCATCGCGCCGCCATAACGGTCGTTGGCCTTCTTGAGGATTTCGTAGGCCAGGCCGGGTTTACCCGTTGACAGCACCGTGATCAAGGTATCGGGGATGACCGGCTCGGCCTTGTCCAACCCCTTCTCCCAGGCGCGCACCATCGGCGCGCACCCTTCGGCTTGAATGATGCCGAGTTTGGGGACCCGGTCAATGATGCCGGCTGCATAAAGCTCCTCAAAGCCTTTAAGGACACCCAGCGGCCCGATACCCCCGGAGACAGCCTGCACATACCAATCCGGCGCGCGCCAGCCCAATTGCTCGACGATTTCCAGGGCGATGGTTTTCATGCTCTCTTTGCCGGGGATGGATCTGGCACCGGTATCTTGATAGATGCCACGCCGCGCGGCAAAGTCGCCGGCGACTTGTTTGGCCTGGTCATAGGTACCGGTGATTTTCACGACTTCCGCACCGTACAACGCCAGCTCGCGCATTTTTTCCGCCGGCACGCTGCTGGGCAGGAAGACCCACAATTTGATGCCCGCACGGGCGCAATAAGCGGCATAGGCTGCCGCCGCATTGCCGGTGGAGGCCAATACCAGCTCATCAATACCCTGCGCTTTGAGTACACTTGTGGTAAAGGCCGCTTGCCGATCCTTGAAAGACCCCGTGGGCTGACGCCGCTCATCTTTGATCCAAAGCTCTCCCAGCGCGCCATATTCCAACTCTCGCTCTAAGCCTCTGGCGCGGATAAGCGGCGTCCAGCCTTCGTCTCCCATCGAGACGAATTCAAAATCGTCCGGGAAAGGGAGCAGCTCGCGGTAGCGCCACAGATCATAGGAGCGCGCTTGTAATTGCGCCGGCCAATCATGGGGGAGCGCTGTGATATTATAACGGGCGTCAAGCCAACTACCACCACAGGCCGGGCACATGCCGGCGAACAGGTTCGCCGGCATAGTGTGCCCACACTCCAGACATTTAACAGATGTGAATAGCGTTTTCATCAGCCGTGCATTGCGCTTTGTTTATGATGATGTCCACCTTGTTACTATACGATGGCGGGCAGATATACTGTAAAGGTACTCCCTTTCCCAAGTTTGCTGCGCACCGTGAGTTTGCCGTTGTGCATCTCCACTAACAAACGCGTGATGGATAGTCCCAGGCCGGTTCCTTCGGCACGACGGGTGAAAGAACCGTCCACCTGACGGAAACGTTCGAAGATCTTATCTATATCTTCCTCGGCAATACCGATCCCCGTGTCTTCAACGGCAATGCACACATCATTTGCGTCGCGGTAGGCGCGCACGGTGATGCCACCGGTTTCGGTGAACTTGAAAGCGTTCGAGATCAGGTTGTTCAATACCTGCATAATACGCACCGGATCAGCGTAGATGCGCGGCAACCCTGGCTCGACAACGACTTCGAAGTTTAGCGGGCTGTCAATGAACAAACCGGCGTTGTTGCTCTTGACGGTGTCGAGGAGTTGGCCTACCTCCAAAGGCTCCATGTGCAGTTCCAGACGCCCGGCCTCGATCTTGGCCAGGTCAAGAATGTCATTGATGAGATTGAGCAGATGCTTGCTGTTGGTCTCAATGGACTGCATATCCTCGTAACTTTCTTCCGGCACCTGGCCTTCGAGGTCCATCAACAGAAGCTGGATGTAGCCGATGATCGAGTTAAGCGGTGTGCGCAACTCGTGGCTCATGTTCGCCAGGAATTCACTCTTCAGGCGATCCACCTGGCGGGTTTCCTGGAAGAGACGGGCGTTTTCGATGGCGGTGGCGATCTGCCCGGCCAGTGTCGTTTGGATGAGAATATCCTCGTCGGTGAAGTGGTTCAGCTGGTCGGACTGCACATCGAGGACACCCAGGACATGTTCACCGACGATGAGTGGGACGGCCAGTTCGGAGCGGGTATTGGGCAGCAGGGGATTGGGAAGGAAATCGGGCGCGGCGCGTACGTCGTTGACGATGACACCCTCGCGGGTGCGGAAGGCGCGCGCCACCAGCGAAGTCTCACTGTTGGCGGCGATCTTCCAGCCTTGCGCTTTCATCTGCTTACCGGCTTCGCCGGCACCGGCGGCCAGGACAAGGGATTCTCCGGCTTCGTCAATCAGATAGATGTGCGCGTGGTAGAGGCCAAAGTTTGCTTTGGTCAGTTCGACGACCTGGCTAAGCAATTGGTCAGGATCAAGGATGGTGGCGGCTGCCGTGCCGACTTCCGCCACAGTTTGCAGCTCGGACGCGCGTTTCTGGATCTCGGCCTGTGCCTGTTTCATCGCGGTGATGTCGGCATACGCCCCCAGGACGGCATAAACTTCGCCCTGGGCATTGTAGAGGGGCACTTTGGTCGTGCGCAGCCAGATGAGACCCCCATCCGGCGTGGTCTGGGGTTCCTCATAATTGACCTTGGCCTCGCCCGTTTCGAGCACGTGGCGGTCATCGGCCTGGTAGAGGGCGACCTGATCTTTCCACGGCATATCGTGATCGGTCTTGCCGATGACCTGTTCGGGGGAGTCAAAGCCCGCATCGTGGGCAAAGTTCGTGTTACAACCCAGATAGACCAGGTTCTTATCTTTCCAGAAGATAGACTCCGGCAGATTATCCATGACCATCTGCAACATCTGCCGCGATTCGCGGACGATCTCTTCAGCCTGCTTGCGCTCGGTAATGTCCACAGAGACACCCAAAATCTGGTTAGCCACGCCATCCGGGCCGATCAGGGGACGTTTCGTGGTTTGTAGCCAGCGGAGGTTGCCCTGGCTGTCGGTGATCGGCTCTTCGGGGATGAAAAGCTCTTGCTGCGAATCCATCACGGCACGGTCAGCTTCCAGGAAGGCCCGCACTTCGTCAACATTAGGGTTGAAATCGGCATCCGATTTGCCGATCAACTCCTCGACGGTTGTGCCGTAGGCATCGGCGAGGGCTTTATTGACCAGGACGAATTTGCCGTCACGGTCTTTCACAAAGATGAAGTTGGGTGTGGCATCAATAACGCGGCGTAAGAAGAGACGTTGTTCCTGCGCTAGCTGCTCGGCGTGCTGCCGCTCCTCGAACAAGTGCGCATTTTGGATGGCGGTGGCGATCTGCCCGGCCAGTGTCGTTTGGATGAGAATATCCTCGTCGGTGAAGTGGTTCAGCTGGTCGGACTGCACATCGAGGACACCCAGGACATGTTCACCGACGATGAGTGGGACGGCCAGTTCGGAGCGGGTATTGGGCAGCAGGGGATTGGGAAGGAAATCGGGCGCGGCGCGTACGTCGTTGACGATGACACCCTCGCGGGTGCGGAAGGCGCGCGCCACCAGCGAAGTCTCACTGTTGGCGGCGATCTTCCAGCCTTGCGCTTTCATCTGCTTACCGGCTTCGCCGGCACCGGCGGCCAGGACAAGGGATTCTCCGGCTTCGTCAATCAGATAGATGTGCGCGTGGTAGAGGCCAAAGTTTGCTTTGGTCAGTTCGACGACCTGGCTAAGCAATTGGTCAGGATCAAGGATGGTGGCGGCTGCCGTGCCGACTTCCGCCACAGTTTGCAGCTCGGACGCGCGTTTCTGGATCTCGGCCTGTGCCTGTTTCATCGCGGTGATGTCGGCATACGCCCCCAGGACGGCATAAACTTCGCCCTGGGCATTGTAGAGGGGCACTTTGGTCGTGCGCAGCCAGATGAGACCCCCATCCGGCGTGGTCTGGGGTTCCTCATAATTGACCTTGGCCTCGCCCGTTTCGAGCACGTGGCGGTCATCGGCCTGGTAGAGGGCGACCTGATCTTTCCACGGCATATCGTGATCGGTCTTGCCGATGACCTGTTCGGGGGAGTCAAAGCCCGCATCGTGGGCAAAGTTCGTGTTACAACCCAGATAGACCAGGTTCTTATCTTTCCAGAAGATAGACTCCGGCAGATTATCCATGACCATCTGCAACATCTGCCGCGATTCGCGGACGATCTCTTCAGCCTGCTTGCGCTCGGTAATGTCCACAGAGACACCCAAAATCTGGTTAGCCACGCCATCCGGGCCGATCAGGGGACGTTTCGTGGTTTGTAGCCAGCGGAGGTTGCCCTGGCTGTCGGTGATCGGCTCTTCGGGGATGAAAAGCTCTTGCTGCGAATCCATCACGGCACGGTCAGCTTCCAGGAAGGCCCGCACTTCGTCAACATTAGGGTTGAAATCGGCATCCGATTTGCCGATCAACTCCTCGACGGTTGTGCCGTAGGCATCGGCGAGGGCTTTATTGACCAGGACGAATTTGCCGTCACGGTCTTTCACAAAGATGAAGTTGGGTGTGGCATCAATAACGCGGCGTAAGAAGAGACGTTGTTCCTGCGCTAGCTGCTCGGCGTGCTGCCGCTCCTCGAACAAGTGCGCATTTTGGATGGCGGTGGCGATCTGCCCGGCCAGTGTGCCGAAGGTATCGCGTTCGGCTTCGGTAAAACGCCCGGCCTGATCGTCTTGCAAGTCAAGCACGCCCAGGACGGTGTTGCTGACGACCAGGGGGATGGAAAGCTCAGAACGGGTTTGTGGCAGCAGAGGGTTGGGCATAAAATCGGATTCCAGCGTAGTATCCGCCACCAGGACCGTGCCGCGCGTGCGGGCTGCGCGCGCGACCAGGCTCTTCTCGGCATCCAGCGAGATACTGTGTCCGCGCTCGCGCAGGACACGCCCTACTTCGCCGGAGCCGGTGGCGAGTTTCAACAAACGCTTCTCTTCATCCAGGAGGTAAATATGGGCGTGGTAGAGGCCAAAGCGACTCTGGATCAACTCAACGACTTCTTGCAACAACAGTTCCGGGTCAAGGATCGTCCCCAACCGACGGGCAATGTCGGCGGCAGTGCGCAACTGGTTGGTAAAGATACGCATCACTTCAGATTGATCAACGACTCGCTGTAACAGCTCGCTGTTCTCAAACAGGATGGTGACCTGATCGGCCATAGTCTGGAAGAGGGCGACGGTGCTGGAACCGAAGCGGCCGGGGGTACGATCCTGGGCATCCAGGGCACCAATGACCTTCCCTTCACGTTTTAGAGGAATGACCAGTTCAGAGCGGGTATCGGGGAGCAGCGGATTGGGTAAGAAATCAGGAGCGGCCTGAACATCGTCCACGAGTACCGGCTCGCCGGTGTGAATAGCGCGTGTGACCAGTGAAGTCGCATCCAAAGGAATGTGGTGTTTGCGTTGAAGGAGCTGCCGGCCTGCGTAACCGGTGGATTGGCGCAGGACGGCGGCTTGTTTTTCTTCATCCACCATATAAACCTGCGCATGGTAGAGATCGAACTGGTCGCGGATGAGATTCACCACCAGATCGAGAAGCTCATCCGGCGTGGCATGCTCGCTGGCGGCGAAGGTCACACGCTGGCTGGCTTCGAGTTCTTTAGTGCGCTCCTCCAGTTCCACACTGCGGGCCTGAACCGTCTGCAGCAGGGTGCCAAGCTGTTCGGTCATACGATTGAATGCCTGGGCCAGACTAACCACTTCAGAAGGGCCTGTTGTAGCGGCTCGCAATCCCATTTCGCCTGTAGCAATACGTGTGGCCGTTTCGGTGAGACCGAGTATGGGAGCGGCCAAACGACGGGCCATATAGACGCCGATCATACCTGCCAGGACCGCCATAACCGCCGTCATGATTGAGGATAGCACCGCACCTCGAAAAATTTCTCGATAAGCTTCTGAAAGAGGGAGTTCGATCATTACCGCCCAGTCAGGCGTGCCTAGAGGCGCGTAGGTTCCCATTACGTTAAGCCCGGTAATGCCTTTGAACGTTTCAGCGACTGTTTGATCGGGAAGTAGTGGATTGTTGACAAATTCGCTTACTTCATCTAAATACTTTACATTCTCGGGATGGTTCATTTTCTGCCTGAAATTGGTTTACACTTTTTGCACATTGAAAAAT
>ENA-UOWE01000288-UOWE01000288.1-activated-sludge-metagenome-genome-assembly--contig:-NODE-288-length-75331-cov-15.714770_pt1 | contig 75331 bp, 75 predicted proteins | sample MGYA00249841_ERZ761562 | MGnify/ENA primary metagenome ERZ761562 (study PRJEB28883, sample SAMN05720200) | activated sludge metagenome | isolation source: Anaerobic digester | place: Japan... | reverse complement strand
CGGAGCTCGGAATCGAACCGAGATGCCCTTGCGAGCGGGGGATTTTGAGTCCCCATTTTCCCACTTTTTTATAACGTCCTTTTATGTCATTTAATAGCAAGAAAAGGCTTGACTGTCAAGGGTTTGATGAGTATTATATTTTCAAATAACGTCAGATAAAAAAACATGACGTCAGTCAAAAAAACGGGACAGGAACGGGACAAACAGGCGGGGGACATCTACTATGAAAGACAGATTCAAGACAAGTTTCAAGGGCGTCCGTTACCGGAAACACCCGACACGAAAACACGGCGTCAATTATGATCAATATTTTATAATCCGATATAGGTTGGACGGGAAAGACAAAGAAGAGGGGCTGGGTTGGGCCTCTGAAGGTATGACCGCGTCCGATGCTTTCCTAAGACTTACGGAATTGAAAAAAAATCAGAAGTTGGCAGAGGGCCCGCAAACCTTGAAAGAGAAACGTCAAATATTGAGTGAGGAAAAGAAAGAGCAAGCGGCGACACGGGCACGGCTGGAGAAAGAAAATATCACGTTTCGTCAATACTGGGATGAAAAATATTTTCCGGCCTATTCAATCGGCCGAAAGAAAGACACCATCCGCAAGAACAGGGAACATTTTAATAAGTGGATTGATCCCGTGATCGGCAACATACCATTGAAAGATATAAAACCATTTACGATTGAAAAAATCAAAAAGCATATACTTGATGACGGCAAGTCCGCGCGAACGCTCCAATATGTTTTGGCGACACTTAGACACGCATGGAACACGGCAAGACTGAACGGATTAGTTGTGGGCGAATCACCGACGAAACAAATCAAGATTCCAAAAGTGGATAATAAGCGCGTCCGATTCTTGAACCATAAAGAGGCCGAAAATCTCTTGGAAGCGCTGAAGGCAAAGGATAAGATGACTTATGAAATATCCTTGTTGAGCCTTCATACCGGGATGCGTTTTGGCGAAATTGCAAAATTGAAATGGGGCCATGTTGATACCGACAAAGGCACCATTGATGTTGTCGATCCCAAAGGCGTCACCGGGCGGATTGCCTTCATGACGGCAAAAGTAAAGGCAATGTTTGACGGGATGACACGCGGGAAACATGATGACTACATCTTTCAGAAACCGCGCAAGGATAAGGATGCTGAAAAGGAACCATTGAAGGACACGCCGAAAATTTATGCTGAAGTTGTTGCCGATTTAAAATTGAATGAAGGCATTACTGATAAGCGGCGACAGATCGTTTTTCATTCGCTACGGCATACGTTTGCAAGCTGGCACGTTACGGCGGGAACCGATATTTACACCGTCAAGAAGTTGATGGGACATTCCAATATTTCAATGACTGAACGTTATAGCCACTTGGCGCCGGAAACATTGCAGAACGCAACGCGGGTGCTGGAAAAATCCATCAAGAAGGCTGAACACAAGGCCGGAAAAGTTGTCAATTTTCCAACATAGGAACGGGAACGCATGAGCAAGGATAAGATTGTTGATGACCGACTAAGCGCCGTCATGGATCACGCGGCAAGGATGGAAGCGGACATAGCAGATGAGAAAGCCGCACGGGTAAAAAATAAATCAATTCAGATCAATTTTAATGATGCTGAACTTGAACGGCTGAAGGCGAAAGCTGATGCACATTGCATGAAATTGCAAGACTATATCAGAAAGATATTAACTACTTATGGATGAATCAAGGCAAAAGTGGAGTGAAAGCCTCAAAATAAGGCCGTAAGTGGAGCAATTGAAATATTGGTCATGTCATATAATACATATTATGTAAACATGAAACGGGTGGTGGAGTGAAAAACAAACCTGAAGGGATAGCGATTGCAACGCGAACGGCGGCAAACCCTAGCCGCCTTCCCTTCATTAATACAGGGGCGCAAAGGGCGCGGACATGGCTGAAAACGTAAAGGACAAAGACGGGAACGACATTGAAATTGTTATTGATGAAAATGGGAAGCCGGTTGCAAGGCCGATTGACTATAAAAAGAAATATGAAGATGTACTTCACCTTTGGAATGAAGCGCAAAACATCATGAACCAGAGCGACGCAGACGGCGGGCCGTGGGCTACACGGGCGGCGCAAGCATTGAAGTTTCTCGGATTGTCCACGGGAAAGCCTGTCAGAATACCAAAACTAACGCTTTACTCGGAATATACAAGCAGGCTTGCGGCATTAAATCGAAAAGCCACGGCGGAAGACAAACAGAAAATTTATGAGGACATGGCAAAACATTTTCACGCGCAAAGTGCAGAAAGCATACGGCAACAATTGAAGGCACCGGCGGCGGCAGACCTGAAGGCGCGAAGAATGGTTTTTGGTAAAAATCATTAAAGGTTAATTACCTTTAAGATCAAATACTTACGTGTTATGATCCTTCCTAAGAGATGAGAAAATAACTTTTAGGAGGGATTTTTTATGGATCAAATCACAGTTTCAAATCTTCTTTCGTCAATGGCCGACAAGTGGCCGTCACCTATCGTTGCGCGGACGGAAATTGAAAAATTCACCGGCGGCTTAATTTCAGAAAAATACTTGGCAAACTTGGATTGTCAAGGCAAAGGCCCGGCGGGACGAATCCGCATAGGCCGGAAAATTGTTTATTCCGTTGCTGAACTGATTAAGTTTCTGGAAAAACGGAGCGAGGTCGTAATTGGGCGCGGCGAATAGGGGGCGGACATGAACACTATAACCGCCGCCGTCAATGAGCGCGTCAATTATGAGCGGGCACGGTTCGCGCCGGACGCTGAAAATGTTGCCCGTGGGCAACAAACGGAAACCGTCGGGCCGCTGGCTTTCCCTAATCACATCATGAAGGGTGCCGCTGGCTATTTTGCCGCCGTGCTCAATGATAGCATGGAGCCGCCGCGTCATTTCTTTTTCATGGCTTATTTGACGTGTCTTGGCGCTGTTTTGGCCGGACGTGTCACATTAAAAACAGAACTCAAACCGCAACCGCGCTTATATTGCGTGATCTTAGGCGAATCCGCCGATGACAGAAAGTCCACGGCAATCAATAAGACAGTTGATTTTTTCATCAATGCCTTGTCATTCTTTCAATCCTGTTTTGGCGTCGGATCGGCTGAAGGCTTACAGCGGCGCTTTCAAAAAGACACTAACCTTTTATTAGTCTATGACGAATTGAAAGCTTTTGTTGGAAAAGCGAAAGTTGACGGATCGGTTTTACTGCCTTGTGTATGCACCTTGTTTGAATCAAATCGTTACGAATCACACACCAAAGACAAAGAGATAATTTTAACCAGCGCTTTTCTGTCAATCTTGGCCGCGTCAACGATTGAAACCTATGAACGAACATGGGACAGCGCTTTTCAAGATATTGGAATGACGAACCGTCTTTTCATTGTGCCGGGACAGGGCCAACGGAAACACGCGATTCCTGGGCGGGTGCCTTATCAAGAATGGGATGTTATGAAAAACGAACTCAACAAAGTCATAGGTCGGGCTGGTATGTGCCCGGAATTGGATTTTACGTCGTCCGCGAAAGAACTATATGAGCGCTGGTATTTTAATCTTGAACAATCCGTACACACCAAACGGCTGGACACATACGCGCTACGATTTATGATTTTACTGGCTGTCAATGCAGGGAAAGACGAAGTTGATGAATCAGTTGTTCAGGATGTAATTGATTTGATGGATTGGCAATTAGAAGCGCGGCGCTTGCATGATCCGATTGGTGCAGATTCAAAAATTGCGGAGATGGAAGAAAAAATCCGTCGCAAGTTGAAGGGGAACCCTTTGACGGAAAGCGAATTGAAACGCGCTGTCCATTATGAGCGGCCGGGAATCTTTGTTTATCAGAACGCGATTAAAAATTTGACCAACGTAAAAGACATCCAATTCAACAAAACCAGAAACAAATGGGAACGGACATGACGAATTGCACCAACCATTGCACCACTTTTTGTTTTAGTCAATTAATTAATGATATTATTGACTTGCAAGAGATTTTGCCCTTTTCCCTTAGTAGAGGGGTAAAATATAGGGGGCTTATATGCACCAAAAAACATCTAAGCCATTGTTTTTGTTATTGAAAGAGCCTATTTTTTGGGTGGTGCAAGTAGTGGTGCAACGATGACAGGGATTTATGAAAATGAAAATGCCGTTTGGAAAATATAAGAACTGGGATTTAAGCGAATTGCCCGACAATTATCTTGAATGGCTTAGATTTGAAATTGACTTGCGGGAGCCGCTGTTGAGCGCCGTCCGCCGGGAGATGCTGGAGCGCGACGGATGCACTTCTGATTGCCGTGATCATACACCGTCAAACCTTGACGCCGGACAGATTCAAAGAATTTATCGGAACATGGCTTTCAAATGGCACCCGGACAGGGGCGGCACAACGTCCGCGATGCAAGCCATTAATGAATTTTACGATGAGTTGAAACAATTATGAATATTCTTGATCTGCTACATACCGACGGCCATATGATGAAGAAAGTGGCAACGACACACGGCGGCGAATATTGCGGCCCGTGCCCTTTTTGCGGCGGGACGGATCGTTTCCGCGTATGGCCGGAAAGCGGGCGCTATTGGTGCCGGAGTTGCGGCAAGGCGGGCGACGAAATCCAATATTTAAGGGACAGGCGCGGGCTGTCATATGTTGATGCTTGCCGATACTTGGGCAACGAACCGAAACGCAACGGCGACAAATGTGGAAATGTTCAACATTTGCAGGAGGCCTACCGTGACAAAACCGACAAATTGTCGGATTTGCAGGAGGCCTACCGTGACCAAATTTCATTAAGTGAAAATTTGCAAAATTTGCAAATTACGAAAATCGGAAATTTGCAAGAATCCAAAACACCCGGCGAACCATGGCGACGAAACGCAAGCGCTTTTCTTGATGTGGTAATCAAGAATTTATGGGCACCGTCCGGCGCTCCAGTCCGTCAATGGCTGAACGCTGAAAAAGGCCTTAGCGACGAAACAATAAAAAAGGCAAGGTTAGGTTATAGCCGCGCCGATTTATTTGAACCACGGGCAAGCTGGAGCCTATCCGCGAACGTTATAGACGGCAAGGAAAGAAAGCTATGGATTCCAGGCGGCCTAGTGATCCCGTTTATTCACAACGGCGACGTGCACCGTTTACGAATCCGCCGGGACAATCCCGGCGACGGTTCGCGTTATGTTGTTGTGAGTGGATCAAGTCCGGCACCATTGATGATCGGCCGGGATAAGGCCGCGGCCGTCATTGTGGAATCTGAAATTGATGCTTGGCTTATATCGCAAGAAGCGGGCGACTTGATTATGACAATCAGCATGGGAAACGCGCAAGCGAAACCCGACACGGCGACACACACCATATTGAAAGACACACCTATCATATTGAACAGTTTAGACACCGATGACGCGGGAGCAAAAGCGGCTTGGAAATTTTGGCCGGAAACATACGGCGGGAAAGTCCGGCGCTGGCCCGCGATTCATGGCAAGGATGCGAGCGCCGCAAGGCTGAACGGATTGAACATCCGTGAGTGGATCATTGCCGGGATGTTTGGCGACGACGAAAAAACGTTTGAGCGCTTCTGCATACAAACGATTGACGGCGGATTAAGTGACAGGGAGGCAATAAATTTAATAGGGAGATGAGATTATGAACGATGAAGCAAGAGCGGAGCGGCTGAAATGCAAAATGGCCGATTTTTTGACGCGGCACGAAAGAAACGGACAACGGATCAACAAACGGAAAAAGCAATGGAAAAGAGAAAATTCAATGATTAAAAAGGGGGTTTTTTGTGATGAAAAAATCTAAAAAAACTAATCCTATTGATGATTTATGGAATGAGGCCCGGGGGGGTGCCCGGAAAACGCAAATCAGAATGAAGTCATTGACCGATGTCAGGCGCTTCATGGCGCGGGTTATCAATGACCTTGATGACAATCGGATATTTGAATCGAAGGCGCGGACGCTGGGTTATTTGTGCTCTGTTTTACGGGACATAATCAGAGATTCCGACTTGGAAGAAAGAATATTAAAACTTGAAATGGAGATGAAAAAAAATGGCAACCAATATTGAAAAACGAATTGAAACGCTGGAAACGATCAAACGTGATGAACATTCAGCATTGCCGTTGATAAATTTCAAATGGACGGGGCCGGAATTATCGGAGTTGACCTTCATGCTCGAAAACGGGAAATTGATCGAACGCTTGCCGGGTGAATCTGACAATAATTACCGGGCGCGATCTTTAGAGATTTGCCGCGTATCGCATAGGGGCCCGACAATGCCAACGCTCCAGAGCAACGAAGCATATATATAGAGGGGGTGAAATTATGGGAACGCTTGAGAAAAGAATTGAGGCGCTGGAAAATGTGTTTATGACCAATACCAGCGAAACCACCAGCGGCGTTTTTTTATATTATGTTGATGCAAGAGTTGACACAACGCCGAAACCCGTGATCGGCTGGAAGTATAACGATCATGTCATTATGCGAAAAGACGGCGAAACCGATGACGAACTGAACCAGCGGGCGTTTGATGAAGTGAAACCGTCATTGAAGCCATTGCAGACACCCGTCTTTTTTCCGATATTGAATGAAAAGGATGAATAGGACGGTGCAACGGATCACCCAAAAGGCCCCGGCGGGATGCTGGGGCCTTTTTTTTGATTAGAATTTTCAAAAACGGGACAGGAACGGGACAAAATGGCAATGTTGAGCAAAAACAAAAAAACTTGCAAACCGTTAAAAGTCTGCAAGTCATTGTTTTTGTTATGGTGCCGGAGCTCGGAATCGAACCGAGATGCCCTTGCGAGCGGGGGATTTTGAGTCCCCTGCGTCTACCAGTTTCACCACTCCGGCACGGGCGCGATTATATAGACGGAAGGCCAAAAGTCAAGCTGAAAAACTGTTGACAGCCGGGGAGGGGCATGTTAAGGGGCAGGCGAATTCTCGGGGAATCTATTGGGGTTGTAGCTCAGCTGGGAGAGCGCTTGAATGGCATTCAAGAGGTCAGGAGTTCGATCCTCCTCAGCTCCACCAAAATTTAAGGGGTGAAGGTTTGCTCAAACCTTCACCCCTTCATGATTCCATTATAAATCTTCCACTTTCTTTTTGATGCGGACTCTTTTTTCCTTAATCATGGCAGCCTTGTTGCCTTCGAGCCATGTCTTCATGGCTTCTTCCTGTTTGAACGAAGTAAACATTTTTTTGTACATTTCTTTCTGAGCCTCAAAGGCTTTTGTATCCGGTGCGGATGTCTCTTTGAGCTTAAGTATGTAATAGGCATTGTTGATGAAGAGCGGCTTTTCTGCGTAAGGCTGACTCGCAGAGAGTTGCATGAGAACTTCATTGGCGCTTTCATCTTGTCCTATTCCGGGGATAGTGCCGCCCGGCTGGAAAAGACCTGTTTCGTGAACTTTAAGTCCTTTTTCAGAAGCGATTTTTTCAAAATTTTCTCCAGCTCTCAAACGTTCTAAAATCGACTTCGCCTCTTTTTCGGCAAGAATTTTTGTTTCATTTTCGATAAAGCTGCGTCGGACGCCTTCTTCTATTTCGCTGAGCTTTGGCACATAGGAGGCTTTCGTGTCTGTAACCTGCAGCAGATAGTAACCGGCGTCTGAGGAGATAATTTTACTCAGATCGCCTTTCTGCAGATCCGGAAGCGCATCGTTAAGATTCTTTACGGAGGCAAGTTCCTGCGGCGGTTTGTTGAGCGGGAAAAAATCGGAGCTGTGAATGGTCAGATTATTTTTCCTGCCGTAGGCCTCCATGTTGTCTTCCTGATAAATTTCGTCCCTGGCTTTTTTCGCCTCCAGATAAGCGGTCTGCATGCCCCTTGTTCTCTTCAGCTCTTTGATGATGTCGTTCTGAACATCAGCCAGCGGCATGGGTTTGCCGTCTTTTGTTTTGTATTTGTCTTTGTAGCTGCTGTAATAGTTCTTGATGTCTTCCTCGCTGATACTGGTCGTAAATGAGTCGGCGCCCCAAAACAGGTATTTGATTTTTTTCTGTTCGGCGACGCGGAACAGATTGCCGTTTTTCTTTAAGAAATCTTCCAGTTCCGATTGGGCGGGTGAAATTTTATTTTTGAGATCATTTCCCGCAATTTGCAGAACATTAAGATTAACTTTCCGATTTTGCAAAACGTAAAAATCGTAAACTTCATGGTCGGAAACTTTGATTCCTTCACGAACAAAAGATTCAATTTTGGCTGCCGTCAATTGGGCCCTCTGGAGGGTTTCGAAATCCTGAGCCGACAATCGGTTGTAGCGAAGGATCTGCTGATATTTACGCTCGTCAAACTTTCCGTCTGTTTGCAGCGAGGGGATCGACATGATGGAATTTCGCAACTCTTCATCGGAAACCTTGATTTTCAAATCGTTGGCTTTGGCGAGGATAATTTCCCTGTTTAATAAATTTTCATAGGCTTTGGTTTTCAAATCCATCTTTTTGAGCATGTCCGGCGTCAGTTTTTCTTTTAAGTTTAACCGGGCCATGTCCAGAAGCTTTTCATGTTCGTTGCGAAATTCAGCTTCGCTGATGACCTTTTTGTCAATGACTGCAATGGCATTGGTGTGTTGGCCGCCTCTGCTTGAACCGAAATAAAGAACAAAGACGATAATAATGATAGCGATAACCGCGATCATAAACCAGCCGCGCGCGTGCTTGCGAAAAAATTTCAGCATAAAGATCCCCTCAAAAAGAAAACAGATTATTTGATAACCAATAAATTTTTGACTTATTATTACAGTCATTTGTAAAATGCAAACATAATTTAAAAATGAGTTGATTAGGTTTATGAAATACGGTATGCAAAATAGCTTAAATCCGAAAGTTATTATATTAACTTGTGAAAATACGGGGGGGGATGAATGTTTTTTGATTATGTTTTAGGAAAATTTTCCAATGATCTGGCCATTGATCTTGGAACTGCCAATACAATCGTTTACGTCAAGGATAAGGGTATTGTTTTAAATGAACCGTCTGTGGTGGCTGTTCATCAGGACGCCCGCGGGATGAAAAAGGTGCTGGCCGTGGGCAATGAAGCGAAAAACATGCTGGGACGCACCCCGGGCAACATTGTCGCGATCCGGCCGATGCGTGATGGCGTGATTGCCGACTTTGACATCACGGAAGCCATGCTTAAACATTTTATCCTGAGTGTTCATAATCGCAAGTCCCTGGTGAGACCGCGGATTATTATTTCCGTGCCGTCCGGAATTACGCAGGTGGAACGACGTGCGGTTCGCGAAACCGTTGAATCCGCCGGAGCCCGGGAGATTTATCTGATTGAGGAACCCATGGCCGCGGCGATCGGAGCCGGTTTACCGGTGGCTGAGCCGACCAGTTCTATGGTTGTGGATATCGGTGGCGGGACAACGGAAGTGGCTGTTATTTCGCTAGCCGGTATTGTTTATTCAAAATCGGTCAGGGTGGCCGGAGATAAAATTGACGAGGCGATTGTGCAGTACATGAAGCGCAAACACAATCTGCTGATCGGAGAAAGAACGGCGGAAATCATTAAAATGGAAATCGGCTGTGCCTATCCTTTTGATGAAATCAAGGTCGGCTCCATCAAAGGACGTGATTTAATTTCCGGCATTCCGAAAATTACAGAAACCAATTCGGAAGAAATCCGGGAAGCTATTAATGAACAGGTGACGTTTATTGTTGATGCGATTAAAGACACTCTGGAAAATTCGCCGCCGGAACTGGCCGGTGATATTGTCGACCGCGGTATCGTTCTGACCGGTGGCGGAGCGCTACTCGCCAATATTGACATTCTGATTCGTGAAGAAACAGGGCTGCCCATCACTATTACGGATGATCCTCTTTCCGCTGTTGCCAGAGGAGCGGGAATGGCCTTGGATAAAATAGGCGTGCTTAAAGATATTGCTCTTGAGGTATAAAATCACGATTTCAACGGTTGACGGTTCAGCCTAACCTTTTTATTTTTCCGGCTGATTTCGGTCAATAAGCACGAATCGCGGCAAGAGCCTTATTATTATTTTTATATCGTTTGATACATAAGTTCGGCCGATCTTAATATCCTGTATGCGGCGTTCCAATCTTTATCTTTCTGACAGGTAAAATGTTTTTTAGAAAATATAAAATAATCATTTTTATTTCTGTTGTACTCTTCGCAGTGTTGATAATCATTTTTTACAATCTTAAATTTTCAAAGAATGACAGCTTTCTGAGGAAAATGGTTCTGGAAGCTGCCTACCCGGTTCAAGCAGTTTTAAGCGGTTCCATTCAAGGGGTTAAGCAGGCCTGGTTGCGTTATGTTTTGCTGGTCGGCATTCAGGAAGACAATAAGAAATTGAGAAAAAAAAATGATGAACTTAAAGCTGCTCTTGTTTCTTATCAGGAAAGTTATCACGAAGCTCAACGATTAAGAAAACTTCTGGCGATTGCCGATAACAATCAAGGCCGTTTTATGGCTGCCCGCATCATCGGCCGGGAACAGGCGGCGCTTTCCAGAACGGTCTTGATCAATAAAGGTTCATCTGATGGTTTGCGTAACGGAATGCCGGTGATTGCATATCCGGGATTAATCGGCCGTCTGATTGACGTGTCCTGGCACGTTTCCCGTGTTCTGCTGTGCATCGACGAGACCAGTAATATTGACGCCATGATCCAGCGTAATCGAACGCAGGGCATTATCAGCGGTGCCGGTTCACAGGGCATGATCTTGAAATATGTTTCCAAAACCCAGGATGTTCAAAAAGGCGATGTGATTATCTCTTCCGGGATGGGAGGTGTTTTCCCCAAAGGATGGCTCATCGGTCAGGTCGGCAATGTCGACAGAAAGGACGCAGGACTTTTTTTAAAAATCACGGTCGTTCCTTTTGTGGATTTGTCGAAACTTGAGGAAGTATTAGTTTTGTCATCTGAAGAAAATACGCCGAAATAACCATGCTGTATTATCTTTCCTTGCCAGTCTTATCCGTTTTATTCATCGTACTGCAATCCATGATTACAGATGTTGTTTTTTCCAATCGTTTCGTTTTTGAATTATCTCTGTTGGTTGTCATTTACGCCGGTTTCCGTCTGGATTTCATCAGAGGAACCTTTCTGGCTCTTGTCTTCGGACTTGTTTTTGACTGTCTCAGTGGCTCGGTGCCCGGTATATTCGCCTTGATTTATCTTGTTGTTTTCTGGTGTTCATTTTATATTTCCGACTGGTTGGACACGGAAAAAATACATATTATTATTTTTTTTAGTTTTGTTTGCGCTTTGCTGAAAGAAATGATGATCATTTTATTTTATTATCTGGCTTTCGATGTAAACGTCTTCATCAGTTTTTACTTCGTTACTTTTGTGAAAGCGCTGATTATCGGACTCCTTGCGCCCCTGTTTTTTTATGTGATGGATCGAACGGGACTTTTGCTTGACGAAGAAAAGGTATAACATGCTCAACGGACAGGAACCGATAGACTTCAAGAAAAAAATAAGAATAGTTGTTGTGCTGTTCCTGGTGGCAATCAGCATTCTCGTGGTTAGACTGGCCTATCTGCAAATCATCAAAGGCGACGATTTTAAGAAAAAATCTGAAAACAATTCTGTTCGTTTTCGACAAATCAAACCTTTGCGAGGCCTGATTATGGACCGCAACGGTTTTGTCCTTGTGGATAACAAACCTTCTTTTGACGTCATTTACATTCCCAACAGAAATAACGCCAACGAATGGTCCGTGGAAAGATTAAGACAGCTGTATCAGAGCAAATCGTTGGATTTCCCGTATGACCGGGCGTTTTTGAAAAACGCGAGACCATACCTGCCTGTCAAGTTGGATAAGAACGTGAGTATGGACAAAATTGCCCTGGTGGAAGCCAATGCCCTGAATCTGCCGGGGATTTACATCGATGTTTCTCCCATTCGTTTGTACCTGGATGGGGATATGCTGGCGCCGGTCATCGGGTACACCGGTGAAATCAGCAAAACAGAAATAGAGAAAAGTGGCGGTCAATATGCCTATGGAGATGTTTCCGGAAAACACGGGCTTGAAAGATTCTTTGATGCCTATATTCGGGGTCAACGCGGCGCGGAATTGGTGGAAGTGAATGCCTACGGCAAAGAAATAAAAAATCTGGGCAGGATTGATCCCGTTGCCGGCTACAATATGATATTGACCATTGACACCGACTTGCAGAAAGCGGCCTGGGAGGCCGTTCAGGGGAAAGCCGGTTCTGTTGTGGCGTTGGATCCGCGTAACGGCGAAATACTGGCCATGGTCAGTTCCCCCTCTTTCGACCCGAATTTATTTTATGAAGGCATTTCCGGCGAGCAGTGGAGTCAGTTGCAGAATAATCCGTTTGCTCCTTTATCCAACAAAGCTGTTTCCGGTCAGTATCCGCCCGGTTCCACCTACAAATTGATTGTGGCGGCGGCCGCTCTGGAAGAAGGCATCATCACTCCCGATACCAGGGTCTTCTGTAACGGCACTTTTACGCTCGGAAATAGAACCTATCGCTGCTGGAGAAAAGGGGGACACGGTTCCGTCAACTTGCATCAAGCGATGGTCGGATCATGTGATGTCTATTTTTATACGATTGGTAAAATGCTGGGAGTGGACAAGATTGCTGAGTATGCAAAACGTTTTGGTTTGGGCGAGCTTGCTGAAATCGACTTACCTAATGAGAAAAAAGGGCTGGTGCCCACCAAAGAATGGAAGCTAAAAAGAAAAAAAGAGGCGTGGCAAGTGGGCGAAACGATATCCATCTCCATCGGTCAGGGATATAACCTCGTTACAACGCTGCAACTGGCCAACGCCTTCGGTGCTTTTGCCAACGGGGGTACTCTGTGGCGTCCCTATCTGGTCAAGCAGATACAAATGAACGATGGAAAGATATATAAAGAATTTTCACCGATTAAAAAGGGCGAGCTCAATTTGAGCATTGAAACGATCGAAACTTTAAATAATGCCCTAAGAGGTGTCGTCAATGATCCGGGAGGAACAGGCGCGAACGCGAAATTATCAGGTGTTGAAGTTTGCGGTAAGACGGGAACGTCGCAGGTGCTGGGGTTGCCGCAGAACGAAAAGGCACGCCGTCGAAAAATACTCGGTACTTTTCAAAAAGATCACGCTCTGTTTGCCTGTTATGCGCCTTCAAAAAATCCCGAGATTGCTGTCGCGGTGATTCTGGAAAATGCGGGCGGTGGAGGAGCGGTTGCCGCGCCGGTAGCCCGCAAAATATTGTCGGCGTATTTTGAGGGAAAGAAAAAAAATAAAAATAAAATATCGGCAAAGATGGTTCAGAACCATTGATCAATATCCAACGTATTCGGGGGCAATCTTTATTTATTGTAAAATGGGTTTCATATGATTTTTTTTAAATTTGATCGACGTATTTTCAGCCATTTTGACTGGATCCTTCTGGGTTTCGTTCTATGTGTCTGTGTCATGGGGATCCTCAATATATATTCCACCGGTTTCAGTGCGACGGGAGGACAGACGCCGTTTTACCTGAAACAGTTGCAATGGGTTGTCCTGGGATTAATTTTTATGATGTTTGTTTTTTTTCTGGATTACCGCGTCATTATTCAATACGCTTATTTTGTTTACGGTTTCACGATCGTCCTTCTGGTTCTGGTTTTGTTGGTCGGCTCTTCGTCCCACGGTGCGCAACGATGGCTGGGTGCCGGTTTCTTTGCTGTTCAGCCTTCTGAATTGATGAAGGTCGTGATCATCATTACACTGGCCCGCTACTTTGACAATCACAAATCCACCGAACCTTACACCTTAAAGGAATTATTCATCCCTTTTTTAATGGTGATGATTCCTTTTCTGCTGATTTTAAAACAGCCTGATTTGGGAACAGCCTTGATGTTAATTGTGATTTTTGTCTCTATCGTTTTTTTTATGGGAATCGACAAAAAATCTTTAATCTTTATTTTCATCAGTGGTTTGATCCTGGCGCCCGCCGGCTGGTTTTTTTTGAAGGATTATCAAAAAGAGAGACTGATTACTTTTCTTAATCCGGAAAGGGATCCTCTGGGTTCGGGCTACCACATTATTCAATCAAAAATTGCTATCGGTTCCGGAGAATTTCTGGGCAAGGGATTTCTAAGCGGTTCGCAGACGCAATTGAAATTTTTGCCGGAACAGCAGACAGATTTTGTTTTTTCAGTTTTTGCCGAAGAATGGGGTTTCATCGGTTCAATATTTTTGATAGGTGTGTTCATGGTGATTATTTTATGGGGACTGAGAATTGCCTTGCAAGCGAAGGATTTATTAGGCACAATCATCGCGTTTGGCGTGACGGCATTTATTGCCTGGGAATTCTTTATCAACATAGGGATGGTGTTGGGAATCTTACCGGTGGTCGGCATTCCGCTTCCTTTTTTCAGCTATGGCGGATCGGCTATGCTGACGCTGATGACGGCTATAGGTCTCTTGATGAATGTCAGCGCGCGAAGATTGATTTTGCAGAAATAGAAAAGATAGTTTCATATAGGGATAGTTTTTTATAAACGTTCATTATTGTTTAAAAGGGGGATGCTGTGTGGGATAAAAAGAAAGAGGTTGAAGACATTAAGGCTTTTTTAGGACAGGGTGCCGAGTTTGAAGGCAAACTGATTTTCAACGGCGCTGTTCGCATTGATGGAAAATTTCAGGGAGAAATTTTCGGTCAGGGCTCACTGGTTGTCGGTCAGGGCGCATTTGTGAAGGCCGATATCGCTACAAGAAGTGTATACATCAGCGGCGATGTTCAGGGGAAAATTGATGTAAAAGAAAAGTTAAACATCCACTCGACTGGAAAGTTTTCAGGAGATGTGCGCACACCGGTTTTTGTTATGGAGGAAGGTGCCATTTTTGATGGCGTTTCCCATATGTCCAAAAGTCAAGAGAATGAAACCGGGGTGCCAAAATCTGACTGAACAACTCATTGATTCTTCATTTTCAGCCTATTGGATAACAGGTCAATTATTTTAATGAAACGAAACGTTTTTGTTCTCTATGATATTGTAATTACTGGTAATTATAAAATATTAGACTGTTGGTCAGAAAATGCTTGACAAGCTCATCATGTTATGATTAGTAACACCCGCGTTTTGGATATCAGGGAATAAAAATTCCGTCCTTCCTTCAGGGAAAATATTCAAAACATAACTGAATAAAAGCTGTATGCACTTACAGTGTAAGCTGCCGTTAAGAACCGCACAACCGGATAACCCACCGGTGGTTTTTATAGAAAGTGCAAAAGATAAGCAGAGGTAAAAAATGGTTACAGTCATTCCTGATTTTACACTATTAGTCCAAATGGTTATTTTCCTCGTTCTTGTTTTTATCCTTAATGTTCTTTTATACAAGCCCATTCTCTCCATCATTGATCGCCGCAAAAAACAACTCGAAGAATCAGAAAATGAGATCAAGTTGTTTAATGAATCGGCGGAAAAAAGGGTTTCTGAGTATGAAGAAAAATTAAAACAGGCGAAACTCAAGGCATCGGAGCAGAAAAAGGAAATCATCCAGGAAGGCGTCAATCAGGCAAAAAACATTGTGGATGCCGTACGCAATGAAATTCCGGTCATCGCCCAGGAATTCCAGCAAAAGATGAATAAAGAAATTGAAAAGGCCAAATCTGTTCTGGATGGTCGTTATAAAGATTTATCCTTGGAGATTGCCCGTAAAATACTCGGGAGGCCGGTGCAATGAAAAAAACATTTTCTTATATTACGATTATCCTTGTTATGGTTATATCAGCAAGTCTCGCTTTGGCTTCCGGGAATGCCGAGGGTGGGCACGAAAGCTCTGCTGAATTATGGAAAGGCTGGGGCTTGAAGACGTTCAACTTTCTTGTTCTGATCGGTCTTCTCTACTGGTTGCTGGCTTCGAAGATAAGGGATTTCTTTGTCGGACGTCGCGCGGAAATCAAGGAAGACCTTGAAAAAGCGGTTGAAAGAAAAGCAGAGGCTGAGAAAAAATATCGTGAATATTCGGAGAAGATCGATAAAGCTTCAACGGAGATAGACGGTATTCTGGAAATGATTAAAGCTCAGGGAGTGGCCGAAAAGCAGAAGATCATCGAAGATGCCGAAAGAACCGCCAAAAAGATGAAGGAAGATGCTCAGGCGCGCATTGAGCAGGAAATGAAAAAAGCAACAGACGATTTGAAAGCACAGGCCGTTAATTTGTCGGTCAAAATGGCTGAAGAGATTCTTAAGAAAAGTATCACCCAGGATGATCACAAATCAATGGTTAAAGACTATATAGATAAGGTGGTAATCAAACATTGATCAGCAATATTTCAAAGCGTTACGCACGGGCCTTTTTTGAAATTGCCAATGAGCAAAAACAAGTAGAGCCTTATTATAATGAGCTCAATCAATTCGCTTCCGTTGTCGCGGAAAATAAATCTTTAAAAGATTTTCTGGCCAATCCTATCTTCGAACAAGCAAGTAAAAAAGGTGTTGTAGATAATATAATTTCTAAACTGAAGTTGTCCGGTATGACGGTGAGTTTTTTAAGACTGTTGGTGGATAAGAAAAGAATAGATATTGTCGAAGATATTGTAGTCTGTTATCGCCAGTTCATGGACGAAACGCTGAAAAAAGTCAGGGTCAATGTCAAAACCGCATTCCCTCTTTCCGATGAAATGCGGGATTTCATCGGTGCAAGTCTGGAAAAGTCACTGGGTAAAAAAGTGGAAATGACGGTGGAAGAAGATTCCACTCTTTTGGGCGGCGTGGTGATTGGTGTTGGCGACACACTGTATGATGGCAGTATAAAAAATCAGTTGAACAATATGAGGAATCTCTTAGGGGAGGCAAGATAGGAAATGGATACAATTAAAGCGGAAGAAATTAGTCAAATTATTTCCGAGCAAATCAAGAGCTACGAGAAAAAGCTGGATATAAGCGAAACCGGAACGGTCTTGTCGGTTGGTGACGGTATCGCCAGAGTATACGGCGTGCAAAATGCAATGGCTATGGAGCTTCTGGAATTTCCGGGTGGAATCTTAGGCATGGTTCTCAACCTGGAAACGGATAATGTCGGTGTCGCCGTTCTGGGCGAAGTGACCCACATTAAAGAGGGCGACATAGTGAAAAGGACCGGCAAAATTGCACAGGTTCCCGTCGGTGAAGCACTGCTTGGCCGTGTTATTGATGCGACTGGCAAGCCGTTGGACGGCAAAGGTCCGATTGAGACCAAAGAATTCCGTCGAATTGAAATGGTGGCTCCCGGCGTTATTCAACGCCAGCCGGTTAATCAGCCCATGTACACAGGCCTTAAAGCCATTGATGCGATGACTCCCATCGGACGCGGTCAGCGCGAACTGATCATTGGGGACCGCCAGATCGGTAAAACAGCCATCGGCGTTGATGCCATTATCCGTCAGAAAGATACCGGCGTAAAATGTATCTATGTTGCTATCGGTCAGAAAAAATCTACGGTGTCTCAGATTGTGGAAAAACTAAAACAGCATGACGCGCTGTCTTATACTTGCGTTGTTGCCGGTTGCGCTTCCGACCCCGCCACGTTGCAGTACGTTGCGGCTTATGCCGGTTGCAGTATCGGTGAATACTTCAGAGACAACGGCCAGGATGCTTTGATTATTTACGACGATTTGTCCAAACAGGCCGTTGCTTACCGTCAGATTTCTCTGTTGCTGCGCCGTCCTCCAGGACGCGAAGCTTATCCCGGTGATATTTTCTACAATCACTCCCGTCTGCTTGAACGAGCTGCCCGTGTCAGCAAGGAACTGGGTGGCGGTTCATTAACGGCTCTTCCTGTTATTGAAACACAGGCCGGTGACGTTTCCGCCTACATTCCGACGAACGTTATTTCGATTACAGACGGTCAGGTTTATCTGGAACCGAGCTTGTTCTTCTCCGGCATCCGTCCGGCCATTAACGTCGGTCTTTCCGTTTCCCGCGTCGGTGGTGCGGCTCAGGTGAAGGCGATGAAACAGGTTGCCGGTACCCTGAAACTTGATCTGGCTCAGTACCGTGAACTGGCGGCCTTCGCACAGTTCGGTTCAGACCTCGATAAAGCGACTCAGGCTCAGTTGGATCGCGGCGTTCGTCTGGTTGAACTGCTTAAACAGCCTCAGTACAAGCCAATGTCTCTCGGACAGGAAATCGTAGTTCTCTTTGCCGGAACACGCGGATTTATTGATAAATACGAAGTCGAAAAAGTCCGTGTTTATGAAGAACAGCTATTGGCTTTCGTCGAGAGCAAGCATCCCGATATTTTGAAAGAAATAGAGGACAAGAAAGTTATATCCCCTGAATTGGAAAAGAAAATGAAAGAGGTTCTGACCTCTTTTGATTCCGTTTTTGTTACGGAATAACCATGAATTAAACAAGGTTGAGGAGAAATTCAAGTGCCCTCGCTAAAAGATATAAAAAGAAAAGTAGGCGCTGTTCAAAAGACAAAGCAGATTACACGCGCCATGAATATGGTTGCGGCATCAAAATTTAAAGCGGCGCAATTAAAAATGGATAACTTCCGTCCCTATGCCGGTAAATTCATGGACGTACTGAACAGTTTTGCCCTGCGTGTGGACAGTATGTCGCATCCATTGCTTGCTGTTCGAGATCCAAGAAGAATACGGGTTATTTGTATGACCTCCGACCGTGGATTATGCGGAGGATTTAATACAAATTTAATTAAGGTTACGGAAAGATTTATTAAAGATAAAATTGCTGACGGCAAGGATGTTGCCCTGATCACTGTGGGTCGTAAAAGCAGAGATTATTTCCGTAAAAAAGCCAATATCATAGCGCAAAAGGCAGATGTTTTAAGCAAATTTGATATGACGCTGGCCATATCCATAGCTGATGAAGTTATACCTCCTTTCATTAAGGAGGAGTATGATGAACTTTATTTAATCTATAATCAGTTTGTGAATGTCTCTGTTCAGAAACCAACAGTTGTCAGATTATTTCCTTTGCCTTCTATCGGACAGGAAACAGATGTTGATACGGATAGCATGCTTGAATATACATATGAACCATCGGAAGAGGTCTTAATGCAGAGACTTCTGCCGATGTACGTGCATGTTCTGGTTTATCGGGCTTTATTGGAAACGTCGGCGGGTGAAAATGGAGCACGTATGGCAGCGATGGACAACGCAACGAGCAATTGCCAGGAATTGATTAGTTCATTGACGCTGAAAATGAATAAAGCGAGACAGGCGGCGATTACAGCGGAATTGATGGATATCGTCGGCGGTACCGAGGCACTGGCCAAATCCGGTTAAATAATGATTTTTCTGCGGTTCACAGCCGCATGTAAAATAAATTAATAGGACTATTTGCAAGGAGATAGTTATGAATATAGGAAAAATTGTTCAAGTTATTGGACCTGTAGTTGACGTGGCTTTTGAGGAGGGCAAACTTCCCGCTATTTTAAACGCCATTACCATTACCAATCCCGCCATCGATGATCAGGAAGATAATTTGGTCGTTGAAGTAGCGCTGCATTTGGGTGACAATGTTGTCCGCTGCATCGCTATGGATATTACCGACGGATTGGTTCGCGGTATGCAAGCAAAAGATACAGGTGCTCCCATCATGGTACCGGTCGGCAAAGAGGGTCTCGGCAGAATCTTAAACGTTGTTGGTCGTCCCGTGGATGGTCTCGGACCGATTAACGCGCAAACGAAAATGCCGATTCATCGTGAGTCACCATCCTTCCTGGAGCAGGATACATCCGTGCACGTTCTGGAAACAGGCGTCAAGGTTATCGACCTGCTGGTTCCGTTCCCCCGCGGTGGTAAGATGGGCATGTTCGGCGGCGCCGGCGTCGGTAAGACCGTCGTTATGATGGAAATGATCAACAACATCGCCATGCACCATGGTGGTATTTCTGTGTTCTGCGGTGTGGGTGAAAGAACCCGTGAAGGAAACGATCTTTACCGCGAAATGTTGGAGTCCGGCGTTATCAAACAGGCCGCTCTGATTTACGGTCAGATGACGGAACCGCCCGGAGCCCGTTCCCGAGTTGCTTTAACCGGATTGGCGGCTGCTGAATATTTCCGCGATGTGGAAGGCCAGGACGTGCTCTTCTTCGTTGATAACATCTTCCGTTTCACCCAGGCCGGTTCGGAAGTTTCGGCTCTGCTGGGACGTATGCCCTCGGCGGTCGGTTATCAGCCGACACTGGCTACGGACCTTGGTGCACTTCAGGAGCGCATTACCTCGACAACCAAAGGTTCGATTACAGCCGTGCAATGCGTGTACGTTCCCGCCGACGACTTGACCGACCCCGCACCAGCGACAACCTTCGCGCATCTAGACGGAACCGTCGTTTTGTCCCGTCCGATCGCGGAACTTGGTATTTATCCCGCGGTGGATCCTCTGGATTCAACATCCCGTATTCTTGATCCCAATATTTTGGGTGAGGAACATTACAAGGTAGCACGTCAGGTACAGGTGACGCTGCAGAAGTATAAAGATCTTCAGGATATCATCGCGATTCTGGGCATGGATGAACTCTCCGAAGAAGATAAACAGACCGTTAGCCGTGCCAGAAAGATTCAGAGATTCCTGTCTCAGCCGTTCTTCGTGGCTGCTCAGTTTACAGGAACAGAAGGCAAGTTTGTTTCTGTTCCCGATACCATCAGAGGCTTTAAAGAGATTCTCGAAGGCAAACATGACGATCTGCCCGAACAGGCTTTCTACATGGTTGGCGGTATTGAAGAAGCTGTTGAAAAAGCCAAGAAGATTGCTGGTTAATTAATATTAAGCTGGAGAAGTTACAATGGCTGATGAATTGATGCTGGAAATTGTATCACCGGAAAAAATGGTTTTTTCCGGCAAGGTGGATGAGGTTACTATTCCCGGTACCGAAGGTGAATTTGGTGTTTTGCGCGGTCATGAGCCTTTTTTAAGCTCTGTTGATATTGGGGAATTGAATTTTGTTCAAGAAGGTAAAAAGACTTATTATGCCGTCAATACCGGCTATGCGGAAGTAACCTCTGACAAAGTCACCATTTTGATAGAAACAGCCGAAAAATCCGGAGATATTGATAAAGATCGGGCTCTGAAAGCGAAGGATAATGCCGAAACCCGTTTGAATCAATTGAGCAAAGAAGATTCTGAATATGAAATAGTGCGCGCTGCGCTGGCCAGGGCGATAGCACGAATCAGCGTTGCTGAAAAACATCAATAATCTATTTTAAGCTTAAATGTTGTGTAAAGTTGAGGAGGTTAAAGATGATTCTTTAACCTCCTTTGTTATTCAGGCATTGTTCTCAAAGCGATGAGATCGGATTATTCAGCTTTCAACAAGACTTTCGATAAGAAGTTTTTCTTCCAGTTGCTTGTTTGCTTCATCCAGTTTTTCCGGGGCCGAATAAACAGCGATTGAAGCCGATCGGTGTGTCCGGGAAAAATAATCAGATAAAGCGTTTTTTAATTTTCGCGGTGTGGCGGATAAAAGATCGTTTCTGAATTTCTGACGCATATCGTCATCTACTCCTGCAAAGCTCCGCATCATGGCCGTATAGCCGCGACTGGAAGGATCGGAAGGTTTATCAATCATGCCAATCGTGCTGATAATGGCTTTTTCCATTTCCTCCTCAGAAATTTCTTTCGTTGCGTAAAATTCCTGAGCATCTTTAAACACCCGCAATGTTTCAGCGATGTGCGGATCGCGATAGGAAAGAAAGGAAAACAGTCCCAGCGAAGAATCAAAAGAGGACATTCCACCGTAAGCGCCTCCCTGCACGCGGATATGCTTATAAAGATAATTATTAGACAGTTCTTTCGCGGAAAGCATCAGTAGCGGACTTGCCGGATCGGTATAGGGAGGCGTCGTTAAAACATACGCCACATAAGATACCTGAGTTGGTATTGAAATGCCTGCTGATACACATGCCGGATTGAATGGTGTGTTCATTTTTACCGTGGTCGAGCGTGATGGCAACTGATTTAAAAATTCCGGAAGATGTTCTCTGGCTGTCTTCAATCCTTGCTCTTCAGCGGTTAAATTGATGACCAGTTTGTTTTTGTTGAATAAGAGCCGACGCAATTCCTCCAGTTTCTCTCTAAAATCATTTTTTAACGAACTGAAATTTGCGGCTGTTGTTTGTACGAATTTCAACTGCGCGCGGCCATGCCATTGTTCATCACGGTAAGCCGGCAATGTGAGAGCGGCACCCGCCGCCATTCGGGCAAAAAGATGGCCGGAAGGAACAATGGCTGATTGGAGATTGTTTTTTCTTTCGGAAATAAGATCCCGCATCCTTGCTTCATGATCCAGATCGCCACGGCTGATCACGTCGCTGATAATCGTGATGGCTTCCGGAAGGTTGCGGTAAAGAGATTTGAACGAAAAAATCATCTTCTGCCAGCTTTCATCACCATTGGCGGTAAATCCGGCAGCAAGATTGTAACCAAACCCTCCCATTTTCAGAGCAATCCGTTTGGCCATTTCTTCATAGGTCAAGCCGGCCGCGCCCATGCCGGTCACGATTTTTCCCAGCAGCGGCAGATAGATTTGCAACTCTTCAGGAATGTCCGCCAGATCGAACGCGAGATCGACATAAGCAATGCCGTTGGTAAACAGGTCGTGTTCCAGAACCGGAAATTCTCCGAGGAAAGAATGTTGCGTCGGTATGGTTTCTGTTGTTTTCGGAATGTCCTCAATTTTAAGCCGGGGAAGGGTTGCCGTCGCTTCCGGCGCATCCGGTCTGGACTGAAATTCTTTCAATGCACCGGCCTTGGCGTTTATTTGTGCCAATTCCTCAGAGGAGAGTGACGCTTTAAGATCGGCCATTTTCTTCCGGTACGATTTTTCCTGCTTTTCATTGAAACCGGCATCCGGTTCCATAATCGACAAGACGCGATGAGGATTATCCAAGAACCATTGTCTGGTCAGCTTCTGAAAGATTTGCGGATCCTCTGCCCAGCGTCGGCGGACCATTGCTATCGTCTTGGGAAAATCCAGGCCGATCAGGGGATCTCCGTCATAAAGCCAGGTTTGAAAAATCCCGCCCATCAAGGCAATGCTGTAGGGATAGGATCCGCGCACAATTTCTTTGCCGTGAAATTCAACCTGATGCAGGACGCCTTCGATCAGTTGGGCGTCATAGCCGTCAGATGCGATGCTGCCGAGAGTGTCGAAGATCAGCGTTTCGATTTTCTGCGCGTCCGCACTCTGCGCGTTTCTCAATCCCACGCAAAACATCAATTGTTTCAGATCCGCTTCGATTCCGGAAACGGGCGTCAGATCCTCTCCCAGACCGGAGTCAATCAGCGCTTTGCGCAGGGGGCTGGCGGCGCTGCCCACGAGCAGCGTAGAGATGATTTCCAGCATCAGAGACGTTTCATGGTTTGTGTTTTCTGACAACATCCAGGCGATATTCACCATTGTTTTATGCCCGGCGGACTCATCTTTGCTGATGGGATATGTGCTCCGGATAACACGCGGTCCTGTAAATCGTTGCTGGCTCTTGATGGATGAATTTATTTCCACGCGATCGAAACCGGCCAGCATTTCTTCAAGAAAGGAAAGATGTTCGGTCGTGGCAATATCCCCATAGATAAAAAAGCGCGCGTTGGACGGAGAATAATACTGACGATGAAATTCGCAAAACTGTTCGTATGTGAGCGAGGGAATCTCGTCAGGATTGCCGCCGGAATCAAAGGCATACACACTGTCCGGATAGATATTTTCCTGTAAAACCTTGTACATCAGCGAGTCGGCGGATGAATAGGCGCCCTTCATTTCGTTGTAAACAATGCCGGAGATCATCAGGTCACTTTCCAGATCATCGGGCGTGGAAAATTCCAGATGATGGCCTTCCTGAAGAAACGTTTCCCGAAGCAACAGCGGGTGCAGCACCAGATCGGTATAAACGCGGGCCAGATTGAAAAAATCCGTTTTGATCTGACTGGCCACGGGATAAATGGTTTTGTCCGGATACGTGAAAGCGTTGATAAACGTTTGCATGCTGGAACGCATCAGTTCTTTAAAAACGTCTTTCAATGGATATTTCTCAGACCCTGACAGTACCGAATGTTCCAGAATATGCGGCAGGCCCGTGGAATCATAAGGCGGGGTGCGAAAACCGATGGCGTATAAATTTTCACGGTCAAATGAATGCAGGTGCAGAACTTTGGCGCCGGTTTTCTGATGTTCGATTTCGTAGGCGGTTACCCGAATGGCCGGGAATGTCTGCACACGGCGAACTTCAAAACCATGCAATGCCTCTCCTGCTTTCAGTGTCGGTTCGGGGAAATTTGATTGTTCTCGCATAAAGCAAAACTCCTGTGTTTTTAAAAATCGTTCTTCGTTAGCCCTATAGATGATTTTGATCAGATGGATACCTGACTGACGCTGAAAACGGAAAGGACCACAGCCCAGATTAAAATGACTGCCGTGAGCAGAATGCAGGCGTAAGCCAGAATCTTGGACCAGGCGCTTTCCTGTCTGTTGTCGTTATAGCCCATCAAAAAAGCCAGAAAAATGCCTGATAATAATCCGCCGCCGTGCGCCCAGTTGTCTATCCCTCTGAAAATCAGGCCGAAGATGACCAATCCGATCACCCAACCCAAAGCCTGTTTATAAATAGCCTCACCGTAAGAATCGCCGCGGCTCTTGCCGTAATAAATAATGGCGCCGATGAGTCCGCAGATACTTGCTGAAGCCCCGAGAGTAAAGGGTGTGCCGAATAATACTGAAACGGCGAATCCGCATGCACCGGTAATAATATACAGGTTAATAAAACGGTGAAAGCCGAATTCATGCAAAATGAAGGGACCGAGCTGATAAAGAGCCATCATATTAAAAAGGATATGTAAAATTCCACCGTGCAAAAAAGAGGCGGAAATCAAGGTCCAGAAACGATGAGCGCTGATGACCGGCAGAGTACCGCTGGCTCCTAAAAGAAAAAGACTGTGGCTGGAAGGCGACAGTAAATTGAAGGCGCTGCCTCCGAACATCCCCTGCGGATCAAGTAAGAGCGAAAAGACATAAAAGACAATGTTAATATAAATGATGGCCATTACCGGATTGGCGCCGAAAAAAATCTTTCTGACGGTTCCGGCAGTGTTGTGAAGACCCGGGCGTACCAGCCCGCAATAAGGACAGGCCGGTTCGTCTCTGCTGATTAATTTTCGGCAATTGGGACAAAGAATGGATTTTCTTTCTGACATATTCATCCTTCAATAACAAGTTTTGACTGGTATTAACAACATTATGAAGAGTTGTAAAGAAAAATGCCATCTTCGATTGACTGTTGATTTGCCGGTATGTTATCAAAACCAAGGAGGAACATTTTGCAGGCAAAAGATCGTGCAATCATGAAAATCGAATCGGTGGCGTTTGGCGGGGCGGGAGTTGGCCGCGTTAATTGCCTCGTCGTTTTTGTTCCTTTCTCCGCTCCCGATGATGAACTGGAAATTGAGATCACACAGGTCAAAAAGAAATTCGCCCGCGGCAGAATATTAAACATCATCAAGCCGTCGCCGGCACGCGTAAGGCCTTTATGCCGTCATTATGAAGAATGCGGCGGTTGCTGCTATCAACATCTGGATTACCCATATCAATTAAACATCAAAAAAAATCAGGTGGCGGAAGCTTTCTGGAAAATAGGTAGGATGACCAATCCTCCTGTGGGCGATGTCATTGCTTCACCTCAAGTATATCATTACCGGGGCAAGGCCCAGCTTCATACCGAAACCATTCCCGGCGGGAAAATCGGTTTTCTGGATGTGACCGGTGGAACACTGGTTAACATAGACCGTTGTGAAATTATGGAAGAAACCATTAATGAAAAGATGCGTTTGTTGCGGGCAGATAAGCAGCGTATTAATCATCAAACGGAATTCAGCATATGGTCGGGATACTCAGCCAATGATGATGGAAAATCGATTGAGAGAGTCGTTAAAGGAAAAAAATTTCTTATCCCGTACGACGGATTTTTTCAGGCAAATTTATATCTGACGGATCGACTGGTCGATGAGGTTTGTCGTCTTGTTTCTGCGGATAATGTAAATACGCTGATCGATGCGTATTGCGGGAGCGGTCTTTTCTCTTTTTTTCTGGCAGGCTTTGCCGAAAAGGTCATCGGCATAGAAATCAATGAAAAATCGATACGCCACGCGCGCATCAATGCTGTCAATGCGGGGGTGGACAACGTCAGTTTTATTCACGGAGATATGGAAAAAGTTTTCCGGCAAAAGTTGATACCGGGCAATCAGGCGGATCTGATTGTTCTGGATCCTCCCCGCACCGGTTGTGGGCAAACGGTCTTAAAAGCCCTTGTTGCTTTGCAACCGCATAAAATTATTTATATTTCCTGTAATCCGGTCACCCAGGCACGTGATGTTCAATATTTGAATGACAGTGGTTATCATTTGACGAGTTTGCTGCCACTGGACATGTTTCCGCAAACCGGGCACATCGAAGTTATCGGACTTATCGAACGGGCATGATCAAAAAAATTATGGTGACACGAATAAAATTTATAGATTTAAATCAAAAATCTTGTTATTAAAAACGCGAATAATTAAAAAAATAAGGAGAGGAAAAATGCCTTCAAAAAGTAAAGATGTAAGAATGGAACAGCTCCGCGTGTTTGAAAAAAAGCTGGCCCTGCGGTTAGAGCAACTGGAGAAGAAAGGAATCAGCAAGGAAAAAGCCCAGAATGACGCTCTTGTGAAAAGTCTGAAATCAAAGATCAAGCAGACCCGGGTAAGAATCGCGGTATTCGATAAATTTATTCAGAAGAAAGAAGAATTGGCAAAGGCGAAAGCACAGAAACTGGCTGATCTGGAGAAGAAAGAGGAAGAATCGGGTTCGGAAGAAAAACAGGACGAGCCGAAACCGAAGAAGAAACAATCGGCTGCGAAAGACGAGGCATCTTCAAAAGCAACTGACACTGGAGAAGCCAAACCTAAGAAAGCTAAAAAACAATCAGCAGCAGGAGATGAAGCAGCCCCGAAGAAAAAAGCTGCCAAGAAAGAGGAAGAATAAAAAATAAAGCTGTCTTGATAAAAAAGGACAATTTCACGATTGTCCTTTTTTATCATGTTTCAAATTGATTATAGAATTAATGATTGGTTATTGGAAAGGGCGATTAGCTCAGTTGGATAGAGTACTGGCCTCCGAAGCCAGGTGCCGTGAGTTCGAATCTCACATCGCCCACCATTTATTGATCTGGTAAAGACAGTTTCTCCTTTCGATATTTCAATTGCTTAAAAATAATCAGACACATAAATAAAAAGAAGGAAATCAACGACAGGTAAGCTCCGGTGTAATAATACACAGGAGTGTACGACAGCTCTATTTGATGCACACCTTTATTAATTGGGATTCCGATAAAACCAATGTTGACCATCATGGTGTTTACGCGTTCACCATCAACTTTTATGTTCCATCCTTTGTCCAAGGGAATCGAAAAAAACAATATTTTATCTTTATCGGTATTGATTTGTCCCTGAATGTTATTCTGCCCGTGTTTGATGATGACGAACGAAACTTTTTTTAAGAGTTCTATGTCGCGCGCATATTCCTTTAATGAGAAATCTGACGGTATTTCTTTGATATCCAATTTCTTCAGTTTTTTGATTTTGTCATCGATGGAATCATCAATAACGGCAGCTTTATATAAGGCAAGTATTTTCCGGTCTTGTGACAGAGTTTTAAAATCTTTTAACGATATGTATTTTTCGTATGAAAATCCCAAGGGTAATGTAAATTTGTTCTGAAATATATTGATATTCCCGAAGGTCGCCACAGGGAAGTAACCGAATTTCAGCAGAGACGGAAACTTTTCTTTGCTTAAAGCATATTTAATGCTGGCAAAACTGTGAAGCAATGGCCAATGGACAAGGCCTCTGTGCCAACGTGTGTTTACTTCATAAGTACTTTCAATTATTTCCAATTCTTTAAGGAATTTAATGTAATTTATTTGATTAAAACCATGATAGGAGGGCGTTCCATAAAAATCCTGGGCGTTTGCGTCGTTGTCGCTTTTATGCATTGCCAATCCGGACGAATAGTCCTTGTTTATCCTGAAAAATGTTTTATCTTTTTGCTTCAAAAAATATACGGCATTAACTGTATAATCATTGTACCCAACCTTCATGGTGGTTTCTTTGTGGGACATCACCGGCCTTTTATTCACCGTGATGCCGGAAAAGTAAATTAATTCTATTGCAATAATAAATAATAATGTAATTTTTACATAATTTTTGATTCTTTTGAACTGCAGAAGATAAATGAGGACGGAATAAGTCAAGATCAATAATGCGACGATATTCCTAATGTGATGATGGATTATTTTTGCATTGTCGTAAGGATAGTAAAGCAGAAAGACTAAAAATAGAAAGGTTGCCAACGTTATTTTGAAGCTGGCATTCGATGTTGAGTCAATATGATCCATGCTTTTAAGTGCAATCAGAAGCATGGATAAAGCCACGAAAAGAGAAAATATCCGGTAATAATTTCCTGTGAAAAGCCAGAATGCGTAGCGGAAAAAAGGGAAAATAACAGGCACAATGAAGACGAGAATAAAAGCAAAATAAATAATCTTTTTTTTCTTGTCAGCAAAATTCAAAAAGTGCGGTAATAAAACCAGGGAAATCAATCCGCAGTAAAATAATGGCGCTTCAAGATAGTTCCGCCACCCTTGAAAATAATTGCCTGTACCAAGCATGTCAGAGGAGAAGAATCTCATCAGTGCGGTCAGATAATGTGTTTTTCCCCAGTCCGTTCCTTCCAGTGCCCAGAATGGTTTCGAAAGCAAATAAGAGAAATACGATGATTCACCACTGCCCCGGGGGCTTTGAAGCATTAGTTGCAAACCATTAATTAGAAAGAACGAACTCATCGCTATGCCTATTATTCCCAGCAAAAAAAGTCTTACGAATAATCTGAATATTTTTGACACTTCTCTTTCGTTTGTTTCTAATAATCGGAAAATAATGTAAATTAGCAAAAACAAACAGATCAGATATAAATAGAATGGTTGGAAAGAAGCGATTAGAAAGATAGAAATCGGAAATAATATCCAATTATCATCCTGATAAAGTTTCTCAAAGGCATAAAGTAATAATGCAACATAAACTGCTGAGGTTGAAAAAAGACCCCATTGACCGCCTAAAATAATGTATCCGCTGAAAGAATATAAGATGCTACCGATTACTGAAGTATATTTGGATATATTTATCTTTTTTAGAAAAAAATAAAAAAATAATCCTGCAAAAAATATTTTCAATAGTTCGGCGAAGAAAATCGTATAATACACCTTATTCTTGCCCAGAACTAATATAAAAAATAAAGTAGGATCTAAGCCTAAAGGAAAAATATTTTGTCCCATTCCTTGATTAAAAGACCATTTGGGGAACCCCTCTTTTACAATATAATCGGCTAGGCTGTAGTATAACGGATAACGTTCATTGATCGAATCGCTGCCGATATCCTTAAAGAGGTAGATTTTTTTCAAAAGAATAAAATCTTGGAATACAAAAAAGATGATGATAGAAATCAGCAGGAATAAAAAACAAAGGCCAAATTTATTGAGAAAGTCGTCAAATGATTTAAAAATAATAATGTCTCCCTTTTAATTATTGCGTCTTGTCCAGTTTGTTCCTGAATCCTAAATAATCCTGGGCTGATTGACGGGGATTTTCAATCATCGGGAGATGTCCCAGACCTTTCATGATCATAACCTCAGAGTTCGGCATCAGTTTATGCAGTATATTCGCGGTGTCCGGATGAATGACGAGATCCTTTTGACCAAATACAATCAAGGTCGGTGTCTTGAGGCCGGTTACGTAATGCTCAGCCGACCCGGTTGATATCTCTTTAAAGATTCTTTTTTCCAAATCATAATTCAGAATGCGTTCCTGCGCCATGACGTTCAGTATTGGCCTTGGAATGAAAGGCGGTTCGGCCATGACGAAAGCGAAAATTTTCGCGAATTCATCTTCATTTTGGGCCATAAGAGGATTTTTTCCGGTTTTGACCAAAATCTCGCGCAGTTCACTGGGAGGGGCGCTCCAGATTCCGCCCGGATCAAGCAACCACAGGCTTTTTACATCTTCAGGATACAGAGCAGCGTACATCATCGAAATATAACCGCCCATGGAGCTTCCGCCTAGGTGCAATTTTGTGATGCCCAAAGCTTTTGCCAGGGTCTTGACCCTGGTTGCCTGCGCTCCCGCACTGTAGTCGGCATCTTGGGGATGACTCGATTCACCAAAGCCGATATGGTCCGGTATAATAACCCTGTAATGAGGGGTCAGAAACCGGGCAACCCGCGTAAAATTGTCTTTATTGGCACCGAACCCGTGCAGCAGCATCAGCGGTTCACCTTTGCCGCCTTCCAGATAAACATATTGAAGATTACCGGGAAGATTTATTTCCTTGCGCTCAAGACCGGAACGTTTGCGTTCCATGTTTATGGCAAACTCCGTAAATTTTTCCGGAGCCAGATAAAGAAACCCGATATTGGCTGCGATACAGACAATAACAAAAAAAAGAACGACCTTAACGATTCGCATCTTCGTTTCCCCTGTTAAGCTAATTTATGAGTGTTTTATAAATTTGATGTTTCCCTATATCAATTTATGAAAAATATTCAAAATAAATTATCGTTCTATTTTATCAGGTTCCTGCCGGATATCGTCTTTGTGCTTAAAACTTCCCGTGTAGAGCTCATATTCAAGAAGACGGCATTCGATTTCGCCGTTGAAGAAAGTGAGGCGCCTTTTTGTTCTTAAACCGACTTTCTTGATCAAATCCAGATTTCCTGCAAATATATAACCGCTGTATCCGTTAGCGGTTCTTTTAAAAAAATCCCCGATGTTCTGATACATGGTTGCCAGTTTTTTTATTTCTCTGTTCCTCTGCTGACCATCCTCTTTCTGCATACTCGATGATTTACGCAGAATGATTTTGCGGCCACCGGCAAATGTTTCTTTATCTTTGCGAAAGTCTCTTGCCGGTGGCCTTGCATGATCAGCAATCATCCGCTCACCGTAGGGCGGATTTAAAATCATGATTCCGCCGCCGTCCGGCACAAGCGTTTTTTCAAACGGGCAGAGCTTCAATTCAATCCAATGATCAACCCCGGCGGTCTGCGCGTTTTGCTTTGTCGCGTCTATCGCCTGCTGATGAATGTCCGTGGCGATGATTCTTCCCGATGGCTTTTTATAAGCGTTGTTTCTGGCCTGTCTGCGCAGGTCCTGCCAGCTATGTTCGGGAAAATCTTTGATATACATAAATCCGTAATTATTGCGTGATAAACCCGGTGCCCGGTTCAGAGCCATCAAAGCGGCTTCAATGGCCAGCGTGCCGCTGCCACACATGGGATTGACAAAATTTGTTTCACCCTTCCATCCTGTGGCCATAATCACCGAAGCTGCCAGGGTTTCCTGCATCGGCGCGTAAAGGGGAATTTTGCGATAACCGCGCAATGACAATCTTTCTCCCGACGTGTCCAGATAAACATCAGCCCGGTTATTTTTCCAGTAAACATGAATGACGGCTTTATCCTTATCCGGACCGGAATCAGGCCTGCTGCCGCATTGATCACGCACCCGATCGACAATGGCGTCCTTGACCTTGACGTTCACGAAGCGCGAATCGGTGATCAGCGGATGATCGGCAACCGATGTGACGCAGAGATAAGCTGCCCGGCCGGATGTGTGCAGGATGTTTTCCCACGGAATGGCGTTTATTTTTTTATAAAGCATCTCCGGCGTTTGAACGATGAATGTTTCCAGTTGGTAGAGGACCCGTTGGGCCGTGCGTAGATGCAAATTCAGCATCATGGTGTCCTGAAGGGTTCCCTCCGTTTGAATTGCTGTGTCCCATTCGTTTAAAACAGGAAATTGTAACGCCTCGATTTCCTGCTTTAAATAAGGTGAGACACCTTTCGGACAGGCAATCAGAATTTTACTTTTTTCTTTCCACCAAGACATGATTTCTTCTAGCACACCGGAAAGTTTTTGATAAGCAATATCCTTTGTAAGATTTGAGTCTCATAAAAAATAACGGGAACTTTTTTCCCGCTTCTTTTGTCTAACTTTCAAAATCGATACCAAACGATTCAATTTAAAGGAGGTTCATTATGAAGAAGATTCAGAGGAAATTGATATTAATCGTGTCAGTATTATTCATTTTTTCGGCAATGGAGGTACCGGCTCAACCGACAGAATCTGAGGACAGGACCCTGTCCCCTTATTTTTTCGTCAACAGCAGGGATCCGGCGACGGACAGATTACCGTTGAAATCCACAGCAGCATCCGTGCATATTTCCGGTGTCATTGCGGACGTTCTGGTTACGCAGATCTACAAGAATGAAGGGAAGAAGCCCATAGAAGCCGTTTATGTTTTCCCCGCTTCGACGCGTGCCGCCGTTTACGGCATGAAAATGACCATCGGCAAAAGGGTGATTGAGGCCAAAATCAAAAAAAGCGATGAAGCAAGAAAGGAATACGAACAGGCTCGTGACGCGGGCAAAAACGCTTCACTGCTGGAACAGCAGCGTCCCAATGTTTTTCAAATGAATGTTGCCAACATCATGCCGGGAGATGAAATCAGAGTTGAACTCAAATATACGGAACTGCTGGTTCCTACGGATAAAATCTATGAATTTGTTTATCCTGCTATTGTGGGGCCGCGTTATTCGAACCAGAAGGCAGCCGGGTCTGCTCCTTCCGAACGGTGGGTGGAAAATCCGTATTTGCGTCAGGATGAATTATCCAAAACAACCTTTGATATTCAGGTAGCGATTCATGCCGGTACGCCGATCAAAGACCTGAATTGTTCTTCCCATAAAATCAATGCGGTTTATGAGAGCGCTGAGCGCGTCAACGTATCGCTGAACCAATCCGAAAAACACGGCGGCAATCGGGATTACATCCTGCGTTACCGGCTGGACGGTGACAAAATCCAGACCGGACTGATTCTGTCGTCCAATGGCAAAGAAAATTTCTTTGTCCTGATGATGCAGCCGCCCCTGAGAGTCACCAAAGCCGAAATACCCGGCCGTGAGTATATTTTTATCGTGGATGTTTCCGGATCGATGCACGGTTTCCCGCTGGATATTTCCAAAAGGTTATTATCCCATCTGATCGGCAATCTGCGTCCGACTGATAAATTCAACGTTCTGCTCTTTTCCGGAGGTTCGACGCTGATGGCGGAGACATCCCTGCCGGCAACTCAGGAAAATATCCGGAAAGCGATCGCTGTTATTGAAAACCAGAACGGCGGAGGCGGCACGGAACTGCTGCCAGCACTGAAACGCGCTCTTTCACTCAAAAAGCTAAAAAACTTTTCCCGCTCTGTTGTCATCGTCACTGACGGTTATGTGTCCGTGGAAGAAGAAGCGTTTGATTTGATTCGCCGTAATCTGGGTGAGGCCAATATGTTTGCTTTCGGGATCGGTTCCGGCGTCAATCGTCACATCATTGAAGGGATGGCGCACGTCGGTTCGGGAGAACCCTTCATTGTCACCAAACCGGATGTGGCGCAGATTCAGGCGGAAAAATTCCGCAAGCTGATTCAATCGCCCGTATTGACTCAGGTAAGGGTGACGTTTGATGGATTTAACGCCTATGATGTGGAGCCGCCGACCGTTCCTGATGTTTTGTCTGACAGGCCGGTTCTGGTTTTTGGCAAATGGCGTGGTGAACGGAAAGGCACGATAAAATTAACAGGTTTTTCCGGAGCCGGCCGTTATTCGCAAAGATTATATGTTGAAGATTATCAGCCTGCGAAAAATAACGAAGCGCTAAAATATCTCTGGGCGCGTCATCGCATCACCATCCTGTCCGATTACAACAAACTGCGCAACGACGAAAAACGCGTGAAGGAAGTTACAGATCTGGGGCTTCAATATAACCTGCTGACGGCTTATACATCATTTGTGGCGATCGATAATGAAGTGCGCAATGTGAATGGCAAGTGGACGACTGTTCAGCAACCCTTGCCTTTGCCGGAAGGCGTTTCTCATTACGCGGTGGGAAGCAACGCCCATTACGCGTCTGCTCCCGCAATGTATAAAAGCATGAGTGCGAGAGCCAACGAAAATAAAATCGCCATGATGGAGGCTCAGGCTTCTCAAAACAAAGATGAAGCCCTTGACACTAGATTCGCTGTTTCTGTTGTGGATAAAGGATTGACAAAAAATGAAGTTCTGAAAATTGCGCAAGCGCATCAAGGTGAACTGGAAAAGTGTTTTACCGGTAAAAAACTTTCCGGGTCAGTCAAAATCAATTTGACCATCAATGCCGACGGCACTGTCAAGAAAGCGGATATAGCGGCCGGTGATTTGAAGGATGCCGGATTGCATCAGTGCCTGATCGATCGGGTAAATAAATGGCGTTTCCCGGTGACATCCAACGCTCGTGAAGTAAAAGTAATAATAGTTTTCAGGATTTCATCATGACGGTTTTCGTCTGGCTGTTGATGGAATATTAAGTAAAAGGCGGAGAAAATTCCTCATGGGGGGGCGGAAGAATTCCCCCTTTGAGGAATAATATTGCTATAATATTTTTTTCCGTTCAACGCTTCTATTAATCGGAATAAAACTTTACGGATATTTTGAAAGCAATGAATTTAATGCTGAATTTAATGCTTGCATATTCATCCTCACAATATATTATATTATTTATTATAAAAAACAATTCGGGAGAAAAAAACATGAACGTAAAAGGAACCGCTTTTGTTACGGGAAAGGTTACGATTATCGCGGCTTTTGGCGAAGAACGATGGAATGCCTTTATGGCCAAACTGGCGGCAAAAGAAAAATATTTCGGCCAGGTCATCATGTCTGTCACGGCCATTCCGATTGAAAAGCATCTTATTTTTCTGGATGCGCTGATTAAAGAGTTTTTCAACAACGATAATAAGAATTACCTGATGTTTGGCAAGATAGCCGCCAAATTTGCCTTATTGCCGGGAGGCCCGTACAACTCTTATCTGCTTACAAAAGATATAAAACAGTTTATCGAGGCGGGGATGCCTAAACTATGGTCAACTTATTTTGATGGAGGTGCCTTGGAAGCACGTTTAGAAAACAATGTTGCTCATCTCAAGATAACCGGCATTCCCATCAAGCATGTTTACTTCGAATATCTCGTCATGGGATTCTTGCAGAAGGCCATTAAAATTTTCGGAAAGAAATCCGTTGAGACCAAGGTTAAAAGCTTTGAAAAAGGCGACGACTATATTTATTACCAGTATGAACTGAAGGATTCCTGACGGCACAAGATCATGCAAAACAGAAGTCTCCCTTTAACGGTGAATGACGTTGATGCATCTATGTTTTGATATGTAACAAAGGCAAGCCCAGATGACGGCGGCTTGTCTCACCGTAGAGCTCGGTTTGCTCCCGAACAGTGGGGTTGCCCCGGCGACCCTTTCCCAGTTTATCAATCAAATGAGAACTGCCCAGATGCAAAGTGTGTTTGCCGAACTTTTGTGCTAATTTATCGGCGGCATTGTAAATCTCTCTTATCTTTTCCGCCTGCGCCGGATTATCAAAAAGAGAATATTGCACCTGATCATCCGGCTCCAGATCGCAAAGAATAACGCCGGTGGCGCGGTAAATATCCTGCGGTGAATAGCAGGAATCAAAAAGCTCGCGGATGACCCCTGAAAACTCCATGGGGAAGGCACAGGGACGCGAAAGTTTTGCTTCACTGCCGACGGTGTTGAAATCGTTCTTTTTGAGAAAAACAATTATTTTCTTTGGTGCCAGGGAATAACGCCGGGCCTTGATGCACGCCGATTCCATGTTGCGCATGAGATGAGCAAATAGGTATTCGGCATTAGACGTCGGCGGCGCGAAAGTTTTGGTTTTGCTGATGGAAGCATAGGAACTTTTTTCTTCAGCGGTTACCGGATAAACCGAAACCCCGCGCAGCTCCTGCCAGATTTCCCAGCTAGGCTTGGTAAATTTTTTCCTTATTTTTTCTTCCGGCAGTTGCGCAAACTCCAGCGCGTAGCGGATGCCCATCTTTGCCAGATAATTGGTGGTGGCATTGCCGATACCCCAGATTTTTTCCACGGGAAGATTGCCAAGATAGGAGGCAATGTCCCGGCCCTTAATGATGGTCACGCCGGACGGCTTTTGATGTTTGGAGGCCACCTTGGCCAGCACTTTGGTGATGCTCAGCCCGACAGAAACGGTGATACCCAGTTCCCGTTCAATTTCCTTTTTCATCTTCAGAACAATCTCTTCATAAGATGAATGCAGGGCGCGGCGCATGCCGGTAATATCGGCGAACGCTTCATCAATGGAGTATTCTTCTACATCGGGTGTAAAACGTCGCATAATGTCAAACATCCGCCGGGAAAATAAACTGTAGGTTTCGTAATCGGAGGGCAGAACAATCAGTCCCGGACAGATTTTACGTGCTTCATGAAGAGGCACGCCGCGCTTGATCCCCAGTTTCTTGGCCGGGTAGCTGGCGCAGGCGACAATACCGCGTTCGCCTCCTGTGATCAGCGGCTTACCTCTGAGTTCGGGATGAATGGCTTCCTCGCAGGACGTGAAAAAAGCGTCGCCGTCAATGTGCACAATCGCCCGCGGCCAGGAAGAAAAACTGAATAATTGCTGAGACATAAAAATTAAAAAAATGTAAATAATTTTGAAAAATCCGGAAAAACTTCAATGACCGAACGGAGATGCGGCTGTTTATGTGTTTTTTTTAACCAAAGAAGCACCCGTATTGATCTGCTTCAATCTCTTTAATGATAGATTTAAGATTTTTGCTGTATGGCAATGGTTCATAGGTAACCCATTTCCCATTCGCCCGCTGCCAAAATAACTGCCACATATTAGCAGTGCGTACGTATTTTATTTTTGCCATATCACTATCAATCCATTTTTGAGGATTATCCCATCGCGGACGGCGGGTATAAATTATGACATCGTGTGCTTTAATACGATATTGGAAACTCAATTGATCACGAATTTCAACAGGACTTCGCTTTTCACAAAAGCCGCCCACCTCTATCTCGATTCTCTTCAGTTCTATCTCGCTAAAAGCCATATCCAGTCCTTGTTTTTTAACCAACGAAAAGCTAAGCCGGAACGGCGAAACGGTGATCGGCTATATTGCTTTTGTTATCTATTTTTCAGGTAATTTTTATGCATGCTATACGCAGTTTGAGCCAGTTTCTTATCTAATGTCCAGATAGGTACGCCCGTCAACACAGCGGATGTAATAAGATGGGCATCCACATAGCCCATCCCTTTTCCCATTAAACGGTGATCCTCTATAAAGGACAATACTTCGTCATGTTCGGCTTCAATGCTCATCGGCAACAATTGCAAGAAAGAAAGGATCACGGATCTGTCCTTAAAATTCCCGCAGGCAAGTTCTCCTACAATCAATGGGTGGCATAGAACTTTTCCATCATTGAGCAGGTTTGCAAGTTCATCATTTCCATCCCTAAAATGGGAAACCCAAACCGATGTATCCACAAGAACCATTTCTTATAATGCGCCCTTTCTTCTTGGTATTGCTTCCAAATGTTTTTGAGTCCCACCGAGTCGTGCAAGCCTCTTACCACTTTCCCTGGCGATAAGCGCCTCAAGCCCGAGCTTAACGAGGGCGGTTTTTTCCTTGATTCCAGTCATTTTTGATGCCTTGTTTATCAAGTTATCTTCGATATTCAAAGTTGTTCTCATAGCTTCACCTCATACAATTAGTATGCCTAGATATGCATTATCTATGCATATCTGTCAAGTCCTTCTTGGATAACAACTCTTATCGCCGGAGGAGTTGCCGCCGCAGGCTTTTCTTTAAAAGACGTTGAATGATTAATTTCAGGCTGAATCATTTTCAATCTTCCTCCCGTTCAGCCAGGTCTTTTTGGCTTGGCTGTTAATAACTGTGCCTATTAACAGGTCCTCCTGGATGCACCCTAAAGGGTACTATAGCCGGGTCACGCTTCGCTTGCCCGGAATGACAAAAGGTATTCTTATTTATGATACTTTCTTACCACCGCCGTAATTACGCCGGCGATGCGCAACTCTTCCTGCGGGGTAATCGGCGGATACTTCGGGTTGGCCGCCTCCAGCGTTATCTTTTTCCCTTTCTTGCGGAAATATTTCATGGTCCAGTGGCCGTCCACTTCCGCCAGAATGATATCGCCGTTTTTGGGTTCCCGGCCCCGCTCCACAATCACCAGATCTTTTTCCTTGATGCCTTCGCCAATCATGGAATCGCCGGTCACGGAGAGAACAAAAGACGATGCCCGGTTGTTGACAAGATAATCGTCGAAAGAAATGTTATCGCGCAGTTCTTCTTCGGCAGGCGAAGGGAACCCCGCTGCTACGTTGCCCACAAAAGGAAGATGCAGAGACAAACGCGTCGGTTTTAAGAAGCCTTTGGCGTCTTTTTCCAGGACGCCTTTTTCCAGCAGCTTTTTAGTCCAGTATTCGGCGGCGCTTTTCGCCTTAACCCCCAAAAGGGGAAGCATTTCCGAATAGGTGGGCATTCGTCTCTGTTCCCTGAAGAACGAGGCAAATTTTTGTTCTACCGCATTGATGTCCATTCTTTTTTTCATTAATGATAGTATATAGGACGAACGTCCTATTGTCAAGATAAATTTAATTTCCGCAGAAATCTGGTATAATTTCAAATAACTGGATACCGGTTTACACCGGTGTGACGAAATTAAAGGACAACAATATGTGCGGACGATTTGTGCTGGTCACTGATTTAAAAACTATTCAGAAGAATTTCAATGTTCATGAGGTCTTCTGCCAATACCAGCCCAGTTGGAACATCGCACCCAGCCAGCCCATACCCGCGATCATCCATCATGGCAACAAGAATCTATTGGTCTGTTTCCGATGGGGATTGATTCCTTCCTGGTTCAAAGATCCGTCAATGACTGAAAAAATGTTCAATGCCCGCGCCGAGACGGTGGATAAAAAACCAAGTTTCCGTGATGCCTTCAAAAAAAGGCGATGCCTGATTATTGCCGATGGTTTTTACGAATGGAAGAAGGAAGGTAACAGGAAAATGCCGCTGTATTATTATTTGAAGTCAGGACGGCCTTTCGGCTTTGCGGGACTTTATGAAACATGGTTGTCGCCGGATAAAAAGGAAATCAGCACATGCACCATCATTACCACAGCCGCCAACGAATTGATTGCGCCGGTGCATGACCGCATGCCCGTTATCTTATCTCCGGAACAGGAAAAAACCTGGCTGGAAAGTGATGCTGCGGATGCTGCCAATCTTAAATCCATTTTAAAACCGTATCCGGCAGAAGCGATGGATTGTAGAGCGGGGATGGGGCCTCATGACGATACTTCTCTAAAGTAAGAAATAAATTTTTCTCAAGAAAAAAAAGATGCCGGAAGCTTCTCTCGTCCGGCATCTTTCATAGGGTTAAAATTAATTTAAAGCAACCCAAGCATGCCTTTGCGCAGTTTTTCATTCTTGTGTGAAGGTTTATCGATAATCCAGATGCCGAATAGGGCAGCCTTAAAATCAAGCCCGTCCACATTGGTAATTAACTTTCCATTTTTGTAAAAGCTTGTCCCGACACCTTTGACATAGACGAGGTCAAAGACATCGCCCACGCTGAATTTTCCGGAAAAAGCGGTGTAGGCAAGATTGATTTTAGATCTCAGCGGCTTCGTATTTCCATTGGTTGTTCTTTCAAAACCTTGCTCACAGGCTTCCTTGAATAGGTCGGAGGTAATCAGGCTCGAAACAATCTTGATTTTGATGGCCATACTTTCGTCCTGTTCCATGATTTTTTTATAATCGCTGCTTTTTTCTTTCAGATAGAGTCCGGCCACATAGATATCTTTAAAGAATTTTTCCCTGATGCCCGCGCCGTTCAGTATCAATGTGGTATCACCCGCCTTTAAGGTGTCTTCCATGTTAATACCGCCAATGGTTTTGGCCTGGATGGAAGCTGCAAAAACAAACAATGAAACTAAAACCAGTAATCCTATTCTTTTGTACATCAGAAACCTCCTCAATTAATTTTTAATCGCGTCGGAGAAACCCATTCCATGGCCGGGGCAATCCGGAGCGATTTTATCTGTTTTATGGGTCGAGTTGTTTTTGTGGGGCGGAGTATAGGAAACGCCTTATGTTATGTCAAGAAAAACTCTTCAACTATCCAGCCAATTTAGGAATGTCCTATTTTTACCAAAATAGAAATGTGCTGTTAGAAGAAAAAATGTAGTCATCAATAATGTTAGGACATTATCACTTTGGCGGAACAGGATATTTGGATCGGCGAATCATGGAGTCAGTTTTTGTTTTCTTTATATTACTGAAGAGAACGGTTCAGAACCTGTGCCGCAATGGAGCGTGCCTTCTTCATCGCCATATCCATATCGATGGTTAACAGGCGACGGTCTTTCATCACCATCCGGCCGTTGATGATACTGGTTTTGACGTCCGCGCCGCGCGCCGCGTAAACCAGTTGTGAATAATAATTATACAGGGGGGTCAGGTGTGGTTGATTCATATCCAGGATGATGATGTCCGCTTTTTTTCCTGTTTCGATAGAGCCAATCCATTGATCCATACCCAGCACCTTCGCTCCGCCCATGGTGGCCATGTGGCACACGGTTTCCGCGTTCATGACGGTAGGATCGAGGGACATTACTTTATGCACCTTTGCCGTTGTGTCCATTTCCCGAAACATATCCAGATCGTTGTTACTGGCGCATCCATCCGTTCCAAGTCCGACCGGTATTCCTTTTTGCAGCATTGCGGGAACAGGCGCGACGCCCGCCGCCAGTTTCATGGAACTTTCCGGATTGTGTGAAACCTTCACCCCGTAATCGGCGAAGACGTCCATATCCTGGGTTGTCAGCCAGTTGCAGTGCACCGCGACTGTCTTTTCATCAAGCAAATCCAATTTTCGCAAATGCTGCACCGGTTCCTTTCCGTAGCGTTGCAGAATAACCTCTGTTTCGTCTTTGTTTTCCAGCAGGTGTATCAGATACAGAATTCCTGCGTCGCGGGAAGCTTTCTTGACACGGACAAGTGTCTCCGGGGAACAGGTATAGGGGGAATGGCAGAAATAAGCCGGTGTAATCAGCGGAGCCCGGGGCAGCCATTTATCCAGAAAAGACTGAGCAGCAGCCATTGTCTTTGCGGCGGTCTTCTCATCCTGCATAATGAAATCGGCAAATCCCTGTCCGACAACGGCACGCATACCGGCTGCATGGACTGCCTCGGCGATGCTGTCTTCAAAAAAATAGCCGTCACAGAATGTCGTTGTGCCGGAGAGAATCATTTCCGCCATAGCCAGCATCGCGCCATCATAAACCATTTTTTTATTGACGAAACGTCTCTCCGCCGGCCAGATATTTTTAGTCAGCCATTCCGTTAAAGGCAGGTCATCAGCCATGCCGCGAAAGCAAACCATCGGCAGATGAGTGTGCGTGTTGACAAGGCCGGGCATGATAACGCATCCGGAAGCATCGATGATTTCCCTTGCTTGATCAGCGGAGCGGCTAACTTCCGTCTTGCCTCCAACCGCAACGATCACGCCGTCTTTAATGCCGACAAAACCATCTTTGATAATCTCCATTCCGGCGGACATGGTTATTAATGTTCCGCCGGTCACAGATAGGTCAAATTTATTTTCCTGCATTGGCGACTGTCGTTGTGGCGGTTTTGCTTCCGGATAGACTGCAAGTAGCGGTCACGTCCAGTTTATCACCCTTGGCGGCTTCTACCTTGTATGTGTAGGTAAAAGGCACTTCTTTGGGTTGCGTTTGATAATTGGTTGTGCTGACAACGGCGTTGTTTTTCTTTATCTCGACGGTTTTAATGTGATGCATGCCGACAAACAAAGATTTGTGCGTGATGGAAACTGAAAGAGTTAGTGAATCGGCATCATATTTGATGGTTACATCCTTGGGCGCGTCGGCATAAGAGATTTGAGGAGCGGAAAGACAAATCAAAAAAACAAAAAAAGAAACGATACAAAGCAATGGGGCAGTTCCGGTGTTTTTTTTCATAACAGACCTCCTTGAAAATTTAATCGGTGATTTTTAGGAACAAATGATAATATATTCGTTGCCTAAATAACAGAAAAAAATAAGTTGTTGAAAAGTTACCGGCAATTAGCTAACCTTAGCGCAAATTTTACTGATATCATTAAATTAAACCTTCATCAGGAGGTGTTTATGAGCGCATTACTGCTTGCCCGTCTTCAGTTCGCCTTTACCATATGTTTTCATTTTCTCTTCCCGGCCATGACGCTGGGGACAGCCCTGATCATCCTGATATCCGAAACGCTTTATCTGATTAAAAAAGACGAGACTTACAAAAGGATAACGGATTTTCTGGTGAAGCTGCTGGGACTGATTTTTGTGGTCGGCGCGGCAACAGGAATTGTCATGGAATTTTCTTTCGGTACGAACTGGTCAGGTTATTCACGCGCAGTGGGAGATATTTTCGGGCCGATCCTGGCTGCTGAAGGGGTCATCGCCTTCTTTCTGGAATCAGTCTTTCTCGGCGTGCTTCTTTTCGGCCGCAACAGAGTTTCTCGAGGCGTTTACTGGCTGTCCGCTCTGTTGGTGTTTATCGGCGGACATCTTTCCGCTTTCTGGATCGTTGTTGCCAATTCCTGGATGCAGACTCCCGCCGGATACACCATCAATGAAGCGGGCAAAATTATTCTGGGGAATTTTGGCGATGCCGTTTTCAATCCCTCAACGGTCGTCAGGTATGTTCACACGATCATTGCTTCATGGGTGACGAGCGCGGTCATGCTGGCCGGCATTGCCGGGTATTATGTCAGAAAAGGTCTTCACGGTGAAACAGCCAAAATGATGCTCAAAATCGGCATTATTCTTTTTGCGATCACGCCACTTCTGCAACTGGGAGCGGGGCATGCGCATGCGGTAAAAGTCATCAACATGCAACCGGAAAAGGCCGCGGCCATGGAAGGGCATTTTAATACAACCAAGGGCGCTCCCATTTATGCTCTGGGTTATGTTGATGAACAGAACCAGAAGACCTATGGCATATATATTCCAAAAGGATTGAGCTTTCTCTACAACTTCGACTGGAATTCCGAAATAAAAGGATTAAACGATTATCCGAAAGCAGACTGGCCGCCGGTGAACTTTGTGTTTCAGACTTATCACATGATGGTGGGTGCCGGAGTTGCCATGATTGCTCTGGGACTGCTGGGAGCTTATCTGCTCTGGAAAGGCGAACTTTACGAGAACAAGCCGTATCTGTTTATTTTGCCTTTCCTGATTCCCCTGCCGCATATTGCTCATGAAACGGGATGGATAGCGGCGGAAGTGGGACGCCAGCCGTGGATTATTTATAAATTAATGAAGACATTCCATGCCGCGTCAGTGGTAGTCTCGGCGGGAGAAATAACGTTCAGCCTGATTCTGTTTTTTCTGATTTATCTTCTTCTGGCAGTTATGTTTATTAAAATATTTCTGAAAATTGTTCAAAAAGGTCCGGCAGCATAATGACAGGAAAAAGAAAAGAAATTATTCTGGAGGCATAAATGGAATACATACAGAATTATCAGACTCTCTGGTTTTTTCTTATTTTAATACTTTTTGTAGGTTATTCCCTTCTGGACGGATTTGATCTTGGTATCGGGGCCCTTCTTCCTTTTCTCGGTAAGAACAAGGAGGAGAAGGACATCTTGATCAATTCCATCGGTCCCGTCTGGGATGGCAATGAAGTCTGGCTGATTACCGGCGGCGGCGCGTTGTTTGCCGCGTTCCCTCATGCCTATGCGACGGCGTTTTCCGGATTTTACATTGCGATGATGCTCGTACTGTTCGCTCTGATTTTCCGGGCTGTTTCGATGGAGTTTCGTGCTTATGATGAAGCGCGGGCTTTGATTTGGGAAAAGGCTTTTATTGCGGGCAGCTCATTGGCGGCTTTATTATTCGGCGTGGCGCTGGGCAATGTTATTTACGGCGTGCCGCTGGATAATCAGATGGAATATACCGGAAACTTTTTCACACTGCTCCGTCCGGTACCGTTAATATTCGGCATGACCGGTTTTGCCGCTGTTCTGTTGCAGGGCGCTACCTACGCTGTAATGAAAACGGAAGGAGCGTTGCAGGAGAGGGCTTTTCGTGTCGTCAATTTTTTAACAGTGATCAACCTTATAACCGCCCTTCTTTATTTTGTCACCATTGTCTTTACCTTTGACGATATCTTCACAAACTGGATGTTCTATCTGGCGGTTTTGTTTACTCTGCTGTGGCTTTCGGCAATTTTCTTTTCCGTTAAACATAAAAATGATTCCGCTCCTTTCTGGGAATCATCTTTTGCTTTTATCGGACTCTGGCTGATCGCAGCTGTGGTTCATTTTCCCAATCTCATTAAAGCCAGCAATGATCAGATACTGAATATTACCATTTACAACAGCTCCACCAGTTTGCAGACACTGAAGGTGATGAGCGTTATCGCGCTGGTTGGAATGCCGATCGTCGTTGCCTATACCATTTTTGTTTATCGTATCTTTAAAGGCAAGGCGAAATCATCGGTTCATTATTAAATACGGTTGACGTAAATCAATCGAATTGATAAATAGTTTTTTAAAGGGGTGGTCCGGTGAGAGCCGGATCTGAGATTATACCCGTTGAACCTGATCTGGGTAATGCCAGCGGAGGGAATGTGTCAAGCGTCAAGAAACCCTTCCCGAAATTGCCCGTCAGGAAGGGTTTGTTTTAATGAGGCTCGCTGAAAACGAACGCAGTGAATAACCTAAAGGTCACTGTAGGTTTGAAACGTTAGCCGAATGATCCCCCAAAAGCTTGCTTTTGCGGGGCAATGTATCTTTTAATTTTCTATGCTAAACGAACAAACAAGGAGTTTGCAGATTATGAGAATAACCGCGGAAGAAATTTACAGGTCGATGGAACGGATTCGTTCTCAAGCACCGGTGGTACACAACATTACAAATTACGTGGTCATGAATAACACGGCCAATGCGCTTCTGGCAATAGGCGCCTCTCCAGTGATGGCACACGCTCTGGAAGAAGTTGAGGACATGGTGGATATTGCCTCAGCGCTGGTCATCAACATCGGTACGTTGAGTGAACACTGGATTAACGGCATGTTGAAAGCCGCGCGTCAGGCAGGGAAAAAGGGCATTCCCATTATTCTGGATCCGGTGGGTGCCGGAGCCACATCCTACCGGACGAAGACAGCCAGAGTTCTTCTTGCCGCAGCAGCGCCTGCAATTATCAGAGGGAACGCCTCAGAAATCATGGCACTTTATGATGATCAATCGAAAACAAAAGGGGTGGACAGTGCCGCATCTTCAGATCAGGCGATGAATATAGCGCAAAAATTAAGTCAACTCCATCAGTGTGTGGTTTGTGTCAGCGGGGTTGTTGATTACGTTATCGATCGGGACAAAGTTGTAAAAATCAAAAACGGACATCCGATGATGTCCAGCGTTACCGGATTGGGCTGCACGGCGTCGGCTTTATGCGGAGCCTTTGCCGCGGTGGAAAAATCATCATTTACGGCGACCGTCGGCGCCATGGCTGCCATGGGTGTTGCCGGTGAGATGGCCGCCGCAACGGCCGCCGGGCCGGGGAGCATGCAGATGCATTTTCTGGATTGCCTCTATCGCCTGTCACAGGATGATCTTGCCCGTCTTCTTAAACTTGAGGTTTAAGATGCGCGGATTGTATCTGGTGACGGATCGGGGATTGTGCGGGGGAAAACCGCTGGAAAAAATAATTCTCCAGGCGGTTAGAGGCGGTGTGTCTTGTGTGCAATTGCGTGAAAAAGAAGTATCCACGCGTTTTTTTGTCGAAGAAGCAGTCAATATCAAGAATATTTTACAACCGTATGGCGTTCCGCTCATCATCAATGATCGTGTTGACGTTGCTCTGGCCTGCGGCGCCGACGGTGTTCATCTCGGTCAGGATGACATGCCTTATGAAATGGCGCGCAAACTTATGGGACCGGAAGCCATTATAGGCCTTTCAGTGGAAACATGGGAAGATGTTTTGGCCAGTCAGACGCTGGACGTGAATTACATCGGCGTCAGTCCTGTTTTTGCCACACCGACAAAAGTGGATACAAAAGGCGTGTGGGGTCTGGAAGGGCTTCGCCGGATCAAATCTTTCAGCAGGCATTTGCTGGTTGCCATCGGTGGCATTAATTCATCCAATGTCCGGGAGGTCATCGATGCCGGCGCCGACGGCGTTGCTGTTGTATCGGCGATTTGTACGTCTGCTGATCCTGAAACGGCAGCCAGAAGAATGAATGCAATCATCCGTTCGGCCTGAAATGAAATGCCCATCAGGAGAAAAATCATGACGGGCAAGTGTCTTTGGTCAACTGCTTTCTGATGAAACTTACCCTGCCTGATTTCTTTTAATGGATGCCAAAGCTCTTTTCGCGGCGTATTTGATTTCCGTCGGATAAGACGATATCCCTAAAAAAGATTTTGATTCTGTGATGTCGGTAAGAGCCGGTATTGCGTCCGGCGAACCGATTGCGCCCAGAGCATCGCATATTTTTTCCTGCAGAATTAACTGCTCGCTCTTATCCGTTGCGGCTTTGTTTTTCAGCATCTCCAGCAGGTTGGGTACCGCTTCCGTGCTTTTAATTTTACCGAGCATTTCAATGATATTTATTTTTAATTCAGGATCTGCCGTTGTCAGAACGGACAAGAACAATGGTCCCCGTTTGTCTCCTCCGATTTGACTGATGCTTTTAAATGCTTCCATCCGGACCCGTTTGTCTTTGTAAAGCAAAAGAGGTCTCAGCACCTCCGTGTCGGTTTCCCTGCCGATACGCCCAAGGATATAGGCCATGTTCCTCAAATAATACCATGGGGCATCGGATGTCATGCTTTCTTTAATAGCCGGTATGGTCTTTCGTCCCATTTCCTGAATAATGTGGATGGTGCGAATACGTTCTTTGCTGTCCTTGGCATTCCGGACGGTATCCAGTAATTTTTTTATAATCAGATCGTCGCCAAATCCGGCTAGGATATGAAAGGCATCCGTTGTTTTGTTCTTTTCACTGACATTAATTTCTCTAAAAAGTAAGTTAATGTTGTTTTCCGAGGCCAGATTGCGGAGGACGCTCAGGGAGGTTTCTCGTACGGAATCATCTTTGGGTAACTCGCCGGTATTGATTCTACTAAAAATAGATATAAAAGAATTTGCCTCGGCAAAAAGTCCGCGATAAATGAAGTCTTGAACAAGTTTCTGCAAACGATCAATGATTGTTTTATACTCCGGCGTAACGACTGTTTCCGTCTCCAGCCATTCAATCACTTGTTCTGATAACTTCTTGATGACCTCCCTTTGTTCTTCAGAGATAAAAGATTCAATGCTGCCGTCCATATCGCCCAGACGCGTTAATGCTTTTGTCATTTCAGCAATACTTTGTAAAACCGGATCGTCTGCCGTTTCCGTCTGTTGGATAGCATTTAAAGCCGGTAATTCATGATGACTGATGTCGGGCTGAGCCGTTTTTTCAACCTGTTCAATCGATAAAATCAGCTCTTTTTTCTCCGTTTGAATATGGAAAATGTTGTTCTTTTCCATCAGCTTGGCCAGACCACCCTCGGCACGCAACTGTTCCGGATCTCTGGCGATCAGTCTTATAAAGACATTAAGCTCCTCCTTGGATAATCCTCTTGCAAAAGAAATGCTTTGCAGACTAAACTCCTGCATAATGTTCAACAGATTTGCAACATGAATCGATTCCTGATCTTTCTGCTTTAAAAGTTCTCCGCAGAGTAAGGCTTGATTGCCTGATTCCGTAAAAACCAGCGGAGAAACGTCCCGTAATATATCCATCAGGTAGAAATAAATTCTCTCAATGGAATTGGTGATGACAGGACTGTCGGATGCGTATGAGTGCACATTCTTGATGGCCGTGTGCACGTGTACAAGAACGTCCATTGCCTTTAATTGCATTTCAAAATTCAAAATTATTTCCTCCCCGATAAGAATTGATTTTCTTAAGCAATACCTGGCATTGTATACGTTACTGAAATCGACTTGTTTATCTATAAGTAATAATTTGATTTTTATATAACACTTTTTTGTATTGAAGGCAAATGTCTGTTTTGTTTTCAAGAAGACACGGTATATTTTATGCTGTGTGATAATTTATGATAATAATTAATTGACACAATTTACTTTTTTGTGTCAATTAACACAACGCTATATTTCAGAAATATGCGATTATAAAACGATATGTAAATATCCGGCACCATGGCCGGTAAAAAAATATTTTCCATTGCAAAGGAGCATAAAATGAACACAGAAAAACTTGATTCTTACTACACGAAACCGAACAATCTGGTTGATTGGTTTGAGGAGAGTGCGAAGAAATTCTCCTCCAATGAATTGTTTGGTATCAAAAACAAAACAACCAATCAATATGAATGGGTAACCTTCGCTCAGGTAGCCGAACGCGTGAACAATCTGCGGGGAGCCCTGCATAAACTGGGTTTACAGAAAGGCGAAAAAGTCGGCGTCATCGTCGGCAATTCGGTGGAATGGTTTGTTTGCGAGCAGGCCACGCATGGTCTGGGCGGTGTTTTCGTCCCTATGTATGAAAAGGAACTGCAAAAGGTCTGGCAATACATTATTCAGGATGCCGCAATTAAATATCTCTTTGTCAGCACCCCAAAAATCTATGAAACGGTAAAAAGTTTCAATATTCCGACTTTAAAAGACGTATTTATTATATTCGGTGAGGGAGAAAAAACGCTTGCGGAATTGGAGAAAACAGGCAAAGCCAACCCCGCTCCGTCCTACAAACCGCACTGGTCGGAAACAGCGATTATCATTTATACGTCAGGCACCACCGGCGATCCGAAAGGCGTGCTGCTGTCTCACGGCAACTTGACACACAACTCCCGAGAGTCTTATGAGACCTTCAATGTGGGGGTGCACGAGATCGGTTTGAGCATCCTCCCTTGGGCGCACACTTTTGGCCTGACCACTGATCTCCATCTCTTTATCTATGCCGGCTGGCAGCTTGGACTTGCCGAATCCGCCGATAAGCTCCTGGTCAATTTCGGTGAAATCAAACCCACACACATGAATGCCGTGCCGCGCGTTTTCAACATCATTTACGACAAAATCCAGCAGGGCGTAGCCGCGGATCCGGAAAAGAAGAAAATCTTTGACGCCGCAGTAGCCGAGGCCGTCAAAAACAGGGATCTGAAAGAAAAAACAGAAGAATTTAAATTCTATGACGCGGTGGCCTTTGCCACGATTCGGAACATTTTTGGCGGACGTTTAAAACAGGTGGTGAGCGGCGGGGCATTGATCAAACCGGAAATCGCTTTGTTTTTCAGCGATGTCGGCTTACCCACCTATAACGGCTACGGTCTGTCGGAAACATCGCCCGTTATTTCCAATAACGGGCCCAAACGGGGCAATAAATACGGCACAGTCGGCAAGGCTTACAAGGACACGAAGATCGTTATCGATAAATCCAATGTCGGAGAGGACAGCCCCGATGGTGAAATCGTTGTCTACGGCGCGCAGGTTATGCAGGGTTATCATAACAAACCGGAAATCACCAAAGAGGTGATGATGCCCGATACCTGGAACGGCCTACCCGGAATAAGAACGGGAGACCGCGGCTGGCTTGATGAAGACGGTTACCTGCATATCACCGGACGCTTCAAGGATGAATACAAACTGGAAAACGGCAAGTATGTTCATCCTGAATCCATCGAAAACGAGATCAAGCTTCTGCGCTATGTATCCAATGTGATTGTTTATGGCGAAGGCCGTGTTTTTAACGTGGCGCTGGTCGTTCCGGATTTCGAGGCACTCAAAAACGATCCTCAAACGTCAGGGTGGGCGCAGGGAACACCTGATGAAACGATTGCCAATAAGGAATGCACCGATTTTATTTCCAAGCAGATCACCGATCATTTGCGCAAGTCTTTCGGCGGATATGAAATTCCACAGAAATTCCTTTATATCAGTGAGGATTTCTCCGTGGATAACGGCATGCTGACACAGACATTAAAACTGAAACGTCGCAATGTCATGGAAAGATACGGGGAGAGGTTGCGCGCTCTCTATGATAACGTGTAATTTGTTTAACATGCGTGTGTTGTTGGACCGTAAATTCAATTCGGACATGTCAGGAGGATTTTAGTGAACAACAAGGACGATGTGGTCATTGTCAGCGGGGTGCGCACGCCTTTCAGCAAGTTTGGCGGGGCGCTGAAGGAAATGCACAGCACCGATCTTGGCGTGATTGTGATTAAAGAAAGTCTCAGACGTGCCGGTCTCAAAGGCGACGATCTGGATGAAGTGTATTACGGCATGTGCGATCAGGCGGAAGCGGCGCTTTACGATAATGTGAACGCTCGCCAGGCTATTCTCCGTGCCGGTCTTCCTGATCATTTGGTTTCTCTGACTATCGACCGTGCGTGCTGTTCTTCGCTGTGCGCGGTGCAGCTTGGACGCCGCGCCATCCTTCTGAATGAAGCCGATACCTGCATGGCCGTGGGAGCGGAAAACATGAGCAACACCCCTTTGTTGATGAACGGTCATCGCTGGGGGCAAGGGATGAAGCCATTATTGGTTCAGGACTATCTCAATCCCATAACCTATCGTGAATACACACCGCTGGGACGCGACGCCGGTGAAATCGCCATCGAACACGGTATCTCGCGTGAGGAACAGGATGCCTGGGCGTTGGGCTCGCATCAGAAATGGGCAGCCGCCGACAAAGCCGGACTTTTTAATGATGAACTCGTCAGTATTGAACTGTCTTCTAAAAAAGGTACTCCGGTTATGTTCAGCAAAGACGAACTTCCCCGTCCCGACACCACGATGGAAGCGCTGGCCAAACTCAAAACCATTTACGGAAGTCCCACCGTTACAGCGGGCAATGCGCCCGGATTGGATGCCGGAGCAACCGCCGTCATTATCATGCGTCGTGCCAGAGCTGAAAAAATGGGCGTCCAGCCTCTGGCTACCATCGTATCCGTCGCCAGCGGCGCAGGAGAACCAAGGCGCATGGCGGAGCTCCCGGCCGTTGTTATCGGTAAAGCATTGGAACGAGCATCTCTTAAAATAGACGATATGAAAATCATCGAAATCAACGAAGCCTTTGCCGCGGTCACTCTGGTTTCCACGAAAATACTGGCCGGCGGCAATGAAACCAAGTGGCGGGAAATGCTTAAAAAGACAAATCCCAACGGAGGGGCAATAGCCATCGGGCATCCGGTGGGCGCCAGCGGCGGCAGAATTCTCATGACCATGATGTATGAACTTAAACGCCGCGGCGGCGGTTACGGAGTCTGCGGCATCTGCGGCGGTCTGGCTCAGGGGGATGCCGTTGTCATCCGCGTGGATTAAAATATCGACGTGTGTTTTGTGTTATGATTGTGTTGTCACCGGTTCCATAAAAAAAGAAATCTCTTGTACAGCTAACATTATCGACCCTGGAGGATTAAAACCATGAAGAACGAAAAAGGTATTTCAACGTGGGCAGTGATTTTAATCATCGCGTTACTCATTGTCGCGGGCTTTGTATGGTCCAGATATTTTGCCAAACCGATGGCTACGGTGATGATGCAGGGCGCGGATCAGGCAAAGCCGGCAATGGAAAAGGCTCATCAGACTTCTGATACCGCGGAACGGGCCGTCAAGGCGGCCGAAGAAGCGACAAAGAAAATGAATGAAGATACCGGTCAATGACCAATGATGCGATCGGAAGCAAACGCAAGTCAGGTTACAACATTACCGGAATGAGGAGAATAAAGTATGAAAAACAGCAGAACCGTCTTTCTGGCCGCGCTTTTATCCCTTTTTATTTTTATGGGTGTACCGTCAGAAGTAATACCGGCTGATAAAAATCAGGTGGAAAACGAAGCAAAGCAGACGTTAAAACCCGAAGCAAATGAATCTCAAAATCCTTTTGCCACCGCTAAAATATCCATTAAAGTCATCCCGTCCATCAATAAAACTTATGGGTACGATATTCTGGTGGCCGGTAAACCGCTGATTCATCAACCGAACATTCCGGCATTACCGGGGAAAGAAGGATTCAAAACAAAGAAAAAAGCGCAAAAAGTTGCCGAGTTTGTCGTGAAGAAAATCAGAAAAAACGAAATGCCACCGGCCGTGACGGTCGAGGATTTGAAGCGGATGAAAGTATTGAATGAATAAAATTGAAAAAATATTTCTTGACAAATAGTTCTGGCCGCATTAAATAAAGCGCCATTAAAAGACGGGAATTTCACGATGGACAGAAAACTGATTGTAAATGTTAATTTTTATGGTTATTGGTTTTATACCTATTTTACATCGGTCTGCCCGTCGCTGAGGAGGACGCATTAAGGTTCAATAAACCAAAACAGCCACGGGTAGATCGAAATCGCCCGTGGCTTTTCTTTCTTAAAAGCCGGGGCGGCAAAAAGCGCTCTGGCTTTTTAATTTTCAGGAGGGGACATTATGATTATTGTTATGAAGAATCACGCGACCGAAAAACAGATTGAAGATGTGGTTCGCTGGATTGAATCCGTCGGCTATAAAGCACATCCTTCAATCGGTGTAGAAAGAACGATTATCGGGGCGGTAGGTGACAACCGGGGCAAAGAGATTCTCCGGTACGCTGAATCCCTGCCGGGTGTTGAAAAAACGATGCCGATTTTAAAACCATATAAACTGGCCAGCCGTGAAGCGCATGAAGGCAATTCCGAGATTGCCGTCGGTTCGGTTAAAGTCGGCGGACCGGATTTTGTGGTGATGGCCGGGCCCTGCGCGATCGAAAGCGAAGAACAGTTACTGGAGACCGCCTATGTTGCCAAAAAGGGCGGCGCGCAGATTCTTCGGGGCGGTGCCTATAAGCCGCGCACGTCGCCCTACAGCTTCCAGGGAATGGAAGAAGAAGGTCTGAAGATCTTAAATAAGGTGAGCGCCAAAACCAGTTTGCCGACGGTGACGGAAGTCGTCAATCCGGCGGATGTGGACATTGTCGAAACGTATGCCGATATGCTCCAGATCGGCGCGCGTAACACGCAAAATTTTGCCCTGTTAAAGAAAGTCGGTCATTCGCGCAAACCGGTGCTCTTGAAAAGAGGCATGAGTACGACGATTGAAGAGCTGCTGATGTCGGCGGAATATATTCTTTCCGAGGGAAATCCCAATGTCATTCTTTGTGAGCGCGGGATTCGGACTTTTGAGACGGCCACGCGCAATACACTGGATTTGAGCGCCGTTCCCGTGCTGAAGGAGCTGACGCATCTGCCGGTGATTGTTGATCCCAGCCATGCCGCCGGCAACTGGAGATATGTGATTCCGCTTTCCCGCGCGGCGGTAGCCGTGGGTGCGGACGGTATTATCGTGGAAGTTCATCCGGAACCGGAAAAAGCAGTTTCTGACGGAGCGCAGTCGCTGAAACCGGAAAAGTTCTATCAGATGATGGAAGAATTAAAAGCGATTACCGCGGTGATGAAACACTGATTGATTTTCCGGCGTTCCCATAAGGACAGGAAGCCGGGATGGAAAAAATGTAATGGGAGTTTCTTACAAACCTGAAAGGAATTTGTACAAATATGCGAACAGTTAAAGTTAATCTGGACAGGAAGACATCATCTTCTTATGACATCCGCATCGGCAAAGACATCATCGACAGAATGATTCTGCTGATTGCCAAGAATCATAAAGCGGGACGTTACGCGGTGATTACCGATGAATGTGTGGGTCGTCTTTACGGCAAAAAATTTCTGTCCGCTTTGCAGGATATCGGATTGAACGCTGCACTGATCGAATTTCCCGCCGGGGAAGCTTCCAAAAACATCAATACGGTGATGGCCATTACAGGCAAGTTGATGGAAATGGGCGCAGACCGGGAAACCTGCCTGATCGCTTTGGGCGGCGGCGTCGTCGGTGATGTTGCCGGTTTTGTCGCTTCCATCTTCATGCGCTCCATTCCTTACATCCAGATACCCACAACGCTGGTCGCACAGGTGGACAGCAGTATCGGCGGCAAGACAGGCGTTGATCTGCCGTACGGAAAAAATCTGGTGGGCAGTTTTTATCAGCCGGCGGCTGTGTTTGTCAGTCTGAATTTTCTGGAAACGCTGCCGGACAAAGAGTTCAATAACGGGCTGGCGGAAATTATCAAATATGGCATTATCGATGATGAACAAATGTTCCGCACATTGGAAGACAACATGGATGCGCTTAAAGCGAAAGATCCGAAACTGCTGCTCAATGTTGTGGAGAACTGTTGCCAGATTAAAAAATCAGTCGTGGAAATTGATGAGAAGGAAGAAGGCTTGCGGCGTATTCTTAATTTCGGCCACACGCTGGGACACGCGCTGGAATCCGTTTCGAAATATTCGATTACGCACGGCGAAGGCGTGGCGATGGGCATGGTCGCCGCGGCGCGCATCTCCGAAAAGATGGGCTATCTGAAAAGCACGGAACCGGCGCGTATCGAAGCACTGATTCATCAGACGGGACTTCCCGTAAAAATACCGACGTCACTGGATCGGGAAAAAATCATCGCTCAAATGAAAATGGATAAAAAGAAAAAAGGGGATATGGTGCACTTTGTTTTACTGAAAAAAATAGGCATGCCTTTTATTAACGGGAATATCGAACATAAGCTGATTGCCGCAGTGATGGAGGAAATGACAAAATGAAGCCGCGCCGATTGGAAATTTTAAGGGGAAAAATGAGAGATAAGGACAGGGAAATTGTCCGGCTGCTCAATGAAAGAGCGCAGATATCCGTTCAGATCGGCAAGGTGAAGGGGGAGGGCGGAATGCAGGTTTATGATCCTGCCCAGGAAGCGAAGGTTCACGATTACCTGCGGGAATTGAACGCCGGTCCGTTGCCGCAGAAGGCCTTGACAACCATTTTTCGTGAGGTCATTTCCGCGTCACGCGATTTACAGAAACCGATGACGATTGCCTTTCTCGGGCCGGAAGCGTCATTTTCGCATCTCGCGTCACGTCTGCATTTCGGTGAGTCCAGCATTTTTTTTCCGCAGACCGGAATATCCCGGGTTTTTGACGAAGTGGAAAAAGGATCAATCGACTGGGGTGTTGTTCCCGTGGAAAATTCCCTGGAAGGTTCAGTCAATGTTACACTGGACCGACTCATTACCACGCCGTTGAAAATCAGGGCGGAGATTTATTTGCGCATCAGTCAGTGTCTTATCTCGTCAGCGAAAAGCATGAAAGATATCAGGAGAATTTATTCGCATCCCCAGGCGCTGGCCCAGTGTCAGGTCTGGCTTAGAACAAATTTCCCCAACGCTTTTTTGCATGAAACAGAAAGCACGGCGGCTGCGGTGCAAATGATCAGGGGAAAGAAAAATGAAGCAGCGATCGGCAGCTCCCTAGCCGGCAAAATTTACGGTGTTCATCTGCTGGCGGAAGGGATTGAAGATAATTCTTCCAATATGACCCGCTTTCTGGTTATCGGCAATGGAGAAAGCGACGCCACGGGCAATGATAAAACATCGTTGATCTTTGCCACGCCTCATTCTCCCGGTTCTCTGCATAGCGCGCTGTCCGCTTTTGCCCGGCGGAAGATTAATCTGGCCAAAATAGAATCCCATCCGGTAAAAGATAAACTATGGGAGTACAGTTTTTTTGTCGATCTGATCGGCCATGTGACCGACAGGCATGTCCGGAGCTGTTTGCAGGAGTTGAAAAAGAAAACCACTTTTCTGAAAATATTGGGGTCTTACCCGAAAAGTGAAGGCGCGCTATGATTTGCATTCCTGTGACATCTCCCGGCACCAGGGAAGCTGTGCACGCCATTGAAAAAAGCTGCCGGTTTGCCGATTTCATCGAATTGAGAATGGACTTAATCGGTCAGGTTGATCTGGCTGAATTGATTGCGGCCGTTCGCGACAATTCCGATTCTGTTCAAATCATTGTCACGTGCCGGAAGCAGGAGGAAGCTGCTGCAGCCGGTGTTGTGGCAAAGCGTAAAAAAAATTACAGAAGCAAAAAAGTGAAAATGGCGCTGCTAAAAGAAGCCATTGAATTAGGTGTTGACTTCATTGATATTGAACTGGCCGAAGGAAGCGCCGTCATTCATGAATTGAAATCTCTATGCGCCCAGAAAGGCTCAAAAACCGGCATGATTGTTTCTTATCACAACCTTCAGGAAACGCCGCCCCTGACGGAGCTGAAAAAAGTATTTCAGCAGTGCGTAAAGTTCAAACCGGCCATTGTTAAAATCGTGACCACGGCAACTAAAATTGAAGATAATCTGATTACCCTCAATTTGATTTCTTTCGCGCGTCACCGGTCTCAGCCAATCATCGCGCTTTGCATGGGTGAAAAAGGTGGCATCAGCCGCGCCATCGCACCTTTCATGGGCAGTTATTTAAGCTTTGCCACGCTGGAGCGTTCCGGTCAGTCCGCACCCGGACAGTACACGGTTCATGAAATGAATCAGTTTCAGAACTGGTTCAACGGAAGTCATCAGACAGCGTCAGTGCAGGCTTTGTCGTTGCAAAAGTCTCCGCCGAAAAATTTTGTTTTATTAGGCAATCCGGTAGGGCACAGCCTCTCGCCGCTCATGCATAACGCGGCCTTGAAAAAAATGGGCATTGATGAAAGCTACAGTGCGGCCTGTGTTCAGGATATCGGCGGGGCGGTGGCCGGCATCAGAGGAATGAATATTCACGGGGCCAGTGTGACCATTCCGTTTAAAGTCGCGGTGATGAAATATCTGGATGACCTTGACGATGATGCTCTGGAAATCGGCGCGGTGAACACGATTGTTAACCGTGACGGCATCCTGACCGGTTATAATACCGATTGGCTGGGATTAACGCTGACCCTGAAATCGGCCATGACCATCAAAAATAAAACGTTTGTCATCATCGGCGCGGGCGGAACCGCACGGGCGGCAGCTTATGGAATAAAAAAGGAAGGCGGGATTCCCGTCATCGTGAATCGCACGCCCGAAAAGGGAAAGATGCTTTCCGGTAAATTGAATTGCTTTTTTTATCCTCTTTCCGAAGCAGGCAGGATCAAGGCCGACTGTCTGATTAATACCACGTCGGTGGGTATGTATCCTCATCAGGACAAATCACCCGTGAACGCCACGACGCTTACCGGTTATCAATATGTCATGGATGTTATCTACAATCCATTGCATACGAAATTGCTCAAAGATGCCCAGAGGCAGGGGTGTTATATTTTCTCCGGAGCGGATATGTTTGTCCATCAGGGTGCGGAACAATTGCGGCTGTGGACAGGCAAGGAGCCGCCCCGTGAACTGATGAAAAAAGTAATATTGGAGAGGTTGACAAAAAAGTGAATAGAGACAATGGCCGGATTAAAAAAAAGTTAAAGACAACGGTTCGGGTTCCCGGCTCCAAGAGCCTGAGTCAGCGGGTGCTGGTGGCGGCTGCCTTGGCCGAAGGGGACTCTGTCATTAGTAATGTTCTGGTTTCTCAGGACACGACATATTTAATCGGCGGATTACGCGTGCTGGGTGCAACCATAACAGAAAATGAAGACGGATTTTACGTTGCCGGCACAGGCGGCAGATTATCCGGTAGCGGTCAGGAATTATTTCTGGGGAATAACGGTACAGCGCTTCGCTTTCTGACGGCACTGGTTTGTCTGGGTAAGGGAAAGTATGTCTTGACCGGGGAAAAACGTCTCTGCGAAAGGCCGGTGGGCGCTCTGGCCGATGCTTTACAGGAAATGGGCGTTGATATTCAGACGAATAATAATTGTCCACCGGTGCGAATCAGAGCCAACGGGCTTGCCGGAGGAAAGGTGACGCTTCGGAATATTGAAAGCTCGCAGTATGTATCAGCATTGCTTTTGTGCGCGCCCTATACAAATAAAGGCATGGATTTGAATCTGGAAGGAGGCGTGGTATCCACCCCCTATATCGACCTGACGATTACCGTGATGAAGGATTTTGGTGCCAATATCCGTCAGACGGCTCAATTTGAATACCACGTGAAAGCCGGTGAGATTTATCGGGGACGAAAATATTTTGTCGAGGGGGATGCTTCCAGCGCTTCCTATTTCTTTTTGGCGGCGGCGCTTTTGAAAAAGACAATCAGGATCGAGGGCATCAGCCGGCAAAGCAGACAGGGTGACATTAAGCTGCTGGATGTGTTTGAAAAACTGGGATGTAAAGTAACGTCGGGAGAAACCTGGGTGGAAGTGACCGGAGGAAATCTTGTCCAGGGCGATTTCTCCTTCGACCTGAAAGATATGCCGGATATGGTGCCCACGCTGGCGGTTCTGGCGGCGTTTCGCAAGGGACAGACCATCATCAACAATGTGGCGCATTTGAGAATTAAAGAAAGCAATCGTCTGGCGGCCATCGTTGCGGAATTGAACCGTGTCGGCATTGAGGCCCGCGAATTGCCCGATGGTGTGGTGATTGGGGGCGGACAAATACATCCGGCAACCATTGAAACCTATAATGATCATCGTATTGCCATGTGCTTCGGCATTGCCGGCCTTGTTGTGCCCGGCATCGAAATCAGCGACAAGCGATGCGTCGATAAATCGTTTCCTTCTTTCTGGGAAGAACTAAAAAAACTATGAAGATTTTCCTGATCGGCTATAGGGCGACCGGAAAAACAACGGTTGGGCGCCTTCTGTCCCGTAAACTGAAAGTGGCTTTCTTCGATACCGACACGATCGTCGAACAAACCGCAGGCATGCCGATTAAGGAAATCGTGGTGCTGGAAGGCTGGCCATCCTTTCGGATGAAGGAAAAGGATGCCGTCCAATCTCTTGAGCAAAAAGATTCCTGCGTTGTTGCTACCGGTGGCGGTGTCATTCTCAATAGCGAAAATGTTGATTTTTTTAAACGGTCAGGTTTAAGCATATGGTTGAATGCTCCCCTTCAGGATATTATCGAAAGACTGAAAAGGGATGCCCTGCACGAAGCGAAGCGTCCTCAGTTCACAGCAGGAAATATCGTTCAGGAAACGACAGAAATAATGAAGCAAAGGCTTTCTTTGTATGAGCGCGCCGCCAATTACACGGTGGATACTTTGAACAAAAATCCTGAACAAATTGTCGAGGAGATTTATCAGTATTTGCTTAAATCGGGATTTTTAGATAAGATGACACGAAATAAAAATTAAAAAAAGGTATTTGAATGTCCGGCAATACAATCGGCAGTTTTTTTCGCGTGACCACCTGGGGAGAATCGCACGGGCCCGCTCTGGGTGCGGTGGTGGATGGCTGTCCTCCGGGGCTGCCCTTGGATGAATCTGATATTCAGCAGTCACTGGACAGAAGGAAACCATCGAGCTCAGTTGCTTCAACGACGAGGAAAGAAGGTGACCGGGTGGAAATTCTTTCCGGGGTTTTCGAAGGGAAAACCACCGGCACCCCGATTTCGTTATTGATCAGAAATGTTGACGCGAAATCTTCATCCTACAATGACTTGAAAGACGTGTTTCGTCCCGGACAGGGAGACTTCACCTATCTGAAGAAATACGGTATTCGTGACTGGCGGGGTGGCGGAAGAGCCTCCGGACGGGAAACAGCCGCCCGTGTTGCCGCGGGAGCGGTTGCCACGAAACTGATTGCCCTGCAAGGGATTGATGTGATCGCCTACACGCACTCCATCGGTTCAATCTCCCTTGACCACCGTCAAATGCCGGCGGAGAAAAATTTAAGAAAGTCTGTGCTGGAAAATGCTCTGTTTTGTCCCGATGCTCAGGCGGCGGTAAAGATGGAGAAAAAGCTGGCGGCGGTCCGCAAAAAAGGAGACTCGCTGGGCGGGGTGGTGGAAATTATTGTGAGAGGCTGTCCGGCAGGTCTTGGCGAACCGGTTTTTGACAAAATGGATGCCGATCTGGCCAAAGCATTGATGAGCATCGGATCAGTCAAGGCGGTTGAAGTGGGCGATGGTTTTATGATGGCCGGTCTGCAGGGATCGCAGTCCAATGACCAGATGACCCGAAAAGGATTCCAAACCAATCACGCGGGAGGAATTCTTGCCGGGATCACCAATGGCGAGCAGATTGTTTTACGTGCGTACTGCAAACCGATTCCGTCCATTGCCAAACCTCAGCGCACGATTGATGCCCAAGGAAAAGAAAAAATCATTGAGATTCAGGGCAGACACGATATTTGTGTTCTGCCACGCGTCGTGCCGGTATGCGAAGCGATGGTAAGCATGGTGGTGGCAGACCATTTGCTCCGGCAGAAAGCGATTGGCAGATGAAAAAAATAAAAATAGGCATCATCGGCGGCACCAACGGTATGGGTCAATGGTTTGCCCGCCTCCTCAAAAAAGAAAAATTCACCGTCCATGTATGCGGCAGAAAAACCAGACTGCAAATCAATGATCTGGCCAGGCTCTGTGATGTGATTGTTGTCGCTGTTCCCATTTCCGTTACGGCTGAGATCATCCGGCAGGTCGGCCCGCAACTCACCGGTGATCAGCTTTTAATGGACTTGACGTCACTCAAAAAAGAACCAGTTCAACTGATGCTGAAAAATTCGCCAGCAGAAGTGATTGGCTGTCATCCACTGTTCGGGCCTCAACTGAAAGATGTGACCGGGCAAAATGTGATTTTGTGTCCGGGACGCGGGAAGAAATGGTTGAACTGGTTAACCGGCATTTTTAAAAAAAATAAATTGGCGGTATCGGAAGCAACTCCCGAAAAACACGATAAAATGATGGCCATTATTCAGGTGCTCAATCACCTCAATACAATCTCGCTGGGGATGGCGCTGGCCGGAACGAAAATTACACCCGCGGAAATCAAGAAATTTTCTACGCCGATTTTCCGGACGAAGATGGATATTATGAGAAAAGTATTCATGGAAAGTCCGGCACTGTATGTCGATATCATCACGGGAAACCCTCACACCGGTCATATGCTGGATATCTACGAACAAGCGCTTCAGGACATTCATGCAAAAATCAAACTGGGTAGCCGTTTGGAATCGACATCGGCTCTGGAGAAGGCAGCGAAGAATTTATGGAAGCAAAAATAAATAAAGTCGCGGAAATGATTGCGTCATCAAAGAGATTGGTTGTATTTACCGGCGCCGGCATCAGCACGGAATCCGGTATTCCGGATTTCCGCGGACCGGATGGGCTCTGGACAAAAGTTGATCCCGAAGATTTTACCATTGACCGGTTTCTGCGTTCAAGAGAGACACGCAGGAAGGTATGGTATCTGTTTGTAGAAGGCGGAGCACTTCTCGATGCGGCGCCCAATCGTGCTCATCTGGCCATAGCCGAACTGGAGAAGATGAATAAATTGAGTGCGGTGATTACCCAGAACATTGACAATCTGCACCAGAAGGCGGGGAACAATCCCCAGAAGGTTCACGAATTACACGGTAATATGCAATGGCTGGTCTGTCTTGATTGCGGCGGGCGTTATCCTGTCGATGAAATGAGAAAAAAACATCCATCTCCTGATCATTTTCCGGTATGTGAAAAATGCCGCGGGATTCTTAAACCGGGTGTTGTTTTTTTCGGCGAAATGCTTCCACAGGAAACATTGAGGATGGCGGAGCGGGAATCGGAACAGTGTGATTTATTCATGGTGATCGGTTCTTCGCTGGTTGTTTATCCCGCTGCCTATATGCCACTGTATGCCAAGCAATCCGGCGCAAAGATCGTCATTATCAATATGGGACAGACCGGTCAGGATGAGATAGCCGATGTCTTTATAAACGCTCCGGCGGGAGACACCATGACCAGAATCATGACCCGATTAAGGGAGATCATCTGACCAAATCTTATTTTTATTGGGTGGATCACTAAAATGTGCCTGATTGTATTTGCTTATCATGTTCATCCATCATACAGATTAGTTCTGGCCGCTAACCGCGATGAATTCTATGAGCGGCCTTCCGCTTCGGCTGATTTCTGGAAAGACAATCCTGATGTTCTGGGCGGTCGAGATCTGAAAAGCGGCGGCACCTGGCTGGGTATAACGAAGCACGGAAAAATTTCCGCCGTGACCAATTATCGCGACCCTTTGACGCTCAAAAGCGACGCGTTATCACGCGGCAAACTCGTCAGCCGCTACCTTACCGGCAAATACAATCCTGAGCAGTATCTGAAAAAGATTGCCCCACAGGTTGATCGGTATAACGGTTTTAATTTGCTTTTAGGCGACGACGATAACCTGTGTGTTTTTTCCAGCCGCGGAGAAAAGCAAAAACTGAAGCCGGGAATATACGGCTTGAGCAATCACCTCCTGGATTCGCCATGGCCGAAAGTTGCCAGAAGCAAAAGAATGCTGAAAGCAGCGCTGGCGAAGAAAGGGGATGCTCTGGAAGAAGCGTTGTTTGATCTGCTGGCGGATCGCCGCGTGCCTCCGGATGATCAACTGCCCTCCACAGGCGTGGGGTTGGAATGGGAGAGGCTTTTATCCTCTATCTTTATCGAAAGTCCGATCTACGGGACGCGCTCTTCCACGGTTCTGATTGTGGGGAAAAACAGGCGTGTAAGATTTGTGGAAAAAGTCTTTGACGGACAGCATGAACCATGGATCGTGAGCCGTTTTTCTTTTGTTCTGAAGAGGAATGAATTTGGAAAATCAATCCGGTAAAGCTTATCCCATAGAACCACGTGTCGGCGTCGGGGCGATTACCATTCAAAACAGAAAGGTTCTGCTGGTAAAACGTGGGGCTGAACCAAGCAGGGGATTGTGGGCGATTCCCGGCGGAACTTTGAAACTCGGTGAGACCTTACAGGAGTGCGCCGCGCGTGAAATCCTGGAGGAGACGGGTGTCACCATCAAAGTCGGTGATTGCGTTTATGTATTCGATTTTATCGAACGCGATGATGAGAAAAAAATAAAGTTTCATTTCGTGATAATTGATTTCGCCGCTGAATATGTGGCCGGTGTACCGAAAGGGGCGGATGACGCACTGGAAGCTCGCTGGCTTTCCGCCGCAGAGTTACAGGAATTGCCGGTGTCTCAAAATACGATCAAAGCTTTAAGTTCACTGGGATTTGTCAAGTCGGAATCATGACAGCCTGTCAAAGGAGGAGGGTATGAAAGTCGTTTATCATGAAGATTACAACGAAGTTTATTCAAATGATCCTGCTTCCGCCCCCGGCAGAATTCAAGCCGTGGAAAAGGCGCTGCGCGGCAGGTTTACTTTTGTCGAACCGGTTGCGGCAACACGAGAGGATATTCTCTCCGTACACACGCCCGAGCATATCCGGTCGGTCGAGCGTGAAGGGGTTTATGAGATTGCCGCTCTGGCCGCCGGCGGCGCGATGATGGCGGCGCAAATCGGTTTGACAGAGCCGTGCTTTGCACTGATTCGTCCACCCGGACACCACGCTTCATCAGGCAGCGCCTGGGGCTTTTGCTATTTCAATAACATGTCAATCGCTCTGGAAAAGCTCAAAAGGGAAGGTAAAATCAAAAAAGCTTTTATTCTGGATTTCGATCTTCATTACGGGGACGGGAACGTCAATATTCTGGGGAATAGAGGCTATGTGACCATCCTGAATCCCGCCTCCGCCAATCGCAATGAATATTTGAAAAATGTTCAGGATGATCTGGGAGCAACGGATGCCGATATGATTGCCGTGTCCGCCGGTTTTGACAATCACGAAGCCGATTGGGGAGGGCTTCTGAAAACGGAAGACTACCACTACATGGGGAAACTGGTGCGGGAAACAGCCCGGCGCAACAACGGCGGATGTTTCGGCATTCTGGAAGGCGGCTACAATCATAACGTTCTGGGCGGAAACGTTTTGGCTTTTATCGAAGGATTGAAAGAAAATTAAAACAGCGGTCGTTGAAAAATAATGTAATCAGGTTTTATCGTTTTCGGTTTGCTGTGTGAAATCAGTCTTTCTTTATTTTTGTTCATAGGGTATAGGAAAAAAATTAATTTGTAATTGCTGAAATCTTTTATGAAAACGTCCTGGAGGAGCAACCTTGAAAGATTGCGAAAATAGACGGACGATACGTCACAGGGGCGCATTTCCTGTTAAACTGGAAAGCACTCACGGTGTGACCCGCGACTTCAGCAGTTCCGGTATTTTTTTTGAAACGGATCAGTCATTTGCTCCCGGACATACGATAGAATTCACGATTGTACTGGAATACGTTGATCCGAAGCGCCCGGTGCATTTGAAATGCCGGGGCAAGATTGTCCGAGTTGAAAAAAAAGATCATAAATTAGGTATTGCCGCAAAAATCAAATCGTATGTCTTTGAAAAGTCCAAAGATCCTGCCGGGGAGATGGTGAAGAAAACACGCAGAAAAGTCAAGCAATCCGACTAGGCAACCTTGAGTTATGAAAAAACATCACTTGCCGATGCAGAAGCTGGAAAATATTTTATCCAGTATTTCATCGTTCATTTTTCTGCCGGTTATTTCATCCAGATTATCCAGCGCTTCGCGCAAATCAAAAGACGTAAATTCAAAAGATAACCCGCTGGCGATGCTTTCTTTGGCGTGTTGAATATTTTCACAGGCTTTTTCCAGGGCCAGTTTATGGCGCAGATTGGTAATCACTTTTCTGCTGCTGTCTGCCAATTCATGGCCGACTGATAAATCAATGATTGATTTTTTCAATTCCGGAAGTCCGATACCTGATTTCGCGGAGATTTCCATGATGCTTGTCTCCGGAGGAAACCGTTGCGCAATGGTTTTCTGATCCCACGCGCAAGGCAGATCAATTTTGTTGATCGCCACAATGATTTTTCCCGAATTGTTTTTATCCATGATCATTTTGTCTTCATCGGTCAGCGGTTTGCTGACATCCAGCATTACGATGACGACATCCGCCTGTGCCAGGCTTTCCCAGACCAGCGAGATGCCTTCCTGTTCAATCACGTTTTGCGGTTCCCGGATTCCGGCTGTGTCCATGATGTGGACCGGAATGCCGTTAACTGTGATCGTGTCCGTGATCAGATCGCGTGTTGTTCCCGGAATATCGGTGACTATGGCTTTCTTTCTGCCGGTGAGCGCGTTGAGCAGGCTGGATTTCCCCACGTTGGGTTTCCCCGTGATGGTGACATGAATGCCCTCTGTATAAGCTCTTGCCGCGCTGTATGAGGAAAGAAGTTTTCGCATCCGCTCGATAGCCTGATCGATTTGAAGCGGCACTTCCGGGATGCTTTCTCCTGACGTGTCTTCTGTAAAATCAATCGACGCTTCCAGTCCGGACAACGCTTCGATGAGTAAAGATCGCAGATCTTCTATTTCTTTGCTAAGGGATCCCTTCAATTGGGCAAGCCCCATGGCGTAAGCTTTGACCGACTTGGCGGAAATCATCGTCGCCAGCGCTTCCGCCTGAGAAAGGTCAAGACGATTATTGAGAAAGGCGCGTTCAGAAAACTCTCCGGGACGGGCCATGCGGCATCCCATTTCCTGAAGTTGTGTCAGGATGGCTTCGATGATGAAAGGATTGCCGTGGCAGTTGATTTCGACTACGTCTTCACCGGTGAAAGACCGGGGGCTTTGCATGAATGAGATTAGAACTTCATCCAGAATGGTTCTGGTGTCGGCGGAAACGATATCCCCGTGATAAAGTTGATGGCTTTGCCATTTGCATTTTCCGCTGGAAGGCTGAAAAATGCGGCGGGCAATCGCGAGAGCTTCGGGGCCGCTCATCCGGATGATGCCGATTCCGGACATACCGAAAGGCGTTGCGATGGCTGCTATGGTATCCTGGCGAAGCACAGTCGGGGACTTCCCCTTTAACTTGTCATTATTGAAGTGGTGAAATAACTAATCACGTTTTTTTTCTCTGCTTCGTCTGGCGTTGCCGGTTCTTGCGGGAAGAATAACGATCTTTCTGTACTTGCCTTCACCCCGGCTTTGCGTCACCAGTGAGGCATCTTCCTGTAAAAACATGTGAATAATACGGCGATCGTGGGCGTTCATGTTGGCGATCGATACGGGTTTCCTCGTTTTTTTCACCTTCTCTCTTATTTTCTCTGCCAGACCCAATAAGAACTCTTCTCTTCTTTTACGGTATTCTCCCGAGTCAATGAGAATCATTTTATGTTCGGCGTCGATTTTATTGATGGCCTTGTTCATGATATACTGAAGAGCATCTAGGTGCTGTCCCCGTTTGCCGATGAGCAAACCGCTTTCATCGCCTTCAATACCCAGGATTATTTTTTCCTGCGTTTCTCTGACAGTGGCGTGGTATTCCGGAGACATTCTCTGTAAAATTCCTTCCAGAAGCTCCTGGGCTTTTACCGCCATCGTTGAATTGTCAATATAAACAACCTCTTTTTCCATCTTCACCGAAGGCTTCTCTTTGATGATTTCTTTTTTGTGTCTTTTAGCCGGTTCTTTTTTTATTTCGGTTTTTTCTTTGAAATCGTCCGTGGTCTTTTTTTCTTTTTCTTCTTCTTTTATCTCCGGGATATTTTCTTTTTTGATTTCATTAAAATTAAAATCAATATTCAGCGCAAGCAACGATGCACGGATCTTTGCTTTTTTGGAAAAAAGACCTAAAAATCCTCCGGACTCCGCGGAGACGATTTCAATGTTTAATTTTTCGCGGGGTACACCGAATTGCAGACATGCTTTTTCAATGGCTTCATCAATTGTTTTCTCTTCTATTTCAATAATTTCAGAACTCATTTCTCATCCTCAACGTGCATCAATCAGCGAATTTCTTGTTAATGTAGATCTGTTGACCGATGCTTATAATATTATTTAATAACCAGTAAATGACCAGCCCTGAAGGGAAATTCAAAAAGATGAACGTAAAAATTACGGGCATGGCCAGCATGATCTTGGCCTGCATGGGATCGCCCACCGTGGGTGTCATTTTCTGCTGAATAAACTGCGTCGCACCCATGACGATCGGCGTGATGTAATAAGGATCTTTAGCCGACAAATCCTGGATCCACCAGAAGAACGGCGAGTGACGCAGTTCAATGGCATAAAGCAGTGTGTTGTATAGGCCGATGAACACGGGAATCTGAATCAGGATCGGCAGGCATCCGCCGAAGGGATTGACTTTATGCGCTTTGTAAAGCGCCATGGTTTCCTGTCCCAGCTTGGCCTGATCGTCCTTGTATTTTTCCCGAAGGGCGGTAATTTTTGGTTGTATCTTCTGCATTTCTTTCATGGATTTGTAGCTGATATTGCCCAGGGGCCAGAAGACGATCTTGATCAGAATCGTCAGAATAATGATGGCCACGCCATAATTGCCGACAAACTGATGAAGAAATTTAATGAAGATCAACAAACCGATGGAAAGCCATTTCAGGCCCGGTATGAAGGACTCAAATTCAATGGCTTCTTCCAGAGATAATCCCAGTTCCTTGAGCATGGCGTAATCTTTCGGACCGATGAAGAGATTATATTTGAAAGTGCCGGACTGATCCGGCGGTATGGTATTTTTTGTGCCTTTGAGATTTACCGCCACCATGTTGTTGGCATCTCTTGACATGTTGATGCTCGTCAGTGAAGGATTTTCCGGAATAATCACCGCCATAAAATATTTTCTTTCAAATCCGCCCCAGGAGACATCCGGCCCCATCGTTTCCTCTTTCGATATTTCCGCTGATTTTTTTCGCTTGATGGATTTTGATACATAGGCGACAGGGCCTTCCTTGCTGTAGCTGTCCACCTCCTGCTTCGGATCCACATATTCATACCAGTTCAGATAAGGTACCTGATTGACGGGTGCGCTGGTCAGATTGGAAACCTGTACGTCCAGCTCCACGGAATAATTATCGGGATTGAACATGAAAATTTTTTCCACTTTGATGCCATCACCGAAAGTGCGCGAAAAGACCAGACGCTTTTGATTTTTGTCTTTTGTCATGTCCAGACCGGCTGTGCTGGCATGATAGATGGAATCGGCTGAAATTGCGGACTGCGATTCGGGGAAGGTCAAGGCAAGCGGATAAGGCATATTTTCTTTAACCGTAACCAGTTCAATAAGTTCATGACCCTTGGATTTGGCCGGTTGTTTATTGCCGGATACAGCATTTTTTATGGCCGGCCAGATGTCGGCGACACATTTTTCACATTCCTGCCGGTAATGTTTCAGCTTGAATGATTTCAGTGCGGCACCTCTCGTGGAAAAAACAGCCTTGTAATTCTCCGTTTCCACAAGGATATCTTGAGGCGCTTCTTCAGTCGAGGCAACGATATTTTTAGCGGTGGGTTTTGGCGTTTGAATCGCCGGTGCCGGCTGGGGTTGTTGAAGCACGGTAGCGTTGCTTGCCTGTTTCGTTTCCTGCACAGGCACTTTTTGCGGCGGTGCAGGTGGTTTGGCGAAAAAAATCTGATACAGAAAAAGTACGGCTAATGACAGGACGACAGCCAGAATGGTCCTTTTATCCATTTTTTAACCTCTCTAATTTTTTACTTGACGGGATCGTAACCGCCGGGATGCAGGGGGTGGCAGCGCAGAATTCTTTTTATGCCCATGAAAGAACCTCTTGCCGGTCCGTAAATTTTTATGGCCTCAATGGCATATTCGGAACAGGACGGATGGAAACGGCAACATGGCGCGAAAAAGAAAGGTGACAGGCAGGTTTGATACAGACGAATTAAAAAAATAAAATATTTTGTCAATATTTCCCTGAGCATAAATTATATATATTACTTTTCCCGCGTGAAGAGTTCCGTTAATTCATGACATGCCTGTTTAAAAGTAAGAGGGGGTACATTTCTTTTAGCCATAATGATGACATCATGTTTGTCGGGAAACAGGTTCTTATGGAGACGAAAAAATTCTCTGATGAGTCTTTTAATTCTGTTTCTTTTGACTGCGTTTCCCGTTTTTTTGGTTACGGTTATTCCGAGCCTTTTGCCCCCTTGCGTGTTGCTGCACGTTACAATCGTAAAATGTTTAGAACTTCTCCACACCCCCTGGTCGTAAATTGTTTTAAACCTGCTTCTTTTCGTTACCCTTTCCGGTTTCCGGTATGTTTGTTCCTTCATGCATAGTGACCAGACCAGCCTGAAATAACTGCCAGGATGCCGGATTTATACGGTTAAACTTTTTCTTCCCTTGGCTCTGCGGCGGCTTAAAACCTGTCTTCCGGCTTTTGATGACATTCTCACGAGAAAACCATGAGTTTTCTTTCTTTTGGTATTTGTTTTATTGGTCAAAGTCTTTTTCATTAGTAAAACCCCTAAAATTAATAGGTTAATGCGTAAATCACAGTAGGGTTTGTTTGTCAAGATTAAATTGTTTAATCTGTTTGATTGAAAGCAGACTGCACAGATTTATATTATATTTTCAAGGAAACTATTGAAAGAAATAAGAATTCAGCGTAATATCTGCCACAGGCAGGAGAAGGTCAGATGATCGCCGGTTTGCTTTTTGCAGATTGGAGGAAAGTCCGAGCTCCTCAGGGCAGGATGGTCGCTAACGGCGACTGGAGGCGACTCTAAGGAAAGTGCCACAGAAAACATACCGCCCGGCGCAAGCGGGGTAAGGGTGAAAAGGCGAGGTAAGAGCTCACCGCTTTTCCGGCGACGGAAAAGGCAGGGTAAACCCCATCCGGAGCAAGACCAAATAGGAGAACGTTTAAGGGCGGCCCGTCTGATGTTCTCGGGTAGTGTCGCTAGAGGCGTAAGGCAACTTGCGTCCCAGATGAATGATCATCACCGCAGGAAGGGCAACCTGAGCGCGGGACAGAACTCGGCTTACGATCTTCTCTTCGCCTTTTAAAAATTACATCTTTTTTCCTTTTTCCCGTGCCTCATAATAAAGCTTCCAGAAGCAAAGCCCTACCGCCACAAAGAAGGAAGAAAGCATGAACTTGGGTGTGGTTCCCAGGAGTTCGTCGACAATATAACCAATGTAAAGAAACAGCAAAGAAGACGCCACCATTGCCACTCCCCAAGCGGAGAGCATTAAGATGCCGCTGTACTTGTGGATAGTCTCATGGTTTGCCTTTGGTTTTTTTCCGATGAGGTAGCCTTTCATTTATACTCAAGCCAAATCAAAATATGAACATGAAAACTAAACGGAGTTGCTTCGCCAATATCTTTTAATCTACTTGAATGAAATTAATAAATTTTTTTATCAAATCCATTCCAGGAGCTGTAAAGATGGCGACTAATATAAGAAAGAGAATGAAGACAATGATTAATTCGCGGTTTTGTATCTTCTTATATTTTTTTTTGAAAATCCAGAGAAGAATAACACCTATAATCAAAGCAATCACATGCGGCAAATAGTTCATGCTGGTCTCCTTTTTTTCATGATAGTCCTTACTAGGAAAAGTCTCTTGAGCTTAAAATAAAAAACCAAGTGAATGTATTATATATGATGCCTGATTAAAGTCCACCCTATTTTTTGAGAGTAATTAATGAAAAAGAAAATAAAGGGTATGATCCCTCGTTTCAGCCAACCCCGCTTGCAACAATATTTCCTTTGTGCTTTTCTCCTTTTGCTATCAGCGAGCACCACAATCGTCTCCTTCTTGTGATTGTTCTGGCTGAGCCCATAGAGATTTTACTTATCGTTGGAGTCTCATATAAAAAGGCCGAATCGGAATCCGGCCTTTTTTATAAATTGAGTAAATTAGATTTAATTATTTATCGTCGTCATCATCGTCGTATGACGCCACGCCTTCAGAACCTCTGGGAACTTCCGACTGTAACGACCGGCTTATTCCGCGAACCAGAAGCAGCATAATGAAGAACAAAAGAACCATGGCAGCAATCAGAATAAAGATGACTGTTGCCGTCCATGCTTTGGCTTCTTTTTCAATTTCCTTCGCTACTTTCATAGCTTCGTGGTTGTATTTTTCAACATCCAGTCCTAATCCTACCCATCCGAAACCGGCCGGTTCGGGAAGATTTGACGCATAAAATTTGATCGGTGCATAAGCGACAAATTTGGTAATCCCGGCGTATTTATACATCAAAATTCCTGTCTTTCCGGCTGTTGCTTCTTTGGAGATGTTAAATATATTGTGATCCAGGAAACCAAGTTGGAACATATTCAGCGCTTCCGCGCCTTTGCTTGCCAGCTCTTTGGCATTATCAGCCGAAAGTGTTGGAACAGTTGTCCCGTCTGGTTTAAGTCCAACAATATGATAATCAGCAGGATGAGAAATCACATAACCACGATTGTCTACCATATAAGCGTAATTACCGGTTGCAGCATCTGTTTCAAACACCTTTTCTGCCTGAGTCGGAACAAGTTGATCCGTAAACTCGGCCAGATGGCGATAATCCAGAGCCAGAGTAATGATACCCGCAAAACCATCTTTATTGAATATTGGTGTCGCAAAACGAACGTATCCGGAGAACCTCTGTCCCTTTTCAAAGGCTGCTTTGTCAACATATAGCCCTGTCACCGGAGAAACATAAACGTCGCCCTTGTTCAGACTTTTTGTTTTGGCAAAATAATCTTCCGTTTTATATGTCGTGTTTGCCGGATTGCTGACATTCACCAGTTTGTTTGCCGGCACTGCCTGACCGTCAACGATTTTAATCTGTTCGTTGCCGTTTTTATCAATTAGAGCCATTTCACTGTACAGCGGGATCAATATCTGTTGCGGCTTACCGTCACGCTTGACCCACACGGGTTTTTTATTTTCAGAAACAAACTGTTTATACACAGTTTCTGTTGAGGGAAGGATGGTTGCGACTTGCAAATCTTTTTTGGTTTCCGTCAGGAATCGAGCAACTTCATTGGCTGTATTAACAGCTCTTGCCTTTATATCTTCCTGGGATTTAGTATCGAGAACGTTAACAGTCTTCTCTTTTACGGTAACCCCCAATTTGAACATGCCGTTAGCGATTAAAAACGCCATTAGTGATAAGGGGATGACTATAAGCAGGAAGAACACGCCTCCTATATTGAAAAACCGTTTATTTTTTTTACTTTCTGACATTACTATTTCCCCCTAACCTTTGTTATTTTGTAGTTAATTTGTTTTATATTAACCCAAAAAATAACGCATGTAAGGGTTAGCATACAGAAGAATCAGTGAAATAACCAACGCGTAAATTGCGATGGATTCAGCCATGGCCATACCAACGAGCATAACCATCATGATCTTGCCTTGAACGCCGGGGTTTCTTCCCACTGCCTGACATGCACCGTTTGCAGCGTTACCAATACCTGCGCCTGCGCCAATCGCGCCCAATCCCATTGCCAAACCGGCTCCGATCATCGCGCCTACCGCAAAGTATACCTTGATGTACGATTCTCCACCTGCCGGAATAGCTTCTGCTGCAAATACAAACGGACTTGCGACCAGTAGAACTACCATGCATGTGAATGCTGTTAAAATTGTTTTACCTAATTTGTGTGACATTGCTTATCTCCTTTCATAATACATTGTTTATTTATTATTTTTCGTTTCCATAACATAAATTGAAAGCTATGTGAAAGAGAAATAATTTTTCAAATCGCTGAAAAATACTGCATGACTTATGCCATTGCTTGAAAAATTGAATAAATATTTTAAAGGCGAGAACGCGCTTATTAAAAAAAATTTTATCTAATCCATTGAGATTGTTTCGTTTCATAAACAGACTGGCGGGCAGAAAACTTATGAAAAAAAAATCAACTGATTATTCGGTACGATTCAATCCGGTTAAAATCTGTCGACGAATTTAATATTTTGTTAAATGCGTGATGATAAAACTTTAAAATCACGTGCAGTAACCCTGACAGGATATACGGGACGCGTTCTTATTCAATCTCACAATCCCATTCCGTCGTAGATGCTCCCATGGTGACCTTCAGGTTATTCAGGGTACTTCGCATCAGAGATGATTTCCAGTCATAGACCGGATCATTCGACTATGCCTCCCACGTCGCTTCGCTTCTGGGATAGTTCGACTTGCGTTTTAAACTTCACCTCGGAGTTTTCAGCTTGGCTCAATACCAGCTTGCCTCATGATCCCGCTTCGCTTTGCTTCGGGGATATCCCTATGCGCTTCGCATAGTGGACAATTCAACTTGCCAATTTCAATGCGCTCTGCTTTTGAAATTGGAGTTTCATTGATTCGACTAACGCTTCAGACTTCGTTACACTCGTCTTCAGCTTGCCTCATTATTTTTATTGATATTTTCCGTTAAGGCCGTTATAGATTAAACGGTAAAATAAGACGATTTATAAGAAGGATTATTATGCAGGAACTTTTAACAGCGATAACTTATCCCGTTGTATGGCTTATTTGTTCTTATATTTTAAAAATTGATAGTGGTTTGGCCAAACTTCTTATTTCACTGACAGCGTCAATCCTTGTTTATGTCGTAATAGGCATGAAACTCTCCCATCAAGAAAATAAAGAGGATAAAGAAGATTAGGTGACGCTATTCAATAAAATAAAAATCCTTTTTTATAGAGCTGTAAAGTTACGCATCTGGTTTGCAAGCATTACCGTAATCACCTTATTTTTGCTTCTGGCTTTAACGGTCAACAGCGCCCGGGAAAAAGATATTGTTAAAATTTTCAGCCGGCAGCAACTGGCCAATATTCAAAATATCGCAACGAGAATGGAGGATGTTTTCTCTCAAACGACTAAGAATATCGATTTGTTTTCCGGTTCTTATAATCGCTTTGCAATGTCGCCTGAAGAAATTAATAATTATCACAAAATGTTATCTTCCGGGTGGGAAAATACTGTTGATACTATTGTTCTTTTTGATGCCAATGGAAACATAAAAAGTATCTACCCGAAGAAAACTGTACCAGCGATAAATTTGTACGAACAATTTAAAGTTATAAAGAAAGAACAAAGAAAACATTTGAGTTTGGCTTTGCCGGAAGCGTCTCGTGCGACGGGTATAAAGAATGCCAAAGACAGGTATCTGGTTGTCGGTTCTCCGGTAATGAAGAAAAACGGCGAATTTGATGGCGCCTGGCTGGTTTCATTTTCTCTTGTTGAAGTTGTGAATAAATACAAGCCCGCAGATAGTGAGTGGGGCGAAGTTTGGGTTTTAGATGAAAATCAGACGATATTCATTTATCGAGATTCATCCTTTATTGAGAAAAATGTAAAAGAACTTTTTACCAAGGGTGACGAGGTTAATATAGATTTTTCGTCTGATAATGGAGGGTATTTTGAATCTTCTATTCGTCTTAGCGATAAAAAACAGCAAAGAAGCATCATTTCCTATTATCCCTTGAAAGCCGGAGATAAAAAGTGGATGATGTTGGTGGTTGCTGACTATGGCAAGATCATTTCTCCACTGAGAAAGACTTTCTTCTATACCCTTTTCAGTTCGTTATTGCTCATTATAGTCGTTATCATTACCAGTATGTCTTTTGCCTATAAGGAAGGCAAGAGATTGCGCATCAGAGAAGAGAAGAAAAGATTGGAAGAACGGCAGAACTGGCAGGAAAAGCTGCTGCGGGAAAAGAAAACGATAGAAGGCATTATTGAAGGATCTCCCATCCCCAGTTTTGTTATCAATAATGAACATAAAGTCATCTTGTGGAATCGGGCATGTACCGAACTTACCGGTTATTCGGCTGAGGAAGTGCTGGGGACCGACAGCCATTACAAACCTTTTTATTCAGTTAAAAGATCGCTGATTGCTGATTTGATCATTGATAAAGAGACGGAAAGTTCAAGTAACTATTACGGAGCCAAGAAAATACAGAAATCTGAAAAAGTTTTGGGTGCTTATGAGGCGACTAATTATTTTGAAAATCTCGGAGGACGCAGCCGGGTGCTGTATTTTTTGGCGGCTCCTATCTATGATGAAAAAGGGGAAATTATAGCCGCGATTGAAACTCTGCAGGATATTTCACACGAAAGAGAAATGACAAAAAGTTTAAGCGAATACGCCGAGACGTTGCAGAACGAGTTAATCGAGAACATTGAACTGAGAAGGCAGATTGAAGGTCTGTATAATTACCTGCGAACAATCATTACCAGTTTGCCGGATAAAATTTACGAAATAGACGAAAACGGCATCATCAATTTTATGAGCCGCAGCTTAAGAAAAAAAGGGGAATCGTCAACCCGTGAATTTAAAAACAAGCATTTTCTGGAGTTTGTTGCTTCAGGATATGAAGATTTCGTATTGTCCAAGTGGGAGGAAGCGAAAAAAGGCATTTATAAACCGTACGAAGTTGAAGTGACCGGGAAAGACGGCCGCAGGCATAATCTTTTGATTACAACATCTCCGGTCTTGGGAACAAATCATTATATACTTGTGCAGCGTGATATCACCGAATTTAAAGATCTGGAAAAACAGCTTTACAACAGCCAGAAACTGGCAGCTTTGGGCCAGCTTTCGGCAGGAATAGCCCACGAGATACGCAATCCTCTTTCTTCAATTAAAATGAGTTTACAGATACTGACAAAACGAATGAATCCGGAAGGAAATGATTTAAAGAGATTCAAGATTGCGGAAAAGGAAGTTGACCACCTGGAAATGCTGGTCAATAACATATTGGCTTTTGCCAAGCCGGTGGAACCGAAGAAAATGCCCGTGGATTTATCCAGAGTTCTGGAACAGGCCCTGTCCATGTCGGAAAAAGGCATTACGGATAAGAAAATT
>ENA-UOWE01000282-UOWE01000282.1-activated-sludge-metagenome-genome-assembly--contig:-NODE-282-length-76189-cov-98.197586_pt1 | contig 76189 bp, 64 predicted proteins | sample MGYA00249841_ERZ761562 | MGnify/ENA primary metagenome ERZ761562 (study PRJEB28883, sample SAMN05720200) | activated sludge metagenome | isolation source: Anaerobic digester | place: Japan... | reverse complement strand
CGAAAAATCCATTTGCGTCGTGCGGACCCGGACACGCTTCAGGATGATGCTGCACTGAGAACGCCGGATAATCGCGCAAGCGCAGTCCTTCCAGTGTCCCGTCGTTGAGCGAAAGTTGTGTCACTTCAATAAGGCCAAACCCTGCCGGACTCATTCCGACTAAAGTTTGCTCTGGTAACAACTCCGCCATCGTCACCGCCGACTTTTGACTTTCGACTTTGGACTTTGGACTACCTGACTCTCTTTCCAACGGCGTCCACGCGATCCCCAAACTCGTCGGATCCACCGCAAAACCGTGGTTCTGCGTCGTGATGAGGATGCGGCCCGTCGTGAAATCCTTGACCGGGTGATTGACGCCGCGATGCCCGAAGCGCATTTTGTACGTTGCGCCGCCGAGCGCCAGGCCGAGCAGTTGATGTCCCAGGCAGATACCCGCGAGCGGCACGCGCCGTTCGAGCAGACCGCGCATCAGCGCAGTCGTCGCGTGGAGCGGCTCCGGGTCGCCGGGGCCGTTCGACACGAGCACGCCATCCGGCTTCAGCGCGAGCACGGCGTCCAACTCAGCATCATAAGGCACAACCGTCACCGTCGCCCCGCGCGCCTCCAACTCGCGCGCGATGTTGGCTTTGAACCCACAGTCAACAATAACGACGTGAATCTTATCAACGAATCCGAATCCGTTAAAATCCGTTGAATCCGTTGACACAAACTGTGCCAACGCCCGCCCCGCCATCTGCGGCGTTTGGCGCACGCGGGCGATGAGGCTTTCCGGGTCGAGGTCCGTGGTCGAGATTGCGCCACGCTGCGCGCCGTGGGTGCGGAGGTGGCGGGTGAGCGCGCGCGTGTCCACGCCTTCGATAGCGACGATGTTCGCCTGCGCCAGGTAATCGAGGAACGAGAGCGTCGCGCGGTGGTTGTAGACGCCCCGCGCCGCGCGATGCACCACGAATCCAGCCACCTGTACCTTGCCCGATTCCACGTCCTCCGGGTTCACGCCGTAGATGCCGATTTCCGGGTACGTCATCACCACGATCTGCCCGCAATACGACGGATCGGTGAGCACTTCCTGGTAACCCGTCATCCCCGTGTTGAACACGAACTCGCCGAAGGTCTCGCCTTCCGCGCCGATGTTGTTGCCCCAAAAAACTACACCATCTTCCAAAACCAAAAGCGCCCGTCGCATCCTCGATCCCTCTTTACTCATTTCTCTTTACTCATTGCCGTATACTGTGACATCACCACCAAATCCACCCGCTGACTCCACCCCACGCGCTTCCAAAACGCAATCGCCCTGTCATTGACCGCAAACACAAAGAGGTGGCACTTGTCAATGCCCTCGGCAGCGAGCGCGTCCAGGCAGCGGGTTGCCAGCGCCTTGCCGATGCCCTTCCGGCGATGCAAGGGGCGCACTGCCAGGTGGTGGACGTAACCGCGCCGCCCATCGTGCCCGCAGAGCACCGCGCCCACCAGCAGGTCGCCATCCCAGGCGGTGAAACTCAGGCCGGGATTGCGCGCCAGGTAGCGGCCAATCGCCTCGCGGGAATCCGCATCGCTCAAGCCCACGCCGTCTGCGGACTGCCAGAGGGCGAGGACGGCGTCGTAGTCTTGAATGGCCATTTCGCGTATGTGCATGGTGTCGCCTCCTTTTTTGTCAGCAGATTTAGCAGATTAAGCAGATTTTTAATTCTCTTAATCTGCTAAATCCGCTTAATCTGCTGACCTTTTTCTGTCCCTGTTAACAATTCCACCAGTCCCGGCAACTCGCGGATGTGCGCCAGCTCATAGTAGCGTGCGTGTTGTGTGTCTGCCGGGTCCACGCGCTCGTGTTCCCAGGTCATCGTGTGCGGGATGTAGACTGCCTGTCCGCCAATCGCCACAACCGGCAGCACGTCCGATTTGAGCGAGTTGCCCACCATCAGGAAGCGCGCCGGATCCACTTTGTAGTGCGCCAGGATCGTCCGGTACGTTCTCTCCGTCTTGTCGGCGACGATTTCGATGTGCGCGAAGTAGTCCGCCAACCCTGAGCGGTCCAGTTTGCGCTGTTGATCCAGCAGATCCCCTTTGGTGATGAGCATCAGCGTGTGCGAGGTGGCCAGTTGTGCTACCACCTCGGCGACGCCGTCAAGCAAAAGCGTTGGAGTGTCAATCATATCTTTTGCGAAAGTGATGATGCGTTGAATGTCGGCGGACGTGACACAGCCTTCGGTCAGCACAATCGCTGTCTCGATCATCGAGAGCGTGAAGCTCTTGATGCCGTAGCCGAAATATGGGATGTTGCGCGTCTCCGTCTCGTAGAGCCGCGCCGGAACGTCCACGCCATCCAGATACGGCGACAACAAGTCCGCGAGCCGCGTCTGCGTCGCCGAATAGAGCGATTCGTTTTGCCAGAGTGTGTCGTCTGCGTCGAAAGCGATAATGTCGAACATAGCAGTACCTCAGAGAATCAAGAATCAGCGAATCGAGAATGAGCGCGTCTCCCCCTTCCCTTCCCGTCTATCGTCTACTATCCCAACATTTTGGACAAAGCGAGAATCCCAAATCCAACGATGACCACGCCCGAAATGCGATTCACCCACAGCAGGCTGCGCGCATCGAACTTCGTGCGGAACAGGCTCACGCCGCCGCTCAACAGCAGCCACCACAACGCCGAGCCGGTGAACACGCCCGCCACCAGCGTCAACGCTGCGCCGTAGTCGCCCGCCGCCGCACCCAATCCGGCATAGATCGCCGCAAAGGCGAAGATCGTCAGCGGATTCGTCGCCGTCAGAAACAGCGTCGAGGTATACGCGCCGAGCAGTCCCTTCCCCTGCGCCGTCGCTGCGACTTCCGCCGGGCGACTGAACAACGTCTTCACACCCAGATAGCAGAGGAACAGGCCGCCGACCAGCCGCAGCCAGAGCTGTTGCTCGAGCAGCACGCCGGAGATGAAGGTCAGCCCGAATCCGGCGACACAGCCGAAGAGCGCGTCCGCCGTCGCCGCGCCCAGACCGGAGGCGAACCCCGTCGCGCGCCCATCCGCCAGCGTCCGCCGGATGCACAACACGCCAATCGGCCCGACGGGGGCGGCGATAGAGAGACCGATGATGATGCCGCGAAGAAGAATGTTTATCGGTGTCATTTTTGTCAGCAGATTAAGCAGATTTAGCAGATTGGGATGTGATTACCACGCTGCCTCGTCTTGCAAGCGCGGGTCTTTCTCGCAAGCCGCGTAGAATTGCTCAATCGCGGCGGTGACTTCATCCACCAGTTCGTCGAGGTAAGCGTCGCGTTTGGCCGGGTCAATGAGGGCGAGGGTGTCGGGGGTGTCGAAATTGTAAAAATCTATCGGACGCTTCAGAAACTTCAGCCCAATCATGTAGATGCCGGTGCGCCATTCTCCGTCCAGTCCCTTCAATATCTCACCCAACAGAGAGAAACCTGGGTGATTGGCAACTTTGACAGGTTGCCCATCTTCCAAAGCGACGAATCCATAATAAAGTGGGCCAGAAGGCGACATACCGATAAGAAAAGCCAGGATTTGCTGCCCTTGCAACTCTGGCAAAGCAAAGCTGATCCCGTACTCACGACGGCCTTTTTTGTAATATGCCTCAACGCTCTGCTGCGAATACTTCCAATACTCAGCTATCTCAAATCCGGCAGCGGCGAGCTTTTCTTCCAATCGTGACCAAAAAGCAAACTGCACGTCAATCTTGACCTCAGTAAACGCCTGCCCGATGTTGACCGCCGCCGTCAAACTTTCCTGATCTTTGAGCAATGCCTTCACATCCATCAACAATCGCCCTCCTGCCTGGCCCGTCAGCTTTTCGACCAGCCATTGATACTGTTTCAGAGTCTCGCGGACCGTGGGATACGGTGCGGCGACCTCGATGCACGCCGCCAGCCAATCGCGCACATCGTCGGCATACGAGATGAGCGTGAGGATGTCCTCATCCAGATTGCCCACGCTATCGGCGCTTGGCGCGTCGCCGTAAAGCGTGAGGTACAACACCTTGACATCCTTATACCCCTCTTTCCGCACCGCTTTGTAATAACGCTGTAACTGCCCCGGTTGATCCTGCGCGTAGACCTTGTTTTCCAGAATGACAGCCTGCCGCGCGGCGTTGGCGATGAAGATGTCCATGTTCTGGTATTCGCGCTGCACCGTCGCCGTCGTCACGTCGAAGTCCTCCAGTCCGACTTGCGCCAGGAACCGTTCCAGGAACGCCGTCCCCATCCCGTGCGTCCCGCGTGGATTCAACACCTCGAAGAGGAAGCGCGAGTGCAGGTGTACCTCGTCATCCTCCGGGCGCAGCATGGCGAAAACGTTGAACGCGCGACGTTCTTCCTGCGCTCTCGCCGCGTGCGCGCGGTTGAGTTGCGCGGTTTGTTGGAGAAGGCGCTGCGCCGCGCTCAGGACTGAGTCATTCCCCATTGATCGTCATCCCCTGCAATATCTGTTCCGCCGGCGCCCAACCGAGGTAACTCGGCTTCGTCCAGCCCGGCGCGGCTTCGAGCGACTCGATGTCCAGGTAGCCATCCACGCGCACCTTGTCCCAGGCGTGGATCACCTGCCCATCGCCGAGCGACAGCCCGATGTGGCCCCAATTGCGCGAGTCCCCATCAATGACGCCCCAGCAATCGTAGAAAACGTAAGCGCCTCGTGGCGGAACGTCAGGGTCGCGCCATGCGCCGTAAGCGTCGGCGGCCTCTTTGGCGCTACAACCCTGCCCGTCCAGCACGATGTCGTTGCCGAACTCGTAGGCATCCTCAAGAAACCCGTAGCACTTGAACGCATACTCGGTCGAACCCAGCCGCTCCATCGCCCAGCGAATCGCTCCCTCGACGTATTCCTGCATTCATCCCTCCAAGAAAATTGTCAGCGGATTAAACAGATTTAGCAGATTAAGAGCATAAAAATCTGCTTAATCCGCTCAATCTGCTGACAAAAAAATCCGTTAAAATCCGTTTAGTCCGTTGACAAAACCGCCGTCACTTTCTCGATCACCGTCTCAATATCCGCCTCCGAAATCACCAGCGGCGGCAGGAAGCGCATCACCGTACCGCCGGCCGGGAGCGCGAGCACACCTTTATCCGCCAGCGCGCCCAGGTACGGGCCGGACGGCGTCTTCAGCTCGATGCCCACCATCAACCCCAGACCGCGCACTTCGCGGATGACCGACGAATCAATGGCGCGGAAGCCCTCGATCAGCCGCGCGCCGAGCTTCGCCGCCCGCTCCGGCAAATGCTCGGTTTCCAGCGCGTGGATCGTCGCCAGCGCCGCCGCGCAGACCAGTGGATTGCCGCCGAACGTGTTGCCGTGCGACTTCTTGGGCATCTCGCCCACCCGCTCGCCGATGAGGCACGCGCCCATCGGCAGGCCGCCCGCGATGCTTTTGGCGACCGCCATCAAATCGGGGCGCAGATCGTAATGCTCGCAGGCAAACATTTTGCCCGTGCGCCCGAAGCCCGTCTGCACCTCGTCGGCGATGAACAGCGCGCCCCGCTCGCGGCACAAGGCCTGCACGCCGCGCAAATACTCGCCGTCCCCCGGATTAACGCCGCCCTCGCCCTGCACCACTTCGAGAATCACGGCGGCAGTCTGGTCGTCCACGGTTTTTTCCAGCCGGTCGAGCTTGCCGTAGGGGACGAACGTCACGTCGGGGATCAGCGGCTCGAACGGCTCGCGGTACTCCTTGTTCCACGTCGTCGAGAGCGCACCCATCGTCCGCCCGTGAAACGCGCGCATCGTCGAGATGATCTTCGTCCGCTTTGTCGCCAGCCGCGCGAACTTGAGCGCCGCCTCCACCGCCTCCGTCCCGGAACTGCACAGGAACGCCCGTGAAAGCCCCGGCGGCGCGATGCGCACCAGCTCCTTCAGCAATTGCGCGCGCATATCGTTGTAGAAGCCGTTGGGCGACAGGAACATCCGCTGCGCCTGTGCCGTCACCGCCGCAACGACGGCGGGATGCGCGTGACCCAGATTCGCCGCGCCGTGCCCGCCCACGCAGTCAATGTACTCCGTCCCGTCGAGGTCCCACACGCGCGCCCCCGCGCCGCGCACCAGCACGATCGGCTGCTTGTTGTACACCCCGCTCTCGTACTTCTCCTCCCAGGCCATCACCTGATTCCGACTCACCATCTCCTCCATCGCACACCCCTTTTTTCTGATCAGCAGATTAAGCAGATTGAGCAGATTTATGTTTGTCAATCATAAAAAATCTGCTTAATCCGCTAAATCTGCTGATAAAATTTTGTATCAAAACCGCATCACTTGATGACTGTTCCCTGCCCTGCCAGCGCACGGCTGACCGGCTGGGCAGCGCGGCCATCGGCGATGATGACTTGCTGGACGCCGTCGCGCAGCGCCTCCGCCGCGCCGAGCACCTTGCGCTTCATCCGCCCTTCGGCGTAACGGTCGAGCACGTCCTCAAGCTGGTTTTGGGGGATGTGGGTGATGAGGCTACCCTCGTCCTTCACATCCCGCAGCACGCCGGGGACGTTGGTGAGGATGAGCAACGTCTCGGCCTTGAGCGCCGCCGCGACTGCCGCCGCCGCCCGGTCGCCGTCCACGTTGAGCGCGTCGCTCTCGTAGCTGATCGCGTTCGGCGCGATGACCGGCGTGTAACCCGCGTCCAGCAGCAACGTCAGCAACCCCACGTTGACCTTCTCGATCACGCCGCTGTACTCGCCGCGCAAAATCTTGCGCTTGCCGTCCTCGATGATGCGCAGGTGATCCTTGCGCGTCCCTTCGAGCAGCCGCCCATCGAGGCCCGACAGTCCCACCGCATTGACGCCCAACTGCTGCAACCGCTCGACGAGCAGCTTGTTGATCTTGCCTGCCGTCACCATCACAAAAATCTCCAGCGTCTCGCGGTCCGTGTAGCGGCTCGAATGCCCCGACACCGATGTGACGAAACGCGGCGGATGCCCTAGCTTCTCCGAAATCACGTTCGTCTCGTGCGACCCGCCGTGCACCAGCACCACCTGCTGCCCCTGCTTGACCAACTCCGCAACGTCGGCGATCACCGCCTCCGTATCCAATCCTTCGCCCCCTCCGGCTTTGATGACTAACATACCTTTCTCCTTGTCCAAATAGATGGTCATTAGTCGAGTAGTCAGGTAGTCAGGTAGTCGAGTAGTCGAGTAGTCAAGTAGTCGAGTAGTCAAGTGGTCGAGTAGTCAAGTAGTCATTAGTCCCGAATCTTGCATCCTGGATCCTGACTTCAGACGACTCAACTACAAGACTCCCCGACTACACGACTACACGACGACGTGACTAACAACTACAAGACTCCCCGACTACAAGACTCCCCGACTACACGACTACAAGACGACGTGACTAACGACTACAGACTAAACCGGATGCAATCCCGGAAATTCCAGACCCGTCGTCTCAGGCCAACCGTACATCACGTTCATACACTGCGCTGCGCTGCCGGCCGCGCCCTTCATCAAGTTGTCAATGGCGGAGATGACGACCACGCGCCCGCCCGGCTCATCCAGCACGAAGCCCACATCGCAGTAATTGGAACCGGAGAGCAACTTCGGCTCCGGGAAGCGGTGAATCCCCCGGCTGGCGCGCACCAACCGTATGAACGGCTCGTCGCCGTAGTCCTCGCGGTAGAACTTCCACAGGTCGCGCTCGGCCAGCTTTTTCGCCTCGTCCGTGAGCAGACAGTGACACGTCGCCAGCGCGCCGCGCACGATGTCCACCGAAGTCACGGTAAAGTGGAAATGCGGATCGGCGGGATCCAGCTTGAGTTCCTGGATCATCTCCGCGATGTGGCGATGTCCAAACGGCGAATACGTCCGCACCACGCCCGACCGTTCCGGGTGATGCGACGCCTCCGTCGCCTTGTTGCCGCCCTCGGACGATCCCACCTTCACCTCGACCACCGTCTCGCGCACCAGGCCGCGCTTGTAGAGCGGCGCGAGCGCCAAAATCGTCACCGTCGCATTGCACCCTACCCCGCTGATGTACTTCGCGCCTGCCATCTCCGCGCGGTGCAGTTCCGGCAGCCCGTAGACGAAGCGGCTGAGCCATTCTGGATGCGGGTGCGCATGCTCGTACCATTTCTCATAGTCCGCCGGATTGCGCAGGCGAAAGTCACCGGAAAGGTCCACGATGCGTTCCGCCATCCCCGCGAACTCGTCAATGCGATTCCACGCCGTGCCGTGCGGCAGCCCCAAGAACAGCACGTCGCACGGCTTCAAGTCCGCCAACCGGCTGAACTTGAGCTGCGTGCGCCCGCGCAGATTCGGATGCACGAAATGCGCGAACTCCCCCGCGTAGGTCTCCGACGTGATCTGCGTCACCTCCACGTGCGGGTGAAACAACAACAGCCTCAACAATTCTCCTCCGGCATAGCCGGATGCGCCAACGATAGCAGCTTTTACCATACGTTCCCCCCTCAGTTTTTGAGAGGAGTATGAAGTATGGAGTATGGAGTATAGGATTTGTCCCTTACTCCTTACTCCCTACTCCTTACTCCCTACCTGCAAAACATACTCCACCATCTTCCCCGCAATATCCACGTCCACCACCTCGCTGGCGCCGTGGAATTCCGGGGCGTGATTCACCTCGTTGACGAGGATGCGCCCATCCTGCGTCTCGAACAGATCCACCGAGACCACGCCGCCGCCTACAGCCTTTGCGGCTTCGCGCGACCAGTGGACGATCTCGTCGGTCAGCGGGCAGACGACGGGCGCGCCGCCGCGTGCGGTGTTCGTGATCCAGTGGTCGGACTGGCGGTAGATTGCGTAGATGACCTCGTCGCCCACCACCATCGTGCGGATGTCGCGGCCTGGCTTTTCAATGTACTCCTGGATGTAGACGACGTTGTGCTGGTAGCCGCCGAGCGTGGCCTTGTGCTCCAGCAGCGCCTCGGCGGCGTCGCGGTCGTTGACGCGCGCCAGCAGCCGCCCCCACGAGCCGAACAGCGGTTTGAGCACCACCGGATAGCCCATCGCCTCGATCGCTTCCAGCGCCGCCTCCGGCGACATCGCCATCACCGTGCGTGGCGAGGGAATCCCCGCCTCGATCAACGCCGCACTCGTGAGGTACTTGTCGCCGCAGGTGAGCACCGTCTTGTGCGGGCTGACGCAGGGGATGCCCGCGCCTTCCAGCCAGCGCGTGACGTAGTACGCCTCCGTATGGCTCAGACAGCGGATGAGCGCCACATCGTAGTCCCCCGGCCGCGGCCCACCCACCTCGAAGCGCACCTCGCGCGGATCAATGCGCTCCCACTCCACGCCCCGCGCATCCAGCGCCGCCGTGATCAACTTCTCTTCCACTCGTTTGCGGGAATAAAAAACTGCGATTCTCATAGTCTTTTAGTCGGATAGTCTGGTAGTCAAGTAGTCTGGTAGTCTGGTAGTCTGGTAGTCAAGTAGTCGGATAGTCTGGTAGTCGAGGGGCTAGAGTCAAAAGTCGACATCCGTAATCCTGGACTACGGACTAACGACTACTCGACTAACGACTACTCGACTAACGACTAATTGACTAATGACTTAGGACTACTCCCCCCAATCCTCTTCCACTTCCGGCGCCAATTCCACTTCGAGCGGGTCCACGCCGACGACCTCAAGCTCGACGCCGCAATCCGGGCACACGACGATTTCGCCTTCTTCGATGCCTTCTTCCAGTTCCAACTCGGCTGCACATTCGGGACATTCTACGGTTTGCATGGGTTCATCTCCTTTTGTTTGAATTTATACAACAAAAAAGCCAGCCCCCTTGTCTGGGGACTGGCTCGAATTAACATTTTCGACGAATAGGCCGTGCAGCTAAATCGAAAAGCGCAGACCCAGACAGACTGGTTCCGCGATAGTACGGGCGCGACGGTCTCGATTTTGGCAATCAAAAAACATACTTTCCTCGGCTGGCTGATGTGTCAATGGCGAGGATGTGATTCGAACACACAACCAAGGGCTTATGAGTCCCCTGCTCTGCCATTGAGCTACCTCGCCACAAAAAAGAGTAGCGGGGGGTGGACTCGAACCACCGACCTTTGGGTTATGAGCCCAACGAGCTGCCACTGCTCCACCCCGCATCGTCAGGACAGCATTATACATATCTTTGGAATTTCGTCAAGTTAGCGAAAGAGCAGGGGACATTCCAAAATTACAGCTTACACCGCCTGATAAAGGCAGGACTTACGCAAACCGGCGAAACTTTACCGCAGAGCACGCCGAGAGCGCGGAGATTTTCTCATTTCTCAGCGTTCTCAGCGGCCTCGGCGGTGAAAAATGGATACGTCTGCGTAAGTCCTGAAAGGTTAAGAAAATAACCCGGCAATTGAAATCACCGAGGAAAACCGGCTGAAGCTGGCATACATACACACCGACTTCAGCCGGTAGAAAAGACCTTCCTCAAGGGTTCCCGAACCTTGCGGGGCTTACTCAGGCTTATTCTGCCAGGAACTTGTATATCGTTGTCGTCCGGTAAACCTGCCCCGGCTCAAGCTCGGTAGATGGGAAATGCGGCTTGTTGGGTGAATCGGGATAATGCTGCGTCTCCAGACAGAAACCGCCACGCCATACGTAGACACGCCCACCTTTTCCCTTTAACGAGGGCGGCAGGAAATTGCCAGCATAGAACTGGATCGCCGGTTCGGTGGTGTGCACTTCCATCACACGACCCGACGTTGGCTCGTAGACCCGCGCTGCCAACCGCAACTCCCCAGGCTCACCGTTGAGAACCCAGTTATGGTCATAGCCGCCGCCGAATTTGAGCTGTGCATCGTCCATATTGATGCGCGCGCCGATCGGCGTCAGGGTACGGAAATCCAACGGCGTCCCCCCAACCGGACGAATCTCACCTGTGGGAATGAGCGTCCCATCCACAGGGGTAAATGTCTCGGCATTGATGAACAGTTCGTGATCCAGGATCGTCTCCGCCGCCCCCGCCGAGAGATTAAAGTAGGAATGATTCGTCAGGTTGACCACCGTCTTCTTGTCCGTCGTGGCCGTGTAGTCAATGGCGAGGGCGTTGTCATCGGTCAGCGTATAGGCGACGGTAACCGCAAGCGTACCGGGATAGCCTTCTTCACCATCGGGACTGGTATAGGTGAGGACCAACGCCGGGCCGTCGGGCGCTTCCAACGCGCGCGGAGTCCAGACACGCTTGTCGAAGCCCTTGCGTCCACCGTGCAGGTGATTCTGGCCGTCGTTTTGCGCCAACACATACTCCACGCCGTCCAGGGTAAATCTACCGTTGGCAATGCGATTGCCAAAACGCCCGATGATGCAGCCGAAGTAGGGGCTGTGATCCACGTATTCCTCAAGGGTGTCGAAGCCGAGCACCACGTCCCCAAAGTTGCCGTGACGGTCAGGCGCGGTGAGCGAGACAATGGCGCCACCGTAGTTGGTGATCGTCGCCATCATCCCCTGCGCATTAACCAGAGTGTACAACGCGATCGGAGTGCCATCTGCCAGAGTCCCGAATGATTGCTTTTTGATCTTCATGATCCCTCCAAAATAGTCTCGTAGTCGTAGATAGTTCAACAGTCACCTGCCGGTGAGCGCGCCGGCAAGTTGATGGTTTTGCGGTCAGTAGCGCAGTTGATATTTCCAGAACACTCCACCAAGCCAGTTCAGAATCACGCCCAAAGTCAAGGCAAACACGCCCACGATATCCATTAAACGAAAGGAATGTTCGCTATCCAGTTGTAAAATGTAGGCTCCCTCCTGGGTTTCGGGAAGGGCCAGCGCCATAAGCCCCAACAAGATGAGGATGACGCCCATACCACTGACGACCGGTACAAGCCAGTTGTGTTTGAATAGGGACATCATGCCTCCTCAGGAGGTGGAACCGGCAAATCCGCCACCGGCGTTGCGCGCCATTTTTCCCCAACTTCGATCAGCATAATGGGAATGTCCTCCCGAATCGGGTATTTGCGGTCGCAATCCTGGCAAACCAGCCAGCTATCCTCACGGACCAGATCCAAACGGCCGGGGTCTTCTTTATCCGTTCGACGTGTTTCGCCACTCACGCAATACGGGCAGCGCAGAATTTGCAGTAGCTCAGCATCTACCATGGTTCCTCCGTAAAACAGGGATTAGGAATTGGGGATTGGGAATTGGGGATTGGGGATGAGAGTACTGCAAACTTCTCATAGAGCCTTCCCCAATCCCGCAAATCCCGTTCATCCTGTCAACAAAATGATAAATCGTGCAACACTTGAACTCAATAGCGAGTATACCATGCTGTGACAATCGGGCAAATCCAACTATCAAAAGGGCCTATGGATAGCGATAGAGTACCGCCTGCACCCAGCATGCCCAGTCCTGATCGGCGTTGTCACCGGCATCCACCCGCAAAATTATGTCTGCGGCCTGTCCGGCATACGGTGAAAGATCAACGCGGATGTTTTTCAACCCGTCCCCATAAACATCGTTGACTTGCGCGATCGTCACCTCACCGCTCGACGAAGCGCGCAGGACCACTACGAACGTCACGTTGCCGGCGTTTGCCCCCTGAAGTAGCCCTACCGTCGCGTAGAACACATCGCCCGGCTGGACGACGTAATGGGCATCGGTGTAGAGATCCGCATAATAGCCGGCGATCCAGCCATTCGCAATCCATTTTGGATGGGTCTCCAGGCATTGTCCCTGAATCGTGCCGCCGGTTTCCAGTTGTCCGGTGGCATACCGGACAAAGCCCTGGGCATCGCCGACCCCACCATTCCACGGCAAGCTGACGGCGGGATTCCCGGCCTGCCATACGGCAGACGGCGCTTTCTCGATGAAGTTGTAAAGCGTTTGGGGATTGACGACCGAGATCGCGCTCTCAAACACATTGTTGGTCTCGTCGCTTTCGGTGACCGTGTTCTCGGCATCCACTTGGATTTTGGTGACAATGCTGCTGTAAGGGCTGCGGTAGACAAAATTATCGCACCCCAACGCAACCGTCGCACCGGCCGCGACGCTGTCCACATTCCATTCGCAGGAAGTGGATGTGAAGTCCTTTCCCCCCCACCAACGGACGGCAAAACTGCCGCTATTGACGGTTCCCAAGTTGCGCACACGCACCGTCACCTTGAGCGGCAAGAAGGCCACCGGCGGCGATGGCTCAAAAGTCAGTGATTCAACGCGCAGGTCTATTCCCGCGACACCACAGGCCACATTGACCGTCGTACTCACCCGACCGATCTCGGCGTTGTTCTGCCCGATTGCCACTAACGTGACCACCGAACTTCCCGCAGGAGGATTGGCCCACACGTAACTTGTGGTACCGGCGGGGAGGTTCACCAGCAAGCCGGGGCCCTCAATGCGATAGGCCGTCTCGCCCTTCGCAGCGTTCCATGTGAAGCTGACGCTCTTGCAATCCGCTGCTACGGTCCCGACAAAATTGCCAGGCGCGGCAGGTGCGACCGTCGGCGTGGGCGTCGCCGGGCCTTCAACGACGATCAGCACATAAAACATGCCCCCGAAAGCTTTGCCGGTAGGGTCCTGGAACTGCCAGTTGCTGCGGTATGTCCCCGGCGCAGTTGGTGCGGTCATCGGCACGCTGATATCCACCTGCGCACCAGGCGCCGTGGCCAGCACAACGACAGATATGGGCGCGCCAAACGTTTCACCGGAGACGTAGACAAACTTTGTCCCTTCTGCCCACGGACATGTACCGCTGTTGCGGATGCGCCATGTCTTGACAAAAGCCTTGCCCTTCTCAATTTTTGAGTTATCGGGGATGGTGACATCGGCGACATAGGCGGCTCCGAGAGTACAGCCTCCGGTGGCGGTAGGCTCCGGGGTGAAAGTGGGAGATGGCGACCCCGCAACAGGCGTCGTTACGCCCACGGTTGCCGTGACATTCGGCATCACAGCCGTGCCCCCTGTCGGTGTTGCCGTCAACAACGGCGGAGGCGTACTCTTGGGTATGTTACAGGCCAGTGAAATGAGAATGAGCGTCACAACTAGCGTCCACAACTTTCGGTGATTTCCCTTCATAGCATTACCCTCCTATAGTGAATCGGTGAATGAGCAAATCGGCAAGTCAACAAATCGGCGGATTACACTCCTTGCCCCTTGCCCCCTGCCTCCTACTCCTATATCTTAATACCAAAACCCAAGTCGGACAAGCGAGCCGCGAACCGCACATCACGGATTATATACCTCACGCTTGCCCAACCAGTAGGGATTTATCATTCTCGTTATAATGACTTCATCTGGCTTCGAGCGGATCGTCATATCCGCCTTGCTTCGAGCGGATCGCCAGATCCGCGTCGCTTCGAGCGGATCGCCAGATCCGCGTCGCTTCGAGCGGATCGCCAGATCTACGTCGCTTCAAGCGGATCGTCATATCCGCCTTGCTTCGAGCGGATCGCCATATCCACCTTGCTTCAAGCGGATCGCCAGATCCACCTTGCTTCAAGCGGATCGTCAGATCTACGTCGCTTCAAGCGGATCACCAGATCTACGTCGCTTCAAGCGGATCGCCATATCCACCTTGCTTCAAGCGGATCGCCAGATCCGCGTCGCTTCGAGCGGATCGCCAGATCCGCGTTGCTTCAAAAACGGGGAACCGGCGTTCCCCTCAGAACAAGAATGATAAGGCCCCGGCCCGACCAGGATCACATTTGCTTATGTAGGAAAATAGCATACAATGCTTGTACCATGCGGTGGCAACACCACAAACTGACAATTGATAACTGACAACTGAAAACTAACAAGGAGTACGCTATGATCGTTACAACTAAACAACTTTTTGAGCATGCCTACGGCAAATATGCCATCGGCGCCTATAACATCAACAACCTCGAACAGACGATGGGGCTGTTTCGCGGCAACCTCGATAGTCAGGCACCTTTTATCATCCAAATCAGCAAAGGTGCGCGTTCGTACACGCACAAGCTGATGCTGGAAGGGCTGATCCGCAGCGCGGACCAGGTCTTCCCCGAGGCCATTTTCGCCGTCCACCTGGATCACGGCGACGAGGAGACCTGCTACGACTGCATCAACAGTGGCTTCTACAGCTCGGTGATGATTGACGCCAGCCACGAGGATTTCGAGACCAACATCGCCATCACGCGGCGCGTCGTCGAAGCTGCGCATGCGAAGGGCATCGTGGTCGAGGCTGAGTTGGGCCAGTTGGGGGGTGTGGAGGAACACGTAAAAGTGGATGAGGCCAATGCCAAATTAACCGATCCCGATATGGCTAAAGAATTTGTTGAGCGCACCGGCTGCGACTCGCTGGCCTGCGCGATCGGCACCAGCCACGGCGCGTTCAAATTTACCGGTTCGCAAGCCCTGCGCTTTGACGTACTGGCCGAAATCCAAAAGCGTCTCCCCGGCTTCCCGCTGGTCATGCACGGCAGCAGCTCCGTGCCACAGGAAGAGGTGGAACGCATCAATGCCGCCGGCGGCAATCTCAAAGGCGCCAGGGGTGTGGACGAGACGCAATTCCGCCGCGCCGCCCAACTCGGCGTCACCAAAGTCAATATTGACACCGATGGCCGCCTGGTGTGGACGCGCGTCCACCGCGAGTATTTCCGGGATCACCCGGAGAACTTCGACCTGCGCCCAATCGGCAAAGTCTTTATGGCCGAGTACGCCAAGTTCATCGCCCACAAGAACGAGATGCTCGGCAGTGCAGGGCAACTGGAAGCAGTGCGTCGGCTTCTTCAAGGTTAATCATCAACAGGGAGGCTGTTTATGGAAAATGTATTGGAGGTGATTCGGCAAAGCATCATCGAAGGTGATATGCCCTTGACCCAGCAGAAGGTTCAGGAAGCCATTGAGGCCGGCGTCGGAGCGAACGACATTTTACAGGAAGGCCTGGTAGCAGCGATGGCCGAGGTGGGACGCCTTTTTGAAGAGGGCGAGTACTTCGTCCCGGAGATGCTTATCGCGGCGCGCGCGATGAAGGCCGGACTGGCTTTGTTGCGTCCCCTGTTGGTCAAGGCAGATGTGAAACCGGCCGGCAAAGTCGCCGCCGGGACCGTCAAGGGCGACCTGCATGACATCGGTAAGAACCTGGTGTGCATGATGTTGGAAGGCGCCGGCTTTGAGATCGTGGATCTGGGCGTGGATGTTGGCCCGGAGAAGTTCCTCGATGCGGTGGTCAATCAAGGCGTGAACATCGTGGCCATGTCGGCATTGTTGACCACGACGATGCCGAACATGAAGGTCACGGTGGACGCGCTCAAGGAAGCCGGCGTGCGGGACAAAGTCAAGGTGATGATCGGCGGCGCACCGGTGACGGATGCCTACGCCAGAGAAATCGGCGCGGACGGTTACGCGCCCGACGCCAGCCGCGCGGTCGCGCTCGCAAAATCGTTGGTCGCGGCTGCGTAAGTCAGTCACTTTGACTTCCAGCTTTTGAGCGTACAGAAGCCATTCGGTTGACCTGAGTGGCTTCTGCTTTTTTAAGAATGACGCTCCTGAAAAAAGGTCTACCAGCCACAAAGGACGCTATTGATCATTAAGGCCATAATCAAAATGTTTGGAAAAGCCATCGCGATCACGGTGATTGCCGGAATTGCGGTTGGCGTGATCGGCTATATGGCGAAGTGGGATACCGCACTTGCCTATAGCAATGCTTTTTTCATCGCCGGTTGTCTGGTGATCATCGCTGGCGCGTCATCACGGCTGGGCGCAAGTCAAGAGAGAAATAGTTTTCAGGACTTATAGCGAAAATATTCGTGTGAACCGGATTTCCTCAAACGCCTCAACGTATAACATGCTAACATTCAAACGATTTTCCGGGGACATGCCGGTGCTACCGCACACCATGCAAACACGAAAATCTGTCAGCGTTTTTTTCAATCCGTTTCATCCGTTGAATCCGTTGACATTTTCGAAGGAGGACTTTATGATCAACCGTGCGCGTGAGATTGCAAAAACGATGGGCTACGATACCGTAGACGAAATCCTTCAGGCCATTGGCAGCGGGGAACTGATTTTGTTCAAAATCGCGGAAGGTCGGCGCACCAGGGCCGCCGAGTGGCTGCGCACTCAAATCTCGACCGTGCGCCAGAGCGACCCGGCCCTTGCGGCGACACTGGAAGATATTGTGAGCGGCCTGGAGCTGGCATCGGAGCTGGCGCACTATCCCGTGGACGCCGACGTCTGCGACCTTGACCTGCCCCACGGCTGGCCGAGCTACTGCGAGCGCAGTCTGTTGGAGTAACCCTCAGAGTTTATAAAAGCCCGATTTTCTGGCTGGGACAGTTCGACAACAAGGGTTACAGGACTTACGCAAACCGGCGGAACTTTACCGCAGAGCACGCCGAGAGCGCGGAGATTTTCTCTTTTCTCGGCGTTCTCAGCGGCCTCGGCGGTGAAAAATGAATACGTCTGCGTAAGTCCTGGGTTATGTTTATCCAGAGCCTTAGCGCTGTTCACGGATCACTTCAAGTTGTCGTCCGTCCGTCAGCAGCTCGAGCGTGCCGTCCGTATCTGTGCGGTAGACGGGCTTATCCATCACCCGCGCCAGCACAGCGGGGTCGGGAGTGTCCTTTCCACTGCTGATGACGACGACCTCCGGCGCAACCGCTTGCAAGAACGCTACCGTGGAGGCCGCTTTTGTGCCGTGACGCGCCAGCACCAGCACCGTGCTGCGCAGGCGGCTGCCGTCACGGGCGACCAGCGACGCTTCTACCCGCGCCGTCGCGTCGCCTCCGAACGTGAAACTCGTGTCGGCATAGGTGAGCCGCAAAACCAGCGGCCCTATTTCCTCGCGCTCCGGCCAAAGCGAGTGCAGCGTGACGCCGGTGTCCAACTCCCACGCTGTCCCCGCCCACAACGTCCCCACGCTTTCCACCGGACGCGCCGCCAGCAATGCTGTCCAGCGTTCGTAGATGTTGCCCTGCCCGGTTTCCGGCCCGATGCTGACAAGATCAACCTTGTAGCGTTCCAACACGGGAACCAATCCCGTCAGACGCTCTGCGTCCGGTGAGGTGAGAATCACCATGTCCAGGCGGCGATCCCAGAAGGGCATACGCCGTCCTAGCTGCGTGAGGGTCTGCCGCGCGTCGCCACCGCCGTCAATGAGCACCTGCCGGCCGTCCGGCGTCTGGATGAAGATGGCATCTCCCTGCCCTACATCAAGTATGAAGATATGCAAACGTCCGTCCGGCGCGGTGTAGAGATAGACCATCAGCAACACCAGCGCCGCAACGCCGACAGCCATCGGCCACTTCGCTGCCGCTGCGAACGCGAGCCGGCGGCGTTGGCGTTCTTCTTTGGACTGGGAAAACCACCATGTCACCAGCGTCAGCGCGATGTAATATCCCCACACCAGTGGCAAGGTGACGTTGCCCAACTCGATGGACGCCAGCGGGAAAGTCGCCGTCCAGCGCACGATCTCAATGGTGTACGTAAGGAATACCCAGGCCAGCCAGCTTAATGCCTGCCCCAACGGATATACCAATAGCGCGATGACGAGTGCCACGCCGCCGAAAAGCATCACATAGGGTTGGGCCGGCAAAACAAACAGGTTCGTCAACAAGGTGACCAGCGACAGCCGGCGGAAGACGCCGATGATCACCCCGGTCGTCGTGATTTGCGCGGCCAATGTGACGATAAGGGCATCGCTCAACACGCCGACAATGCGCTGTGCGCGTTCTTGATCGGTGAGCCGCTCGAAAAACCGCTGAAATCCCCTTGTCAGCGGCTCGGTGTACAGGATCAACCCCAACGTCGCTGCCAGGCTAAGCTGGAACCCCACGTCCCACAGCACATAGGGATTGATCAACGCCATCACCACGGCTGCCGCCGCCAGTGAGGTCGGTCCATGAGTGCTGCGCTCTTCACGACGCGCGATGATCATCACCGTAGCCATCACGGCGGCGCGCATAACCGCCGCCGTCGCGCCGACCAGGATGGTATACAGCCACAGTCCGATGAGCGGCAACAGGGTCTTGCCACGCCCTTTCAACAGCCGTTCCGTCAATTGTACGAAAACGCCGGCAATGATCGAGAGGTTGAAGCCGGAAATGGCGACAATGTGGCTTGTACCGGTGGCGACGAATGCCTCGTTGAGGTCGTCAGGGATGCCGCTTTCCACACCGAGCAGGATGCCGGCCAGCAGGGAGGCTTGCGGTTCGGGCAACAAGGAGAGCAGCGTTCTCAAGGCAAGGGCTTTGAAGCGATACAGCCATTCCCATAGAAAGAAGCCCTGATGAGAAGCCAGGACCTCGACATCGGCCTTGCGCAGCAGTGAGTGAACGCCCTGGCGGGCCAGGTAATCGCGGTAGGAGAAACTCGCAAAACCCGGCGGCGTTTCCAACCAACCGGTTGCGCGGATGAGATCACCGTACTCGACCTCGTTGTAAGCCGGAGCTTTGACAAGGACGCGCCCCCGCAAGGGTAGACGTTCGCCATCGGCAAGGACGAGGGCTTGCACGTCCACATGCAGATTTGTGAGCGTGGGACGGTGATCGGGTTCGCGGACCACAATGCCTTCAATGACCACGCAGCCAGCGTTGTTGTAAAAGGCGATATGCCCTGTGTCAATGTGAGGTTGGGCTAACGCCAGGCGTCCCGCCCCGCACAGGATGCCGAGGAGCACGATGATAGTGCGACGGGCGTTGGGGTGTTCATTCCAGCCAAAGTGCAGGACCAATATCGTAGGGAGCGCCAGCAGCAACCACACCAGAGGAAAACGAGCGGCCTGGGCCAGGAGTTCGCCTCCAGCCCAGGCCAGCGCAAAGATCACCAGCGGGGTCATCCCCTCCAACCCGGGTATTTAACCGGCGATGGCCTCACTAAGGGAACGGATGTCGTAGAAGGGGCCATCGGCAGGCGTGACACAGCGGACACGCAGGGCCGCGAAGGGATAATGCTGCCCGTCCCACTCAATGTAACCGCGTTCGAGGTCAACGGCGTTGTAGCAGGTACGGATTTCTTCCTCAAATCGGGCGCGCACTTCGGCTTCGAGGGCCGAGGCACGGTCTTTGTGGGTGATGACAATGAAATCGTCGTGTCCCCCGTAGCCGAGGAAGTCATTGTGGATGTCATCATGCGCCAGTGACTCGGCGAGGATGCGCGCGACGCTGTTGACGAGCTTTTCGCCGGCGCTCAGGCCGTAGACTTCACGCAGCGGCTCTAGTTTGAGGATGCGGAAGCGCATGAGCGCCCAATCCCCCGTGGGGGCTTGCAGCAGACTCAACAGCTCATCGTGAACTTGACGGCCGGCAGGCAGGCCGGTAACGGGATCGGTGAGGTTATCCAGATTTTTGCGGTGAATAGCGTTGCGCACACGCAGAGCGACCAGTTCAGGATCAAAGGGGCTGTCAATAAAATCGTTCGCGCCGATGTCCAGACCGTCAAGTCGCTGCTGACGGTCGTTTTTATCACCGATGAGCATGAGGAAAATGTGTTTGGTGCGGTTCAAGGCGCGCAACCGCTGCACCACCTCCATTCCGGACATGTCCGGCAGGCTCATACTCAAAACGATGACCTGAGGCATCAGGCGGATGGCGGTCTTGATCCCTTCCGCAGCCGTGGTGGCTTCGGCAACCTCAAAGCCCTCTTCGACGAACTGCTGCGAAAGCAAGAGACGGTTGCCATCATGGTCTTCTATCAACAACACGCGACCTTCCACTTGCCCTACTCCTTACTTCATTATCTCCCTACTCCTTACTCCATTATAGGGAAAAGTTAGATTGCGTCAAGCCGGTTTTTTGAGCGGGGGGAAGACAACACGAAAGCCGATGGCGTGCGAGCGGTTGTCGGGACGGCTGCGCTCGAAGGCAAAGACCTTCGCCGAGTCGGCCGGGAAGTTCCACGCGCCGCCCCGGAGTATCTTCGTTTGGAGATTGTAGTCGCTGGCGGTCCATTCCCAGACATTGCCGGCCATGTCCAAAAGGCCCTCGGGACTTTCGCCATCCACAAAAACGCCCACCGGCGTGGGACTACCCAGGCCGCTTTCACGGGTGTTGGCGCGCCCGGGGACGAACTCATTGCCCCACGGATAGAGGCGCCCATCGCGCCCACGCGCGGCGCGTTCCCATTCCTCCTGAGTGGGCAAGCGTCCGCCCACCCAGGCACAGTAGGCCGCAGCCTCATCCCACGTGACGAGCACCACGGGATGATTGCCTTTGCCGGGTGGATAAGTACGCCGTTCCGGGTCCCAATTGTAGGCGCGCGCCCAATCCTCGCGCGCCTGGGGAACCGGTATGTCCGGGTGCACCTGAAGGAATTGGGCATATTCGGCATTGGTGACAAGATAACGGCGGATGCGATAGGCCAGCAGGTAATACGGCAAACCCGCTTCGCCGCAGCGGAATTCACCGGCAGGAATCTCTATCACCTCATCGAAGTTGCGCGGGTCGCCGAAATACCCCAAAGCCCAGGCGGCCGAGAGTCGCTGTTCCACGGGCGTAGGTCGCCGGCGTTGCACGAATTGAACAAGGGCATTGATGTAACGCGGATGCCATTCACGCTGTTGCGCTATCTCGACGGCGGCACGGATGCGGCCCAGGTCGCCGCTGAGCATATCCTCCCACAATTGCTGTTCTGGTCCCACCGGAATTCTTTGATCGGTTGCCGCAAGCAAGGTAAGATGAACGTAGCGGCTGACCTCCGGCAGGGTGAGGGCGGCAAACGATGTCCCACTGCGCAGAATACGCGCGAGAGCTTGCTCGTCGGCATAACGCTCGATCAGCAGTTTGACCGCGTCTGCTCCAGGCAAAAAGATGCTCCCCGGTTCAGGCGGGAGACCGCGGGCGCGCGCCTCCAATTCCTGGAGCAATTGGGGATAGGTGTGCAAATCGTGGTAGAGCGCAGGATAACGCTCATAGATGACGACCGCTTTTGCCAGCAAGCCGGGGTCAACAGCAGCTCCCCCCTCACGTACAGTACGTCGGCTTGCCAGATCCAGGAGCAGCCGAAAGAAGTTAAGCGTGCGTTTGAGGCTTCTGGGATTCGCGGGCAGGCCTTCGTTGAAAAAACGGCGCGCTTCGGCAGACACGTCAGGGGCGATGTGATCCAGGAAACGCTCGATCTGGGCTTCCTGAAGTGGGGGCAACATAAACGGCAGTTGTACCAGCTTTTCCAGGGCGCTCACAGGATCGGCGTCGCGTTGGCGTAGAATTTCTATGAGGCGCTCGTGATCGGCGCCTAGCACAACCACACATCCGGGCACGGCAAGAAAGCTGAGGATGGTATCCCATAACGCCAGGACGTGGTCGGGGGCACAGTCATCCAGCTCATCAATAAAGACGACCAGGATATTGCCGCGATCTCCTAACCGTTCGCCAACTAATTGGGCGAACCCGGCGCGGAAATCTTGTATCCCCTCCCCAGAGGTGCGTGCCGCAGAGGTCTCTGCGGGGCGGCCCGGGTGCTGTAGATCGGTGTTGAGCAGCGTCTCCCACTGTGCGAGGTTGTGGATATCGGTGGGGGTGACGGCCGCTTCCTTGAGTTCGGCAAGCACTTGCAGCAACAGACGTTGCCATGGCGCCCTGATGCTGGGATCGCGGCGCGCGTCGAACCAGATGCCGTAAAGACGCCGCCGTTCGGGTGTGCGCTGTTCTGCCAGGTACAGCCACATCAAACGCAGCAGGCTCGTCTTGCCACTGCCGCGCGGTCCGAAGATGCCGATGGTCAATGGGGTGCTGCCGGTGAGCACCACCCGTCCCAGAGCCTCGGCATAGTCCTGGAATCCGAAATGATCCTCTGCGCCGGTTGCAATCGGTTGATCGCTCCAAAATGCCGTAGACATCCTAGCCACTCCTGATCGAGTTGGAAGTAGTATAGTCCATTTGAAATTCACGGCAAATCATTCAACGTCTTGCAAATTACTGTGTTGCGCCGGTCTGCCATTTACCCGACAGCAAACGGATAAGCATCACTTGAACCCCGTTTGTACCCATGCTACGATGAACACACATGTCCCTGCGAGGTATTTATGAAGCAGGACAATGTATCCCACTTTCAAGACCTTGTGGTTGGATGAAAAGGTTGTCAACGGGACCAGGACTGGAGACCAGGGATGGGAAAACAGGGAATGGGCAGTATTCTCCCCTGACTCCCAATCCCTAATCACTCATCCCCTATCCCAAATCACTACTTTCATAAGGAGTAACAGCTATGCATACTGCGGACTATATTGCACTTGAAAAACGTTACGCTACGAACACCTACAATCCCCTGGAAGTGGTCATTTCGCGTGGCGAGGGGGTATGGGTCTGGGACGTGGAGGGCAAAAAGTACCTCGACTGCCTGAGTGGTTATTCCGCGCTCAACCAGGGACACCGTCACCCCCGTATTCTCAAGGCATTGATCGAGCAGGCGCAGCGTGTGACCCTCACATCGCGCGCGTTCTACAACGATCAGTTTCCCTTGCTGGCCAAAGAATTGTGCGAGCTGACCGGCTATCCGATGGTCATCGCGATGAACTCCGGTGCCGAAGCGGTCGAAGCTTCGCTGAAGGCAGCCCGGCTGTGGGGCTACCGGGTGAAAGGCGTCCCTGACAATCAGGCCGAGATTCTCGTCTGCGACCATAACTTCCACGGGCGTACCATCACCGCCATTTCGCTTTCGACGACGCCGCTGTATAAGCATGGTTTTGGTCCGCTGACACCGGGATTCAAGGCAATCCCCTTCGGCGATGCGGCAGCGCTCGAAGCCGCCATCACACCGCATACCGTAGGTTTTCTGATCGAGCCGATCCAGGGCGAGGGAGGGGTGATCGTTCCGCCGGAAGGATACCTGCGCACCGTGCGCGAGATCTGTGACCGCCATAACGTGCTGTTCATTGCCGACGAAATCCAGACCGGACTGGGTCGCACGGGGAAACTCTTCGCCTGCGATTGGGAGGATGTGCGCCCGGACTTGCTGGTGATGGGCAAAGCCTTGTCCGGCGGTATGATGCCGGTCTCCGCCGTCGTCGGGCGTCAGGAGATTCTGGGACTGTTCGGACCGGGGATGCACGGCTCCACCTTTGGGGGCAATCCTATGGGAGCGGCGGTAGCCCGCGAGGCGCTCCGGGTGATCGTCGAGGAGCGGCTGCCGGAACGCGCCCGCGAGTCGGGCGAGTATGCGATGCGTGAGCTACGGGCCATGCGCAGCCCTTATGTCGCCGAAGTGCGCGGCAAAGGTTTGCTCATCGGCATCGTGCTCAAAGATGAGGTGGGAAGCGCGCGACGTTTCTGCAAGTTGTTGAAAGAGCGTGGTTTGCTGATGCTGGAAACGCATCATACCATCATTCGTTTTGCACCGCCGCTGATCATCCCTAAAGACGTGCTGACGTGGGCCGTGGGTGAAATCCGCGCAGTGCTGGAGGGATGACTTTTTCGTTCCCCGGCGATGCCACGCCCGACGATCAATCGTCCGGCTAAAAGAACAAAGCCCGCTAAAGCGGGTTTGAACCTTCTTAAGCCTGGTAATAAATCACCAGGCGGTGGGCGCGGAACGGGCTGCCGATTTTTCAAGACGGCCCAAAGTGTAAACCAATTTCAGGGAGAAAATGAGCCCTCCCCCTTTTCCTTGCGCTTAATTTCGCGTATAATGGGAATAGGTAAAAGCGTCAAGAGAGTCTTTAGCCATTGGACGATTAAGGAGGTGCGCGATGGAAATCACACCGGCTGTTTTGCGCACGCTTGACCTCTTCATGGGGTTAAGTGAAGAACAGTTGGCGGTGCTGGCGAAGATCGGCCGCGTTTCCGTGTTTCACCGCGGCGACGTGGTGTTACGCGCAGGCGAGCAGAGTATCAACGTCTACGTCGTGCTGAAAGGACAGGTGGAGGTAGTCTCCGAGCTTGCGGAGAACACAACCAGTCTCGTCATTCTAGGGGCGGGGCAAACCTTTGGCGAGATGTCGCTGCTTGATGCCGGCCCGCGTTCGGCGACGATCCGCTGTATCTCTGCCGAGGCAACGTTGCTTACCTTTGACGGAGGGGAATTGTTGCGCTTCTGGGAACAAGAGTCGAGAGTGGGGTATCGCATGATCTTCAACATTGCCCGCGACCTGGCGTTCAAGCTGCGCATCAGAAACCTGACAACGTCGGTACCAAATGAGGTGATGAAGCTATGATCTACAAAGTCAGTTATGTCATCATTGGAGGGGACCGACGGGGTGCGGTGATCAACCAGGACCATGCGCCGGAAATTGGGGCGCAGGTAGAAATAGGTGACCAGCTATGTGAAATCGTGGAAGTCCAGGAGTTAGTGCCTCCTATGGGCGATTTTGCTTATCTGCACGTCACGTGCCGCCCGATAGCCCAGCCGCCCGCTGACCGGCAAGACGCCTAGCAGGACGGCTTTCAGTCTGGTGGTCGAAGCCGATTTCCCGCATCGCAACGAAACCCCCGCCTGACGGTGGGGGTTTTTTGTTTCGATGGCATCGCTTAATGGCCCAGGAATCTCAGCAGAAGCTGCGGCGTAATCTGCGTTTCGATCCATGCCGCGATCAGCAGCAACGGAACGACGACGCTCCCCATGAGTTTTATCAAATGCCCCAGTTCGCGGATTATCCCTACCGCACCACCGCCCTCATCGGATGGCGTGAGGATAATGTCTCCTATCCGCATCGCCTGAGCCGTTGCCAGAATGGCTGCCGGAAACTCCACAATCCCGTGAGGGAGAACGGTAGCACTCAAAAACGCCCACGGATCGAACCCGATTTTGCCGACCTGCGCCACGATGTACACGACGATGGCGATGGGCGCGAGCAACAGCAACAACGCCAGAATCCCCAACGAGAAGAGACCCAGCAGCGCCCCTACCAGCAACGAGCGTACATTGTTGAACAACACCGCCCAGGGCGAAAAGGTAGTCAACAAGCCGCTCTCGGATACCATGGAGCTGATACTTTCGAGGCTACTGATGGTTGTGGTATCGAACACCTCGGGCGGCAGAGGAAAGCGCGCGACGCCCCACATCCCCACATACAGCCCCCCGGCGATGGTCACCACCGTCGTAATCAACAACTCCGGCCATAATCGTCGGATCAATGCGGGAACTTCTCGGGTGTACAGGGCTTTCAGACCGTGATGTGGCCATGCCGCTTCCCAAAAGACGTGAGCCGCATAGCTCAGGTTGAGTTGATCAATGTCCCGACCCAGCAAATGCTCGCGGTTGAAGACCCGAATGCCCAAACGGATGAGCAAGACGTTCAACACCACCAGGAACAATGCAATGAGCCACAGGGTCGTGTAGTCTGCAAAGAGCAAAAAACTGGCCTCGACCTGCAAGAGAAACGCCATGGGGATAATGATGAAGCTGGCGAGCAGGTTCGCCGCGCGCACGCTCGTGGCCTGGCTGGAGACGATGACGGCTCCGGAGACCATCACCAGCGCTTCAGCCGTCGCCAGGGCCATAGAGACCAACAGCAACTCCACGGTGGGCTGCCAGTGCAGTGAAAACTTCAGCAACAGCAAATAGACCACCATCCCCAAATAACTGGCGAGGACGGGTAGGATCGTCGTGGCGATCAGCTTGCCGGCGTACAATTGCAGGTCGGTCAGTGGCGTCGCCAGAAGCGGTTCAAGACTGCGGCGTTCTTTTTCACCGATGAAGGTTTCCAGTGCGATGACCAGCGAGAAAGAGCTAGGGAAGAAGCCGACCACCAGCATCATAAAGGGCAGCAGTCGCTCGATGATCAACTTGGCCCCGTATTGATTGACGAATTCCATGCCCCGGCTGGCGGCCAGGTTTGCCAGGAAGGGGAACGCCGTTACCAGCACGATGATGGGCAGGACAATACGCCAGTCGCGCAGCGTATCTTTCAGTTCACGCCGCACGATCACCAAAATCGGCCCAATGTTATCTACAAAACGCTGTTGAATCCGGACGGCACTCATTCTACGCTCCCATTTCCCATTCCCAATTCGCCACTCCCCATTCCCAATTCCCCATTCCCCTGCTTCCCTTCCCACACAACGCGCAGGTAGACCGCTTCCAGGCTTTGCGCGACCTCGCTCAACGTCACAACCGGAATGTCGGAGGTCGCAAGCGCGCGCAGGAGTGCGGGATTCGTCATCGTTGGATCGGGGGTGCGGTACCGCACCCAATCGGCGCCGTAGTCGCTCACGGTGGCGAAGCGTTCAATCAGCGCCACGGCACCGTTGTGAGGTGCATGGAGCAGGCGGATTTCCATCAACGGCGGGCCGAGGAGCCGCGCTTTCAGTTCAGCGGCGGTGCCATACTCGATGATTTGTCCCTGGCGGATGATGGCAATGCGATCGGCCAATTCCTCGGCTTCCGGCAGGTTATGGGTGCAGACGATAATGGTGCGTTGCGCGTCACTGCGCAGTTGCAGGATGGTATCGCGGACCAACCGGGCACTTTCTGGATCCATCGCCGACGTTGGCTCGTCGAGCAATAGGACGGGGGGATCGTGCAACAGAGCACGCATAAGGGCGATTTTTTGTGCCATACCTCTGGAGTATTCTCCCAGGCGGCGGTCAAGGGCATGGCTCATCTTGAAGGCTTCGGCCAGAAACGCGATACGCTCTTTGCGCGCTTTTGTGGATAGCCGGCACACCTGTCCAAAGAAATCCAGATACTCACGGCCCGACATGCGGCTGTACAGGCCCGGCGCTTCGGTGAGCACGCCGACATTGCGCCGTACCATGTGGCCTTGCGTCGCCACATCATAGCCGGCAATGCGGGCACGTCCGGCGGTAGGTTTGAGAATCGCGGAGAGCATGCGGATGGTGGTGGTCTTACCGGCGCCGTTGGGACCCAATAAGGCCAAAACTTCGCCCGGCTGTACTGTCAGGGTGATGTTGTCCACGGCCAGTAGCGTGTCAAATTGCTTGCTCAATCTTTCCATCTCAATCATGCCTGCATCCCTCCACTCTAAGCGGCATGATTATACCATAAAAACGGCAATTTTGAAGATAATGATGATAAAAAGGCCTGGCAGATTTATCGAAAACCTGCCAGGCCTACACGGTTTCAACGCTGGAAAGTTGGCACGTTGGAACGTTACGGACAACTGTGAGCCGCAAGCCCGCAGTTTCTCCGTCTACTGTCTCCCACCCTTATCCCGTTTACCGTCTACTGTCTATCGTCTCCGCAAGAAAGCCGGAATTTCGATGTTATCACGATCCACCACACTGGCGCTGAACAGCTCATGCGTTTCGGCACGGCGCGGTTGGGATTGCATGCGCGCGCGCTCCGGGCGTTCGTCGCCATCGAAGCCTGTGGCGATGACGGTGATGCGCACTTCGTCATTCATGGCTTTGTCAATGACCGCGCCGAAGATGAGGTTAACGTCGGGATGCGCCGTCTCGCGGATGATCGAAGCCGCCTCATTGACCTCGTAGAGCGTCAGGCTCTCGCCGCCGGTGATGTTGAAGAGGATGCCCCGTGCGCCGTCAATGGTGATGTCCAACAGACGGCTGGAAATGGCCTGTTGCGCGGCCTCAATGGCGCGATTATCGCCGGTAGCGCGGCCCACCGCCATCAACGCGGCCCCGCCTTCCTGCATAATCGCCTTCACATCGGCGAAGTCCAGGTTGACCAGGCCGGGCACGGTGATGACTTCGGTGATGCCCTGGATGCCCTGGCGCAACACGTCATCGGCAACGCGGAAAGCGTCCACCAGGCTCACGCGCTTCTCAGTGATCTCCAACAGGCGGTCGTTGGGGATGACGATGAGGGTATCCACCACCTGCTTGAGCGCCTCGATGCCTTCGGCGGCCACACGGGCGCGTTTTGCACCCTCGAACGTGAAGGGGCGCGTGACCACACCGATGGTGAGGGCCTTAAGCTCCTCTTTGGCGATGCGGGCAATGACCGGCGCGGCACCGGTTCCCGTTCCGCCTCCCATACCGGCGGTGACGAAAACCATGTCCGAGCCTTGCAGCACCTCGCGGATCTCGTCCTGCGACTCCTCGGCGGCTTTGCGGCCTTCTTCAGGATTGCCACCCGCTCCCAGGCCGCGCGTCACGGTGTCGCCGATGCGCAGGGCTTTGGGAGCGTTGCACAACATTAAAGCCTGCCCATCGGTGTTGACGGCGATGAAGTCCACACCTTGCAGCCCTTCGGCAATCATCCGATTGACGGCATTGCTGCCGCCGCCCCCCACACCCACCACACGGATTTGGGCGAAGTTCTCTCCTTTATTCGTCATCTTAGCGCCTCCTTCACTGTGTTGATATTGTTTGCGATGTGATGATAAGCTATTATAATTCATTGCCGTTTCTCCTTTCCTTCACCTCTTATTCTGGTAACAGGGCCCGCAGCCAGGGCAAGATACGTTTCCACCAGGGGATGCGCACGGTTCTCCAGCCGCCGCCTTCTTCCCACATAGGGGTCCATTCCACTAGACCTACCGCTACCGCGGCGGCAGGGTTGTTCACCTGATCGGTCAAGCCGGTGATGTTTTTCGGCACCCCGATCTGCACCGGCAGTCCAAAAAGATCGCGTGCCAGTTCGCGCAGGCCCGGCAACTGCGCCGTGCCGCCGCACAGCACCAATCCCGCCGGCAACAGGCCGTCGTAGCCGGAGCGTTTGATTTCCTGTTGCACGTTTTCGAGGATTTCCTCACAACGCGCCTGGACAATTTCCGCAAGCCGCCAGCGCGGGATCACCACCGGGCTGCTTTCGCCGTAAGGAGAAATGGTGAGGCGTTCATCTTCGGCGACTTGTGCGGCTATCGCGTGCCCATGCCGCAGCTTCACCTGCTCGGCGACTTCGGGGGGCAGGCGCAGGCCGATGGCGATGTCGTTGGTGATGTACTCACCACCGATGGGCAGCGAGCGCGTGTGCCATACCGTACCTTCGATGAAGATGGCGATGTCGGTGGTGCCCTCGCCGATGTCCACAAGCACCACACCCATTTCCTTCTCGGTTGTGGAAAGCACGGCTTTGCCGGTTGCCAGGCTGGTGAGCACCAGTTCGCTCACCTCGACACCCGCGCCTTGCACGCACTTTTTCAAGTTCTGAACGGCGGTGCTCGATCCCATCACGACATGGGCCTCGACTTCCAGCCGGAAGCCGTGCATGCCCAACGGGTCGCGCACCCCTTGTTGTCCGTCCACGGTGTAGCTGCGGGGGACGATGTGCACCAGTTCCTGATTCTGGGGGAGCACGATGGCCCCGGCGGCTTCCAGGGCGCGATCTACATCGTCGGGGGTGATGCCACGGTCACGCCGCGCCACACCGACCACGCCCTGGCTGTTCCGCGAGCTAATGTGTGTACCGGCGATGCCAACATAAGCCCGTTCGATCTGGTAGCCGGAGCTTTGTTCGGCCCGTTCTACGGCTTCGGCGATGGCCGCAGTGGCTTCGTTCACGTTGACGATAACACCTTTCTTGACGCCCTTGCTGGGCGACTGTCCCACACCGACAATGCGCGCGCCTTCTGCTTCGGTGATTTCTCCCACCAGCACCAGGATACGGTGACTCCCAACATCAATGCCTACAACCGAGCGTTCCACAATCACACCCCCTTTTACCACAAGCGTTCGAGTGAGTACGTTGGATTTTCAGGAAAGCGGACGTCTATTGCCCAGGGGAAGACCTGGCGCGCGTCCAGGTGTGCCACGAGTGCCCGGTAGATGTCCCAGCGGGCACGCATTTCCGGCCCCACGCCAAACGCGACACGCCGCCCTTGCGGGTCTGTCCAGATCAGGCCACGCTGGGGATGGTATTCCAATTCATCGGTCGCCACGCCCAGCGCCGTCAACGCCTGTACGCCTTCCAGCACGGAAACGAGCAAGCGGGGCTTTTCGGGGTCCGGTATAGGCCCACGCACAATCGGCAGGCCAGCCCGCACTTCGGAGGCTGGGAAGCGCAGCCCTACTTTATCCACCCAGTACATTTCGGACCCACTGACCCAATTGAGCACCGGGGCGCGTTCCGTCACGGAGATGGTGCACGTGGCGGGGAAACGGCGACACTCGACCTGAGCCGTTGTCACGGCAGGCACTTGCTCCAGGATGTGCTTTTCGGCCACCCGTGGACGCAGGCGCAGGCCGTGCCACCCCAGTAAGTCCGACGCGATGGCCACCGTGCGGGCAGTCTGTGAGGTGGAGGCGCCGATGATCTGCAGGTCTTCACCCATCAAATACCAGCGATCATCCAGCAGGAGCCACAGGATACTGCTGCCGACCAGAAGCAACGCCAGGATCAACCGCCACGGAATGTCCCGCGCTTGCTCAGCATATCGGCCACGCCGCGCGCGTGGATAAACCTGCGGCTGTGGGGCCAACAGGGCTGCCGTCCGATAGTACAGGCGTTTTCGTGTTTTCATAGTTTTTAGTTGTTAGTCATTAGTCGTTAGTCGTTAGTCATTAGTCATTAGTCGTTAGTCATTAGTCGTTAGTCGTTGGTCGTTGGTCGTTGGTCGTTAGTCGTTGGTCGTTAGTCGCTAGTCGTTAGTCGTTAGTCGTTAGTCGTTGGTCGTTAAGCTAATCGCTGATGGCTGATAACTATCCCTCCGATTTTTTCGGGCGGAAGATGCGTTCGGAGCGTGTATTTTCGGCATGGCGTTCCAGCGCCAGGTCAATCAGACAATCCAACAGGCGGTTGTACGACAATCCCGATGCTTCCCACAATTTAGGGTACATGCTGATCGCTGTAAAGCCGGGAATGGTGTTGATTTCGTTCACGTACAGTTCGCCGGTGGTACGGCTGAGCAGGAAATCCACCCGTGCCATGCCGGCGCCATCTATGGCACGATAGGCTTCGATCGCCAGCATTTGCACCCGCTGCGCTGTGGCTTCATCCAGCGGCGCGGGGATCAACAGTTGAGAGGCGTCTTCGCCCTGATCCAGGTATTTGGCGGCGTAGTCGTAGAATTCGCGGCTGGGGATGATTTCACCGGGGATGGAGGCACTTGGTTCCTCGTTGCCCAGGACGCTCACTTCGATTTCGCGGGCGTCGGGCACGGCCCATTCCGCCAGGATACGGCGGTCATAGCGCGCAGCCTCTTCCAGTCCCTGCCGCAGCTCATCACGATTGTGGCATTTGGTGATACCCACACTCGATCCCAGGTTCGCCGGTTTGGTGAAGACGGGATAGCCGAGTTTACGCTCAACTTCGTCCATCACGGCTTCCGGTTCCGCCTGCCACTGCCGCCGCGTCGTCCACACGTAATCGGCGATGGGCAGGCCGCGCGCTTTGGCGATATCCTTGAAAGCAATTTTGTCCATCGCCAGCGCCGAGTTGAGCACCCCCCCACCGACGTAAGGGATGCCGGCCAGTTCCAGTAACCCCTGCACCGTGCCATCCTCGCCGAATGTGCCATGCAGCACCGGAAAAACGACGTCCACCTGAGAGAGAGACGCCAGGGTGCTTTCCAGGGTGCCGTTTTTGGGAGAGGAGACGGTGGCGAGATGATTGATGGATTGGGGCTGTCCCGTGTCGGCCCATAGCCCTTGCCGGGCCGGATCGGCGAAAATAGCGGCGAACCGGGTGCCGGTGAAGTCCTCGCTTTCCAATGCCTTGACCGGGTCCGCCCCGATGATCCAGCGGCCCTGCCGGGTAATGCCTACCGGTATGACCTCGTATTTCTCCGGGTCTAACGCACGCATAACCGAGCGCGCCGACATGATGCTGACTTCATGCTCGCCGGAACGTCCACCGAATAAGACGGCGATTTTTATACGTTTTACCATCCTACCTCCAATAGCTTTCAGTTATCAGCTTTCAGTTAAAGAAGGTTGACAACTGCCAACTAACGACTGCCAACTAACGACTAACGACTAACGACTAACAACTAACGACTAAAGACTAACGACTAAAGACTAACGACTAACGACTAACAACTAACGACTAACAACTAACGACTAAACAAAAATCTCGATTTCCGGCTCCAGGTGGATGCCGAATTGACGTTCGACCTCTGTTTGCGCCAGACGAATCAGTGCGCAGTAATCTGCGGCAGTGCCGGTGCCGTCGTTTATGAAAAAGTTCGCATGCTTTTCTGAGATGTAGCATCCGCCGCAACGTGCGCCTTTCAGCCCTGCCGCCTCGATCAACCGGCCGGCGTAATCGCCGGGTGGGTTTTTGAATGTCGAACCCAGCGTCTTGCCCGGTGGTTGAGTACGCTGTCGGCGCTCGGTGTACTCTGTGGCTTTGGCGGCCAACGTCGCCGGGTCACGCGGCGTAAGCTGGAATGTCGCACTGACGACAATCCACGGCGCGCCACTGCCCTTGAGCCGACTGCGCCGATAGGCAAACGCGAACCAATCTGGCCCCACGACCTCGATGCCGCTTTCCGGGCTGAAGATCTCCGCTGCGATCAAGGTCTGGGAGATTTCCCCGCCAAAGGCGCCCGCGTTGTTCACCACAGCACCACCGACCGTGCCCGGCAATCCCACCGCCCAGGTCAACCCACCCCAACCCCGGCGCACGGTCTCCTGCGCCACTTTGGCGATGATAGCACCGGATTCGGCCACCACGCGGTATGTCTCTTCGATATAGTCAACGTGCCGGGTGTGGTTGAGAATGACCACGCCCTGTAGCCCACTATCGGGCAAAAGTATGTTGGTCAACCCGCCAAAAACGCGCCAACCGACGCCGGCGGCATGGGCCAGGCGTATGGCTTCGAGCAATACTTCGCGCTGCTGCGCGACGATCAACAGCTCTGCCGGACCGCCGATGCCCACCCCGGCATAACGGGCTAACGGGACATTTCGCTGTGCACGGTCACCGAGGGCCTGAGCCAGGGCCGCCAACCGTTCCGCCGCGTCGTCCGTCACCGGCCTCCCTTTTTACTGCTTTTACTGCGGGCTTGCTCGCGCTTCACCAGTTGCATCTTCGCCCCCAGAGCCTCAGAGTGATAGGCCCGGTAGCGCGCTTGCTTACGCCCCTTGATGCCGGCGAACTTGAAAAACCAGTTGGTCAAGCGAGACATGTTCCCTCCATACGAATTGCGAATTACGAATTGCGAATTACGAATTGCGAATTGCCAATCCCTGGTCCCTAACCCCCCAATCAACTTGTGCGTTCCAGTTCCAGAACCAGTCTTTTGCCGACGATGTATTCGTTGCCCGCTCCCATCAGAATGATGACATCGCCGGGCAGTGCCTGTTCCAGAAGCCGAAAGATAGCGTCTTCCAGCGTTGCCGCCGCCGTGACCGACGGATGTTTGATGTGCTGCGCCAGCAGTTGCGCCGTCAAAGTGCCGTCGTCAGCCTCGCGCGCCGCATAAATAGGCAACACCATCACCCGGTCGGCAACGTCGAAGGCGACCATAAAGTCGTCAAACAGGGCCTTGATCCGGCTGAAAGTGTGCGGTTCCCAAACAGCAATGATGCGACGTTCCGGGTAACGCTGCCGTGCCGCTTCCAGCACATTCCGAATCTGGGTGGGATGGTGGGCGTAGTCGTCAATGACGGTGATGTCGTCCACCTCACCCAGGATCTCGAAACGCCGCGCTGTGCCGCTGAAGCGTTCGAGCGCGGCGCGGGTCACCTGCCACTTGATCCCCAAGAGGCTTGCCACGCAGAGCACAGCCAGTGCGTTGACCGCGTTGTATGCGCCGGGAACCTGCAAATGAACATCATCATAGGCATCCTGTCCGTGGTACAGCGCTGTAAATGACACCCCACCCTTTTCGTTCAGGCGGATGTTCGCGGCCCGCCAGGCCAAGCCGATCCCCTCATCGCGTCCGTAGAGCAACACATCGCCGCCGTTGGCGTGGTATGAAGCCGCGACAGCATGGGCGACTTCATCATCGTTGCAGGCGACCAATGTGCCGCCCGGACGAATGTGATCCACGAATTCGCCGAAAGCCATCCGCACAAAGCGCGGGCTTGGGAAACAGTCGGGATGATCGAATTCCACGTTGGTCACGACGGCGATTTTAGGCCGCAGCGCCAGGAACGTGTTCTTATACTCATCGGCCTCGATCACAAAATACTTTCCGCTCCCCGCGTGAGCGTTGGTGCCCAGATCCGCCATCACCCCGCCCACAATGTAGGTAGGATCGAGGCCGGCATCCAATAACAACAAGGTGAGCATGCCGGTCACGGTCGTTTTGCCGTGTGCGCCGGCGACGGCAATCACCTCGTAGCCCTCCGTAAGCGGGCCGAGAAAGCCGGTGCGATCCAGCACCTGCACGCCGCGCGACCGGGCAGCCTGCACTTCGACGTTGTCATCCTGAACGGCGGATGAGATGAGCACCAGATCAGCCGCGCCCAGGTTGGCGGCGGCGTGCCCGATGGCGACCGGGATGCCTTCGGCGCGCAACGCCTCGGTGATCGGCGACTCGCGCCGGTCGGAGCCGTGGACGTGGAATCCCTTTCCGCGCAATATCCGCGCAATCGCGGACATTCCCGCGCCGCCGATGCCAACGATGTGAACTTCGTGAAAACCTTCAAGACCGGGCATACGCTCACTTATATCCAGTTCTGGTTGTGGACGGATTACACAAAGACAATCAAGATAAACGCAAAAGCAATCGCCACCGCGATCAACAGCGTGGGGCCTTCCAGCCAGCCGAGCGGCAGGTAGCCAATCAGGGCCAGGGCCTGGGGCTGTTGGGGCGCCGTGATACCCCACAAATTGTATCCCAGGACATGCAGGAATCCCCAGAGCATGCCGATCACCAAAAAGCCGTTGATGCCTCCCAGGAAAAAGCCCAACAGCGTATCCTGCAATTTCTCCTTGCGCGCTTTTGCCCCCAGGTGCGAGGACATAATCGTGGTCGCATATCCAAACGCCACGGTGATGATGAAGATAATCGAACGCACATAAAACCAGGTTTTGGGATCGTTGGCCATCATCGTTTGCAGTGTGGTGCTGATGACCGGCACATACTTCAGCAACACAGTCTCGATGAAGCGCGCCAGAATCACGCTGAAGGTGACCAGCAGTTCTTTGGCCCAACCGCGCAGCGCGCCGATGATGCCGAATAAAAGCATAAGACCAAAAAATACGGTTTGTATGGGTACCATATCAGCCCTCTTGTCCTAGAGCAAGCAACAATTCTGCCAGATGCCGCGCCGCGTCGGGACGAGCAAGCGCGCGGGCCGCCGCCGCCATCGCTTCACGGCGTGGCCTGTCCATCAGCAGGGCGCGCGCCGTCGGCACGATCTGCTCCGCCAGGGCAGCGTCTTCTACCACCAGCGCTGCGCCACGGTCGGCGAGCCACGCGGCATTGACCTTTTGATAACGCCAGGCGTAAGGATAAGGTACCAGAATTGAAGGGAGACCGAAGTATGGGAATTCGCCCAACACCGAGGCCCCGGCGCGACAGATGACCAGATCGGCGGCTGCCATCGCCGCACCCATCTCGTCGTGCAGATAGGGATAGGCGTGATAGCGCGCTTTGACGGCTTCCGGCAATCTATCCCGTGCGGCGGTCACCTCGGCCCAGTCCAGTTCGCCGCTGATATGCACCACTTCGGCGATGTCTGTCAGTTCTGACAGGTGCGCCAGCAAGGCGCGGTTGATCGAACGCGCGCCGCGACTGCCTCCGAAGACCAACAAAACGAGCGCGGCGGAAGACAGCCCCAGGGCTGCACGTCCGCCGGCGCGATTCCAGCGGGTGATACGGTCACCGAGCGGATAGCCGGTGACGACGACTTTTTCGGCCGGCAGGAAAGCGCGCGAATCTTCAACCGTCACGGCGACGCGCGTTGCCAGTCGCGCGGCGGCTTTCACCGATTGCGCCGGCTCAATGTCCGGCAGGTAGACGAGGATCGGCACCCGCAACCAGGACGCCGCCAGCGTCACCGGTCCGCTGACGTAGCCGCCTGTGGTCAGCAAGGCGTCGGGGCGCGCGCGGCGGAGGTGATGCAGCGCCACGAACGTGCCGCGTGCCAGTTGCCAGCCGTTGCGCACAGCGTTGAGCAGTGCAACACCGTGCAGCCCGCCGGCCGGGATACCGATGAACGACAAACCGGCGCGCGCGATCAACTGCGTTTCCATGCCGCGCTCACTGCCCACCCAGGTCAGCCGGGCATCAGGCGCGAGGGCTTGCAGTGCCTGGACTACGGCGAGCGCCGGATAGACGTGCCCGCCCGTCCCCCCACCAACGATCCAGAAATACATTCACTTCTCCTTTAGGCCGCCCCTGTGAAATGCCGAGCAACAAGCCGGCGGCCGCCATTGTGACCAGCGTTTCCGATCCTCCGTAGCTGAAAAACGGCAACGCCGTCCCGGTAAAAGGAATCAACCCTACCATCACCATCACGTTGAGCAATGCCTCGGTGATGATCATCGTCGTCGCGCCGAAAGCAAGCAGTGACCCGAAGGGGTCTGCCGTCTCCAGGGCGATGCGGTAGCCCCGATGCGCCAACAGGATAAACAGCGCAATGACCAACAGGATGCCCAACAGTCCTGCCTCTTCCCCGATAACGGCCAGGATGCTGTCGGTGTGAGGGAAGGGCAGGTAGCCCGACTTCAATCGCCCGCTGCCGATGCCCACACCCAGGATCCCCCCTTCACCGATGGCGATGACGGCCCGCTGCACGTGATAGGGCATTTGCGTGGGGTCGCGCAGCGATACCAGATACGCCGTCAACCGACTGCGAGCGTGCGGCAGTTGCCAGGCCAGGAATCCGAATGACGAGCTGCCGATCAGCAGCGACAGGAAAATCTGGACGGGATCGCCACCCGCGTAAAAGAACATGGCCAGGCCGGTGATGGCGAGTAACAAGGCCGTGCTCAAGTCCGGTTGCAGGGCCACCATACCCGCCACCACGCCGATGATGATGGCGAAGGGAATCAACCCGTAACGTACATGATTAAGCTGTTCGCCTTTGGAAGCCAGCCACGCGGCGATATAGATCACCGCGGCCAGCCGCGCCAGCACTCCCGGCTGCACGGAAGCGCCGATGAGCGAACGCTGCGCCCCCAGGATCAACTCCCCCAGCAGCAGGACGACGAACAACAAGATCAGGGTGATGCCCATCAGTGGCAACGCCAGTTTTTGCCAGAGGGTGTAGGGCAGTCGGACCATAAGCAGCAGGATGCCAACACCCAGGGCAATCCAGACAAGCTGTTTTTGCCAAAAACTTTCACCCACATAGAACGTGGCGCTGTAAAGCATGAGCATCCCGTAGGCCACCAGCGCAAGCAGCGTGACCAGCAGGATCAAGTCCACGGTTTGTGATTGTTTCTTGCGTCCGGCCATTCTTTCTCCCCAGTTGCGTTTGAACGTTAGAACGTTATAAGGCCAATACCAACTCCCGGAAGCGTTCCCCGCGCTCGGCGAAGTCACGGAAGGCGTCGAAGCTGGTACCGCCGGGTGAGAGCAACACCACATCGCCGGGGTGTGCACGGCGGGCAGCTTCATGCACGGCGTTTTCCAGCGTGCCTGCCGCCACTAAATCTTCGAGTCCACGCTGTTCTTTAGGGATGCGCGCCAGCGCCGCCTCGACGTGCCGGTGGATCAAGTCGCCGGCCTCGCCGAACAGAATCATCACGCGCACGCGCCGCACCACCGTCTCCGCGAACTCCTGCCAGGGCAGGTCCTTATCACGTCCGCCGGCCAGCAGAACCAACGGTTCATCGAATGAACGCAAAGCTGCCAGAACCCGTTCGGGGGCAGTAGCGATAGAATCGTTGATCCACAGCACGCCATCCTTGCGTCGCACCACTTCGAGGCGATGTTCCACGCCGTCGAAAGTCAGAATGGCCTGTCGCATAGCCTCAACGGGCGCACCGGCGGCGTCGGCCAGCGCGATCGCCGCCAGCGTGTTCAGGACGTTGTGAAAACCCCGCAGGCGCAGGTCGGCGCGTTCGCAGACGGCATTTTGGACGCCCCCACGGCGCAGCACCAGCGTATTCCCATCTAAAAAGGTACCCTCGTCCGGCGCCACAATGCCACTAAAGTAACGCACCTGCGCCGGGGTCAACATCGCCAGGCCGCGGGCGTTGGGTTCGTCATAACCGAGCACCGCTACATCGTCCGCCTGCTGATGGCGCACGATGTTGGCCTTCGCGGCGATGTAGGCTTCCATCGTCTTGTGCCGATCCAGGTGATTGGGCGTGATGTTGAGCACGCCGGCAATCTGCGGGCTGATGTCCATCAGCTCCAACTGGAAACTCGACAGCTCCATCACCACACGATCCGTGGGCCGGATGGACGGCAGGTCGCCGATGAGCGGATTGCCGATGTTGCCGCCTACCCAGGTTGTGAAGCCCGCTGCTGTCAGCATCTTGCCTACCAGTGTCGTTGTCGTCGTTTTCCCTGCCGAGCCGGTAATGCCGAGAATCGGAGCGGGACAACGTCGCATGAATTCCTGCGCGTCGTTGCTGAGCGGGATGCCGCGCCGCGCCGCTTCCTGCACGATGGGCAGGTCGGCAGGCACACCGCCGCTGGTACAGAACAAATCGCACTCCTCCAACAGGCTCAAAGGATGTTCGCCCAGGACATAGTGAATCGGCAGGTCGCTCAGCTCTCGCATGGTGTCTTGCAGGGCTTCGGGTTTACGCATGTCCGAGACGGTGACGCGCCACCCTTGCGTGGCGAAAAAGCGAGCGAGCGCCTTCCCCTGTCTCGCCAGCCCCAGAATCACCACATGCCGGGTGGGGGGATTGGGGATTCGGGATTCGGGATTCGTAACTGGTAATTCGTGCTTCTCCATTCTCGGTTCCCCATTCCCCATTAAATCAACGCCAGCGCCACACCGGCCATCGCAGCCAAAAGTTGCACGAGCCAGAAACGCTGCACCACCTGGGTTTCCGACCAACCCAACAGTTCAAAGTGATGGTGCAGCGGCGCCATCTTGAAAACCCGTCGCCCTTCACCGTACTTCTTTTTAGTGTACTTGAAATAACCGACCTGGATGATGACCGAAAGCGTGATCGCCACCGGCATCAGCATAACGACCGGCAGAATCAACCATTGGCCGGTCATCAGCGCGACCACACCCAGGGTTGCCCCTAACGCCAGTGAACCGGTATCGCCCATAAACAGTTCTGCCGGATGGGCATTGAACCAGAGAAACGCGAACGACGCACCGACAATCGTGAAGCAGAAGCGTTCCAGGTAGATTTGCCCTTGCATATCGGCGATGACGCCATAGGCAACAAACGCGCTCGCCATAATGATGCCGGCCATCCCATCCAACCCATCGGTAAGATTGGCCGCATTGGCCGAACCGATGATGATGAACATCGCAATGGGAATGTAGAACAGGCCGATATTGATCTTCTGCGGAACGCCGGGGATAGCGATGCTGTGCAAATCCAGCCCAAAATACAGCACCAGGGCGATGAGAAACGTGAGCGTCAGTTCGATCTGCATCTTGAAGCGCGCGGTGAATCCCTCGCCACGACGCATACCCTTCACGCCGGCCCAATCATCGAGCGCGCCGAGCACAGCATAGGCAACCATCACCCCCAGCGGCACCAGGATCGAACGCCCCATCACTGTATTGCCGATTAAATTGTAAATGTTCAAAGCCAGGGTGATGAGAATCACCGGCACGGTGATCAAAATACCTCCCATTGTGGGCGTACCCATCTTTATTTGATGACCGTCCGGGCCGTCAATGCGGATGCGCTTGCCGATCTTCCAGCGTTTCAAAAGACTGATGTAGGGTCCACCCCAAAATACGACCATCAGAAATGAAATGCTGGCAAGAATTAGCGCGAAGCTCACGTGACCTCCTTACTGATGGCAGCGACGATGCGTTCCATTCTCATCCCCCGTGATCCTTTCACCAGAATAACGTCTCGCGGCCGGAGAATCTCGCGCAGGACGGCGATCGCCGTTTCGCAATCCGGCGTTTCGTGGATGTGGTCGCGCGGCAGGCCGCAGAGTTCGGCGCCCCGGGCAATGTGATGTGCCCGTTCGCCCATCGTAATCAGTTCGGCGACAACGTCGGCAGCACGGCACCCCACTTTGAGATGGCCTTCTTCTTCGTAATCGCCCAATTCTAGCATATCGCCCAGAACTGCAATCTTGCGCCCGTCCATCTCCTTGAGCAGATTCAAGGCCGCCAAGGCCGATGGCGGACTGGAGTTGTAGGTATCGTCCAGGATCAAGGAATCCCGTGGCCCCTGGACGGCTACCAGCCGCAATTGCGTCCCCGGCGCACGCAGCCCTTCGATGATCTCCTGCCAGTCCAATCCCTCGACCAGGCCGGCCGCCGTCGCACGCAGAACGGTATGCGCGCTGTGCTGTCCCAGGAGCGGCACTTTGACGTAGAGATGGCTACGCCCGTAGTGCAGACGCAGGCGAATCCCTTCAAGCCCCTGGCTTTCGACCTCGTCGGCCCACAAGTCTGCCTGCGGCGAGAGACCGTAGAAGAAAACCCGCGCCCGGGTGTGTTCCGCCATAGCACGCACCCGTGCATCGTCATAATTGAGGATGGCGACGCCTTCCGGTGCCGGCGGCAGGCTCTCCACCAATTCACGCTTGCCCAACGCGATGTTCTCGATGGTGCCGGCGCGTTCCAGATGTACCGGCTCGACATTGGTGACGATGCCCACATGCGGACGTGCGATCTCGGCCAGAAAGCGAATGTCACCCCGCACGTACATGCCCATTTCCAACACCACGCGCTCGTGTTCGTCGTTCAGGTGCAGCAAGGTGATAGGCAGGCCGATTTCGTTGTTGTATGAGCCGGTGCTGTGCAAGACGTTGTAATGGCGCGCCAGCACTCGGGTGACCACCTCTTTTGTGGTGGTTTTGCCCACGCTGCCCGTGATGCCGATGATGCGGGTGCTGACCTGCTGTCGCCAGAAGCGCGCCGCAGTCTGGAGGGCTTCCAGGGTGTTCGGCACGCGGATCAGCAACGGCGTTGTCAACGGGTGTGCCGGCACAGGTTGCCCTACTGTCAGAACGTTGAGCGGTACGTTCACGTCGTGTTCGATAACGGCGGCCACGGCGCCGCGGGCAAACGCATCGCCTGTGTAATCGTGGCCGTCCACTGCCTCGCCCTTGAAGGCGAAGAAGACCGTCCCGGCCCCGGCCGCGCGCGAATCTATAACAGGACGAACTGGCATCTCTAAATGCTGTGGATGCCAGCCGGTCAAACTCTCGATCAAATAGCCCAGTGTGAGTTGTTTGCCCATAGTCTCTATAAATGTTATGGCCCCGCATGGAGGTCTGAAGGCGGAAGCCCCAAGAGGATAAACACCCGCGCCGCGACCTTTTGGAAGACCGGCGCGGCAGTCTGTGTGCCCCAACGCATGCTCAAAGGAACATCGGGGCGATCCAGTTTGACCAGAATAACGACTTGCGGATCCGGCAGTGGGCCGAATCCTACATAAGAGGTGATGACCTGTTGCGGGTCATAGCCGCCGGTTGTAGGAATTTGCGCCGTGCCCGATTTCCCCGCCACGCGATAGCCGGGGACTTGCGCCTCCTTTGCGAATTTTTCAACGCTGCGCGCCATCAATTCTGTGACAGTGCGCGCCGTTTCCGCCGAGATCGGGCGTCCCAATTCATTCGGGGGGATGGGGACCGCTCGCCCATCTGGATAGTAACGCTCGGCGACGATGTGCGGCTGCATCATCACACCATCGTTGGCAATCGCGGCGGCCGCCACCGCCATTTGTAGTGGCGTGACCGCGATACCCTGACCGAAAGCGTTGGTCGCCAGGTTGCTATCACTCCAGTCCCAGTCGGTGGGCAGGTGCACGAGACCACTCGCTTCACCCGTGACTTCAAGGCCGGTGGTTTTTCCAAAGCCGAAGGCACGGACGTATTTGTAAAAAAGCTCGGCGCCCAGCACGCGCGTGGTCAATGTCGCCACACCTACGTTGAGTGAATGATCCAGGATACCCTGCAATCCCTGCCGTCCATAGGCTGCCCGGCTTGAGTTATAAATCACCGCGCCACCGTATTCCAATGCTCCGGTGTCTTCGTAGGTCCAGTTTAAGTCCACACGGCCCGAATCGAGCGCCGCCGCTACCGTGACAATCTTGAACACCGACCCCGGTTCGTAGGAAATGCTCGCCGCCGGATCGCGGAACAGCGACTCCTGTCCGTTCTGCACATAATCGGCATAGTGGTAAGGCTCGTAGTGCGGCCGACTGGCAACGGCAAGGACCTCACCGGTACGCACATTCAACACCAGGATGGTGCCGCCGGTGGCTTTGTAGTCCACAAGGGCTTGATCCAACACGCCCTCGACATAGGCTTGAATCGTGCGATCAATAGTCAGCCGCAGGTCAGTGCCGCGATAGGGGACGAAGCTGTTGTTGATCAACTCGTTGACCATGGGACTGTCATCCCCGCCGAGGGTGCCGGTGCGTGAGAGGGATTCGCTCTGCAAAAAACGCGCTTGAAATGCCTGCACGCCATATCCTACACCTCTGGCGTTGACGAACCCCAACGTATGCGCAGCGAGTGCACCTTCGGCGTAATAGCGCTCCCATCCCGGCGACATTGTGATCCACGGCCAGCCCAGGGCCTTAATTTTTTGCGCCGATACTTCGGGGATATGGTAGGCCAAAGGCCGCCAGACGATGCCATGCGCATCCTGCGGCAGCGTCAATGTTTTGAGGAGTTGCGCCTCGGGCACGTTCAACAGCGGAGCCAGCACAGAAGCGGCCATCTGCGTGTCAGTAATCATGCTGATCTCGGCGCCGATGTCGTAGACGGGCAGGTTTCCCACCAGAAGATCGCCGTTGCGGTCCATCACCACGCCCCAGGGAGAGGCCGGCAGGGCATATTGACGCTGCACCAGTGCCTCGGCTTCGCTTTGATAGCGGCTATGTTCGAGGATCTGCAAACGCACCAACTGCCCGAGGATGGGCAGCAGGGCAGCGATCAATAGTATAGCAATCAAGCGCAGACGCGCATCTGGACCGCGTAACATATCAGGGTTCTCCCACATAGAGATAGTCAATGGCATCAGCCGGCCGGTATCCCAGGGCGACCGAACGTTCCTGTAATACGGGGATCGAGCTTAAGCGCGCGATTTCCGCTTTCAGGATTTCATTCTCACGTTGGGCGACGACCAGTTGGTTCTCCATGTGCCATAACTGGCGGGCAGTGCGCACATTGGAGGCCGTCAACGCCAGATAGGCCGCCGCCAACAGGCTCGCCGTGATGATGATGCCGAGCAACAGTTGGGCAATCAGGCGCTGAGCCTTTTCCTGTCGTCGCAGGACACCATGGGTTGATTTTTGCCAGATGACGCTCATGGTCGTTGTCAGTTATCAATTCTTAGCTGACGGCTGAGGGTTGGTCGCTCCGCTTCACCGCTACCCGCAACTTAGCACTGCGGCTGCGGGGATTTGCAGCGACTTCCTCTGCATCGGGAACGATAGGTTTACGGGTTAAAATTTCCAACGTCGGTGTATGCCCGCATGTGCACACCGGTGCCTCGGGCGGACAGATACATCCGCGTTCTTCCTGTTTCAGAAACTGTTTGACAAGCCGATCTTCCAGCGAGTGAAATGTGATAACCACCAGCCTGCCGCCGGGACGAAGCGCCGTCACCGCCTGAGGCAAGGCTTGCGCCAGCATCTCCAACTCGCGGTTTACGGCGATACGCAGGGCCTGAAAGGTCCGTGTCGCGGGATGGAGTCGCTCCCTGGGGGATCGTCCCACCGCTGCAACAATCACATCTGCCAAATGACCGGTGCTACGAATGGGTCGTGCGGCGACAATCGCGCGTGCAATGCGTCGGCTGTGTGGCTCTTCCCCGTAACGACGCAGGAGGTCGGTCAACTCCGCCTCTGTCAGCCCGTTGACGAGATCGCCGGCCGTCGGTTCCCCGCTGCCCGGATCGAAGCGCATATCCAGCGGCCCGTCGGCGCGGAAAGCGAACCCACGTTCGGGATCGTCCACCTGCCATGACGAGAATCCCAGATCAAAGAGCACGCCGTCCAGGGATGAAACCCCAGCGGTGCGTAAAACCTCGCCCAATTGAGCATAAGAAGCATGCACGATCTGTGCACGTTCTCCGAAGGGACGCAATCGCGCTGCCGCACGCGCCGCGGCTTCAGGGTCACGGTCCAGCCCTAAAAGCCGTCCGTGAGGAGCAGCAGCCTCCAGGATGGCGGCCGCATGGCCCCCGCCCCCCACCGTCGCATCGAGATACCATCCGTCGGGCCGGATATTCAGCCCTTCCAGGACTTCACGCAGTAGTACCGGAATATGACCGGCGCTTTCGCCTGTCGGATAGGGTTGTGTTAAATTTGCAGGTTCTCCCACAGCGCCGGATCCTCATCCATCAATTCCATTTGATGAGCATTGGTCTCTTCCCACCGCTGAGGCGACCACACTTCCATAAAACGGTCCAATCCCACGATAACGGCTTCGGCGGTAGGTTCTAATCCGGCGTACTCGCGTAGACGGTCGGGCACCAGGATGCGCCCCTGGCGATCCAGGTCTGCTTCCATAGCATCGGCGAAGAAAACGCGCCGCAACGCACGACCACGGGGGTCGGTGATGGAGAGGGCATTGACTTTCTGGGCGATTTCTTCCCATACCGCAAGGGGATAAACGGTCAAGCAGCGATCAAGCCCACGGGTGATGACGACGCTTCTACCCGCAAGATCATCGCGAAAACGCGAAGGGATCGTGAGTCTTCCTTTGTCATCCAGAGCGTGTGTATATTGACCTAGAAACATAGTTCTTGCCCTCTCCGCTGCTGATGCTAAAATGGATGTGTAAGGGGGTTAGTGCTATTTTTCCCACTTTCCCCCACAATCACCCACAATTATACACGATAATCCCAAGTAATGCAATAGGCAAATCCCAAATTTTCATCACAAAATTCGTTAAATTTGGGATAAGGTTGTTTATGCATTTGTAACTTTTGGGGAAAGGGGTATTATTTCGGGATTGGAAGAGGGTGAAGGGGGAGGAGACTGTCGGACGCCTCAGCTGCCCGACTACCGACAATAAAAAATCATGCTCCATCTTGAACGGTTGAAGGCCGATATTGATACGCTGAGTCTGATGGCCGCCGAGCGCCAACAGCAACGTGAGAGTGACACGGCAAAGGCACTCCGCTGGCTGGCGGAAGCGCCCGCGCCGGCGGAACTGCGCGCACGCCTCGCACCCCTCGCCTCCGGTGAGCAGGATTGGGCGGGCGCGTTACCCACTACGGATATGCCCCTCGATGCCCGGCTTGTGACCGTCGCCGACCCGCCCCCCGGTGCGGTGTTGATCGCGGCTGACGGCTCGCAGGTTTATCCCGATTCCCATGCGGCGGTGCCCTATTACCTGCTACAAATCGGTGGCCTCGCCTTCCATTACGACGGTTCGCGGCCCACGCCGTACAGTTGCGAGTCCCTGCACTTTCGGGATGACGAGTTGTACGATGCTCAGGGCTACCTGATTTCAAACGAACAGGTGGGGAAGCAACGGTTGGTGCGGGAAATGGCATATCTCGCCGAATTGACCGTATTGGAGCGCCAACTCGCACCTGACGCGCCGCTCATGGTCCTGACCGATGGCCCGCTGCTGTGGCCTTATGTCGAACGCAGTCGCGCCGATTTTCTGGCGCTGGAAGCCTACCTGGAGGCGTTATCGGCGATCCGCCAGGCGGGAGGATTGCCAGCGGGCTACGTGGCCCGTCCAGGCGGACGAACCCTTGTGGAGCTGCTCTGGGCCAGCCGCCTGACATCGGCGGAGATACCGGGCCGACTGGCCGAGAATCCCTTGCGTCAGCTCACCGATGCTGCGTTGATGGCCCATTTCTTGCAGCCGGGCGAACGTTCGGCATGGTTTAGCCGTCCCACGGCGACGAATCAGCGCCAGGCAGGACACGGGCACGAAATCTGGTTCTGTTACGTGAACGTTGGGGACGCCCATACGCCGGTTATCGCGCGTCTCGAAGTGCCACGCTGGGGTGCGGCAGACACGGATGCCATCACGACGCTCCATGCCGTCCTCTTGCACCAGGCGCACGTGCTCAACGGCTATCCGTATGCCCTGGCGCGCGCCCACGAAGAGGCCCTGGTGACGACAACCGACAAAGCCGCCCTCGACAGCGAAATCCAGCGTCGCATCCTTGAGCAGGGCATCGTTGTCCGCCCCTCGGAGAAAGCCCAACAAAAAGCCTATTTGGGACGAAGGTGAGGGGGAGAGCAGAAGATTGGCCGATTCTCCGATTCGCTGATTCTTTGATTCTCTGATTCTTCAGGAGCACTTGATGGCTGACCAGGATAGAACGATTACGATTGGCAATGTGTTGCGGGCCGATATCCGTGGCTTTGTGGTGGCGTCGCGTCTCCCGGAGCCGGATGTGCCCACGTTCGGGACCTTCGTGCGCGCCCCGATCCAACAAGGGCAGGCGGACCTCATCGGCCTGGTCTATAACATCACCTTACAAGACGATCCCTTCCTCAAAAACCTGGCCGTGACGGTGGTGGAAGATGACCCACGCTACACAGAAATCATCCGTGACCAGCAGGAGAACCGTGCCATCCCCGTCGAAATCGCAGTCGTTGCCGTCGGCTACCGCGACGCGTCCGGTTATCACTACGGCCTGCCGCCGCAGCCCCCGATGATTCTGCACCGCATCACCGTATGCCGCAAAGACGAAGTGCGTGACTTCACCGCCGTGCCGGATTTCCTGCGCACCCTGCTCGACAACCGCGATGTGCCCGCCGATGAACTGATTCCCACCGCGTTGCAGCGGGCCGCACGCCTGCGCCCCGAAGCCTTGCGCGAGGACTTCTTGCTCGACGCCGGACGCTATCTGGCGCACGCTCTGGGTCGTGATCCCGTCCGTCTGGAACGTATCTTACGACGGCTGATCTAAAATTCACTACAAGGAGAATTTTATGTACTTTCGATCCCGTACTCTATTTTACCTTAGCCTGCTGTTGGTGATGAGCCTCCTGGTCACCGGCTGCCAAAAATCCGCCACACCTGCGCCGACAGCCGCGCCCCAAACATCAGAGGCTGCTCCCACGGCAACAAAAGCCGCCGAGGTGACCCGTACACCGCTCCCGACGGCAACGTCCCGGCCGACAATGCCCCCGACTTCTACTCCCACAGCGACACCGCCGACTACCCCCACCCCCACCGCAGCGCCGACTGATACGCCGACGCCGGAACCGACGGCAACCCCGGAACCGACGGCAACACCGACCCCCGGCCTCCCGCCCCTGTCCTCGGCGCCACAGCCGTCGAAGGTGTTGACCTCCAACGCACTGACGTTGTTGGATGATGCGAACATTGCGCCGCCGCTCAGCGTGCATGTCAGCGCCAATCAGGCATTGGAGGGGTATAGATTCCGGGTCTCCGGCACCCTGCGCAACGATGCCACCGAGAACTATGCCGGCCTGGGCGTCGTGGCGACGTTCTACACGTCCGATGGCTCACGTTACGGCCCTATTAAGGCCGCACCGGCGTGCCTGTTGCTTGCCCCTGGAGATGAATGCCCGTTCGTCATCGAGGCGACATCCAAAGACCTGGTCTCCGTCATGCTACACCCGGAAGGCCATCCGACGAGTCGCGGCGCGGCCCCGTTGACGTTCAACGTCACCGGTCGGTATCAGGACGCAGTTGGCTTCGTGCATCTCACAGGGCAGGTGCGCAACCCTAACCCCTTCGCGGTGAAGAATGTGACCGTCAACGGCGCGCTGCTCAATGCGCAGGGGGAAATCGTAGCTGTGGGTATGGCGATGATAATTGATCCGATCGCTGCGAACGGCTCGGCGACGTTTGATGTTGCGATTGGGTACGCGCCTTATGCGAATTACCGCCTGTACGTCCACGGCGAGCCGCAATAGGGTAACTTATCCAGGCGTACTTGTTTTTCATCTCACCAGCCTGTTTTCAACCACAGAGAACACTGAGAGCATTGAGAAATCATGGAGGTGTATCTATGAGGACAACACTCACGCACCGGCGTAAAGTCGTCATTGTTGGCGCAGGAGCGGTTGGAGCGACATTCGCTTACGCGCTTGCGCAAAGCGGGCTTTCCGACGAGATTGCCTTGATTGACAGAAACGAAGACCTGGTGCGTGGGCAAGTGCTTGATCTGGCGCACGGTCAACCGTTCTTTCCCACCGTCCATATCCGCGCAGGCAGTCCGGCGGACTACGCTGACGCGCGCTTGATCGTGCTCACGGCCGGGGTAGCGCAACGGCCAGGGGAAACCCGCCTGCAACTGCTGCAGAAGAATGCTGCCGTCGTGCGCGCCGTAGCGACGGATATCATGGCGCAAAATTCTACGGCTGTGCTGCTGGTGGTCACCAATCCGGTGGATGTGATGACCTATGTGGCGTTGCGTTATATGGGTTGGGAGCGAGGGCGCGTCATAGGCTCCGGCACCGTTCTGGATAGCGCGCGCCTGCGCCATTTACTGAGCACCCACTGCGAGGTTGACATTCACAACGTACATGGCTATGTGCTCGGCGAACACGGGGATTCCGAGTTTGTCGCGTGGTCTATGACGCATGTGGCCGGTATGCCGATAGACGCCTTCTGTCCAGTTTGTGGCCGCTGCGCCAACTGGGAGGCCGAGCGTGACCGCATCCAACAGGAAGTGCGAGATTCCGCTTATCACATCATCGGTTATAAAGGGGCGACTTCTTTCGCTGTCGGACTGGCGCTGGTACGTATCGCCGGTACGGTCTTGCGCGGCGAAAACAGCGTGCTCACGGTTTCCACCCTGCTCGACGGCGAATTCGGACTTCGGGATGTCTGTTTGAGCATCCCCTGCCTCGTGTCGGCACACGGGGTCAGCCGGATTATCGAAAGTGCCCTGCCAGAACGTGAACAAGCGGCACTTCTAGCCTCTGCGGCCGTCCTGCGAGAAGCTATCGAGCAACTCGAGACCGCTGAATGAGATATTGCTCGTCGCCCCTGCGCCTTCATCGTCATCCGACGACGGAACCCTAAGTTTGTAGGGCGAGTGAGCAGCTCGCCCTACACAAAATTACAAGTTCTCAAGGAAGAAATCTCTTACGCGCTCTTCCATATAAATGCGGTCCGCGAGACGTCGTGGGCTGTGGCGTTCATCAGGGAACAGGAGCAGAGCGTAGGGTTTACGCGCACGGATGAGGGCATTGATGAGCCGCGCCGTATGGCGGAAATGCACGTTCTCATCAATCAAACCGTGAACGAGCAGGAGTTTCCCCTGGATTTTGTCCACGTGCGCCATGACACTGCTGGCAGCGTAACCTTCAGGATTGGATTGGGGAGTCCCCATATACCGCTCGGTGTAGTGCGTGTCGTAGCCGTCCCAGTGGGTAACCGGCGCCCCGGCCACCGCAACCTTGAATGTCTCCGGCGCGCGCGCCAGGCTCATAGCCGCCATGTAGCCGCCGTAGCTCCAGCCATAGATTCCCACCCGCGCGGGATCCGCCAGCCCCTGACCGACGAGCCAGCGCAGGCCGTCCACCTGATCCCGCACTTCCACATCGCCCAGATGGTGCTTGATGGCACCCTCGAAGGCCAGCCCGCGTCGCGCGCTGCCACGATTGTCTACCTTAAACACCAGGAATCCCAGACTGCTCAGGTATTGTGCGCGCATATCTACCGTCAACGCCCAACTGCGGGTGATGCACTGCGCGTGAGGGCCGCCGTATACATTGACGATCACCGGATAAGGCCCCGGTCCGTACTCCGCCGGGGGCAGGTAGAGTGCACCGTATAACGTGTCGCCGTCGCAGTTCTGGAAAGCGACAATTTCGGGAACCGCCAGCCCCAGAGCTGCCACGCGCGGATCGGGTGTATCGTAGATGACGCGCAGTGGAGTGCCGTCCGCCAGGTCGCGCAGTGTGACTGTGGGGGGCGTCTCCGGTGTGCTGTGGACATCAATGAAGCGTCGGCGGGCATGATCAAGCGCGACGGTGTGCATCCCCACATCGCGGGTGATTCTGCGCACGTCACCGCCCTCTAGCGAGACGACGTAAAGATGCTGTTCGGTGGGGTGCTCCTTCGTGGCAGTAAAGTAGACCAACCCGCGTTTCTCGTCTATCCCGGCGAGGGTGTCCACCATCCACGCTCCATCGGTTAGCTGACGGATCAATTGTCCGTCGCCGGTATACAGGTACAGGTGACGGAATCCCGTTCGTTCCGCGGCCCACACAAAGCGTCCGTCTTTGAGCGGCGTGAGCATATCGTGCAGGTTGATCCACACGTCGCTGCGTTCGGTGAACAGGAGTGTCCCCACACCGGTATGCGGATCGAAGCGCAACAGGCGTAGCTCGGTCTGTTCGCGGTTCTCGACTTGGGCGACGAGACTACCATCGGGGAACCACTGGACGCGGGCCAGGTAAATGTCATCATCCTCGCCCAGGTCCATCCACACCGGCGCACCGCCATGCCTCCCAACAACGCCCAGGCGCACCTTCGCGTTAGCCTTTCCTGCAAAGGGATAACGATGTTCCTCCTGAACTTCCGCGCCGACATTATCTTGTCCCTGATGAACGATGCGGTAGATGGGGATATGTGTCTCGTCCACCTCGGTGAAGGCCAGATGCTGGCCATCCGGCGACCACCAAAAGCCGTGGCTGCGGTGCATCTCCTCTTGCGCGATGTATTCGGCAAGCCCATGCGTGCGGCCGGTCTCCCGTGCTCCGGTGGTGAGCTGCCGTGGCTCCCCACCCTCTGCCGGGACGACGTAAAGTTCGGCATCCCGCACGTAAGCCACGGCGCTGCCATCCGGCGCAAACTGTGGATCGAGCGCCGGGCCGTCCGCATTGCTGACGATCTGCCGCAGTGGGGCATCCACGCCATCCTGGATGTAGATCGCGCCGTTGAGGGGCACCAGCACACAGAAGCCTTGTCCTGAGAGTGCATAACGAGTTACACCTGTGGCCAGTAATCGGGCGCGTTCGCGGCGCAGTTTTTCCTCCGGCGAGAGGGTCTCTTCCGTCTCGCCGCCTGCCGGGGGAATCACTAGCGGTTGCGTCGCGCCCGTCGCCAGATCGTAAACATAAAGCTGCTGAGTGAGCGTCCGCCCGGCACTGTGGAGATAGGTAAGCCGCGCATCATCGGCGCTAAAGGCGAATGTATTGGGGATCGCCATGCCCGGCAGTGGATACCGGGCAACATCGTCTGGGGAGATTTTTGAGGACGAGGACATAATTATTTTATCCTTTTGAACATGTCGTTGATTTTTTCAAACGCTCCGAGCGGATCGCCAGATCCGCGTCTTGATTTTCCTAATGCTTCAAGCGGATCGCCAGATCCGCCTCTTGATTTTCCTAATGCTTCAAGCGGATCGCCAGATCCGCGTCTATGTGACGGGGAACTGGCGTTCCCCTTTAAGCATCATATAGGGGGCGGCGTTCCCCTTCAAGCATTATATAGGGGGCGGCGTTCCCCTTCAAGCATTGTGTAAAACTATTCCTTTCACGCTCCGAGCGGATCGCCAGACCCGCGTCTTGATTTTCCTAATGCTTCAAGCGGATCGCCAGATCCGCGTCTATGTGACGGGGAACTGGCGTTCCCCTTTAAGCATCATATAGGGGGCGGCGTTCCCCTTCAAGCATTATATAGGGGGCGGCGTTCCCCTTCAAGCATTGTGTAAAACTATTCCTTTCACGCTCCGAGCGGATCGCCAGACCCGCGTCTTGATTTTCCTAATGCTTCAAGCGGATCGCCAGATCCGCGTCTATGTGACGGGGAACTGGCGTTCCCCTTTAAGCATCATATAGGGGGCGGCGTTCCCCTTGATGCATTGTTAAAGAATCGGCACTCCCCTCAAGCCAATACCAGCCGTACATCATCCACCGGAATTATAGAACGCGCATCGCTCAGATAGAAGCGCGCGCTGGACCACAGGTAATCAGAGGCGTTTTCCGCCAGATGCCAATGGGGCTGACAAGGATTATTGTGAATATACGTTATCTTCTGGTCAATAAACTTGGCCGAGTAAGCTGCTTTAGCCAGATACCCCTCCTCCCAAACGGCATATTGCTGCCGCCCCGGGCAAGTAACCAATCCGGCCAAGCGCGCCAGCGCAGGCTGATTATCTTCGGCTTCCAGTTGCCGAATCAACCGGTCGGCGACGTGTTTCTTGAAATCACGCATAACATTGTTGTAAGGGTCGTCAGCTTTGCACTGGATGATCAAGTGGATGTGGTTGGGCATAACAACAAAAGCGTACAGTTTGAAGCGCCCCCGAAGACGCATACAATCCAGGGTATCAATGAGCAGCCGCTTGGTGACATCGCGTTGAAAGAGGGGCAAGCGTTGTGCAGCAGTCGTGGTAATGAAGTAAAGGTATGCCGGATCAAAGTCAGGTCGCCATTCGGTTGTCATTGATCATCGCTCCTCAAACTATTACCCTTCACGCTCTAAGCGGATCGCCAGATCCGCGTCTAGTGACGGGGAACTAACGTTCCCCTTCAAGCATTATATAGGGGGCGGCGTTCCCCTTCAAGCATTGTGTAAAGCTATTCCTTTCACGCTCTAAGCGGATCGCCAGATCCGCGTCTAGTGACGGGGAACTGGCGTTCCCCTTCAAGCATTGTGTAAAGCTATTCCTTTCACGCTCTAAGCGGATCGCCAGATCCGCGCCTATGTGACGGGGAACTGGCGTTCCCCTTCAAGCATTATAAGGGGCGGCGTTCCCTTTCAAGCATTGTGTAAAGCTATTCCTTTCACGCTCTAAGCGGATCGCCAGATCCGCGTCTTGGTGGTAGAAAAACAAGCCTTTATTCCCACGCACATAGCCCTTCCACATACGCCGCCGAGCCGTCGCGCAGCCAACCGTCGAGTTGCGCCGGCTCTTTGAGCTGCTGTCCCCGCACGCGGGAAACGACAACGTAGCGACAGTCTATGCCGGGGAGCGCGGTCATATCGCCCCAGAGTTTTTCAAACTGCGCCACGGGGAAGACGTCTTCCTGCCCATGGCCCCAGCGTTTCTTCACGTCTTTGAGGGTGATGTAGGTGGGCATCCGCGCCGCGACGGCACGCACGGCAGCATCAATTTTCTCCGTGTCACCCAGGTCGGCGCGTGTCAAATCGAAGAGCGCCAGCAGTTTGTCAATGTGGATCCACATCGTATTGGAGTTGTAGTAAGTGAGCTTGAATTCATCCTGTTCTTGCGGCAAAGCCAGTCCCTCGATCAGACGCAGGTGACCATCCACACGGGCCAGTCCACCACCGCGATCTTCCACACGCCGGGTGATGACCTCGATGGTCATCGTCGCGCCGGAATTCAGATGGTAGCCGAGGATCGTCGGGTCCACGTCGGTCCCCACGGTGTCAATGTTGTGCATCATCAGCACCTCAAGCTGCGGCCGTTCTTCCAACAGGCGCGCTAACACGCCGTTTTTGAGCAGGTTGGGGATTTCAAACCAATGGCCCACGGGATGAAGGCATTGTTGCGGGAGATTATCGCGGTAGTCGCTGCCCTCGCCCATCTGCTGCGCCCAGTTGATGAGCGCGGCATGGAGGCTCTCGCGCACCTTTTGCGCCTGTTCGTCAAGTAATTGTTGCGGCATCTCTTCCCAGGCAAAGCGCAGGTCGCGCGCCATCGGGATCAGGCGCAGGCCCACCGCGCGGCCCGGCGAGAGGTACAGCGGGCCGGTGTAGCCGTAGTTGTCGCAACGCGCCAGGAAATCGCGGATGGGTTCATGCGTCAGGTAGCTGGTGGTGATGATGTGGGGGATCGGCGTACCCACCATGCGCCCCACCCGACGGCTCTTTGCCAGGTGAACCTCGATGAACGAGCGATGTTTGCCGCCAAGTTTGCAGAAGGGGTTCAGCGCCTTCACCACGCCCGCACCATGCGTCCAACGGCTTCCCACGCCGGCCGCCAGCGTCACCACCGCGACACGTCCCTCCCGCAATGCCTGCAATCCTTGATCGGTAATCGGTGATTCGTCATTCGTCATTCGGGATTCGGGATTGACTACATCCCCAGGATACGCATCTTCGATCACCGTGCTGGCCGGGAGGCGGTTTTGGGCCAGGCCGATGCGCCCGCTGCGCAGGTCGGCACGGATCTGCTCGTGCTGAATACGATCGAAACCCAGTTCGTTGAGCAATGCGTCGAGGTCATGGTGCCCGGTGTCCTCACGTTCGACGCGCGGAATGATGCGATCGAAGAGCGTCTGCATCATACCGGAGAGCGAGGGATCGGTGCGACACGCAGCGCCGAAGTGGTCGAGTTCAGCACGCCGGGCGAAGGACAAGGCATATCGCTCACGCTTGAGCAACGCAGGCACCATCAGCGTGTAGTAACCGGGGGACATCAGCGCGCCGGCGTCGGTACGTAGCTCGGCGACGGTGCCGTATTCGTTGATGGCGAAATCGTAGACCACCGGCTCCATCGCAAAAGGCAGCGCGTTCTGCAATTCGCGTTTGGTCGCCAGCATGATGGCGTGCAATCGCTCTTGCGCTTCTGTGCGGCGGGTCGGATCGAAGATGAAGCCCATCCCGCCGCCGGACATCCCGCCGAGCATCCAGAATCCCCAGAAATCGTCGCCAAAGGCCGCACGCACGCGCTCAACGAGGGTGGTCGTGTAGAGGTTGTTGGCCCAGGGGATGATGGTCTGGATGGGATCGAAAAAGTTGCGCGTGGTGGCGTCACCGATGCCACGCACATCACCACGACGCAGCAGTTCCACAATCTCATCGTAGATGCGCATTGCCTTTTGGCGTCCGATCCATTCCGCCTCGGAACGCAACAGATATTTCTCCGTCACCATTTCCAGGATCGGGCCGACATCCTGCGCCATGCCCCCATGGACGAGGACCAGGCTGTCCTGCAGGCGTGCGCGCGTCTCGGCCGAGACTTCGTCTTCACCCATAATGTGATGCCCCGGCAGCAAGCGCCCCCGGCTGATGCCGTATTCGGGATCGTCGGGGCCGGCGAGTTGCCCGGTGATGAGCTTCATGCCGGGCCAGACGCCACCGGAATCCTGCCATCCGCCGCCCGATCCGGCGAGCCATTCACCCAGAATGGCGCGCGCGGCAACCAGACGCCGTTCATGTTCTTGTAACTGCCCTGTGAGCGTGTGCGTCTGTCCGGTGGCGCGCATGCAGACGGCGATGAGACACGCCAGCAGGCTGGTGGAGACTGCCAGCCGTGAGCCTTTGGGGATGCCGTTCACCTGGCTGACAAGTTCAATTCCTCGTCCTGTTCCTACGAGGCGCGCGAGCAAGTCTTGCAGACGTTCGCCAGAGCCTTCCATTCCCGGCGGGATGATGCCCGCCGCGATGATTGCGGCTTTGAGCAGGCCCAGGTAGTCGCGGGCGTAATCGAAGACTTCGGCCAGCTCGGTGATTTCGGCGACGGCGCCGAGGTCCACACTCACCAGGCGCAGCAGCGGCTCGTCAATGACGCGGATGTAGGCTTCGACAGGTGGACGCGACGCAGGGTCGCGCCCGTGGACCGCCAGGTCAATGGAAACGTTAAGGACGCGGGCGCCTTCGGGAAAATCCATCCCCAGGAAGAAAATATCGCTCCATCCACTGTGCGAGAGGTCCATACGGACGGGTGTGGTTTCGTGAAGGATGGGGAATAGCCCTTCGGCGGAGCGTTGCAGCAACTCGCGCCGTATGCGGAGGGGATGATCCGCCGGATGACCAATGCGGAACATCCATTGGTTGCCGCGCACCGAGCGCACGCTGCGGCGGACTTGATTCGCCAGCGTTTGAAAGCCCAGGCGATGGTAGGCTTCGGCGAGCGCGCTGGAGATACTGTCGCCGGGGCCGTTCGTCGTCTGTATGGTCAGGAAGCAGTCAATGGCTTCCTCAAAGCGGCGCTGGAGAAGATGCATGTAGCCGTCGTAGGGGATCAGACTGGACTTGACAGGTTTCCCTAAACTTATCGGGTCTAGCTTGTCCGGCAAGTGAAACCGATGAATGGCATAGAGGAAGAACAGCGCGCGCACGCGCTCGTAGAGATTGTCGCTGGTGCGGCGGAAGGCTTCGAGCGCCGCGCACTCATCCAGCAGTTCGGTCAATGAGGCGGTGCGACAAAAGGCATCCAGCGAGCTATTGCGCACCTCGGGGTCGCCGGCGATGATGATGTCAATCAGGCGACTGCTCATGCGCTCCTCCTCAATTCGCGGGTTGCCAGAAGTTCCACCAGGCGCGTGAGAATGTCCTCGCGGTCGTTGCCGGCGAGCGCCAACGCCAATTGGGCGATGAGCAACCCGTACTTCACACCCACATCATAGCGCAACGCGCGTTCTTCCAGCGCCAGATACTTCTCACGGGTGGCGAGCACGGCCAGGGCTTCGGATAGCGTGATGCTAGTTTTGCGTTGTGAGTTCTGGTTGACGAGTTGAGGGCCATAGGCTGAGGGTCGTGGGCTGATCGGCTGATTGGCTGATTCACTGATTCGTGATTCGCCATTCATCATTCGCCATTCCAATATCTCCATCACCGTCGGCGTGAGGACGTGCATGCCGAAAAAGCACAGGTAGTGCCCCGTCCGCAAGCCGGGGACGATAAGGCGCAGTTCGGCTTCGGTGGGGGTGGGTTTCTCGATGACGGTTTCAATTTCGTAGAGGTCCTTGCGACCGGCCACGCGCTTGCCGCCGATCGCGCCGTAGTAGGGGAGCAGGCTCTCACGGGTGGCCTGCACGGCGGAGACGGCGCAATTTTCTGCCTCGGCAACGGCAACAAGCTGTTGCGCGCAGCTTCGCGCCTCGGCGCTCACATAGAGATGATCGCCCACCAGATGCAGGAAAGGCGCATCGCCGACAAAGTCTTTGGCGCAGTAGATGGCATGCCCGTACCCACGCGGCTCGTTTTGCGGGATGAAGTGCAGGCGTCCGGCGTGATCGCCCACGACGGCAGCGTAGGGAACTTCGTCGCCCGGCGCCACCACGACGGCAATCTCCTCCACACCTGCGCTGAGAGCCTCTTCCACGAGGATGCCGAGCACGGATTTCTCCGTACCATCACGATCAATCAACGTTTGCAAGGGCAGGGTACGCTGGTTGCGTCCTGCGGCGGTAATAACGGCTTTGGTGATGTGCATAATAACCTCCGATGGAGAATTGCGAATTACGAATTGCGAATTGCGAATTGCGAATCCCTTCACTATTGATTTTGCCGGGCGCGGATGCGCTCGATGGTGCGATAGAAAGCGTTTTCCAGGTCGGGGGTCCAGGCAATGGCGTGCTTTTGAAGCCGCTTTAATGTTTCGGCATCCCCGATGTAGTAGAGCGCGTCCAGGGCCTTGTGTTGCAGATAGCGGGCCTCCGTCGGCGAAGGTGGCGTCGGCAAATTCAAGCTGCTGAAGTCCTCCAGAGCGATGTCGGTGAAACGCGGGGCGGCAGTGATGTCGTAGAGCCAGCCGATGGACTGGATGGCCGTGCCTTTCAGGGTAATGTCGGGGAATTCGTTGAGGCAGCGATAGAGAAAGGCACGCGCGCGGCCATCCTGCGGGCGGATTTTGCCGATCAAGTAGGCCAGGTGAGGATACCACTGTTCCACGTTGACCTGTGGAATCTGCTGAAGCTGTTGCTGTTTCGCAGTCTCGGGGCTTAGGAAGGGCAAAATCGCCCTCTGGGTGACGAATTCTGGATCAAGCAGTGTGAGCGCGGTCGCTGCACTGCTGCGCGTCTCAGGGCTGAAATCCGGCGAGATGAACGTGTGAATGAGCACGTTTGCCGCCAGGTCGGTCTTTAGATCGCCCAGGGCGAAAGCTGCCACGGCCTGGATGTCAAGATCATGGGCATCTCTGGCGATCAAATAGAGATACAAATCTCTGACCCGCCCTTCGGCCCAGCAGTTGAGCACTTCTGCCAGTTGCGGCGCGAGCTTCTCGATTTCAGCGTAGGGCGGCGTGAGCATTTGTCGCAGGGCCAGAACTGCCGCCAGACGCACATCGCTGTCTTCGTAGACCGGTTCACCTAACGCAGAACTTTGTATGGGCTTGTGGGCGATTTCCACCAGGCGGGGAATGGCCGCCGGATGTTTGAGCCGTCCGAGTGCCTGAATAATGCGGACGCGCCGCATAGCGCGTGGCTCCCTGGCCCGGTCGAGCCGCCAGAGCAGCGCGCTGACAATGTAGAAGATCAAAACCTGCGCCGCTTCAGAACCTTGCGCCAGGTTGGCACGACATTCGCGGATACAATCGGCAGCCAGGAAGACTTGTTCACCCTCACTGAGCGCAACGCCGTAGAGAATTTCCTGAATGAGCTTGAGGGGATCGGCCATCAACCCGCTGAGCAACATAAGGGTTTCTTCCCACCAGTAGTAGCGCGTGTGCCGTCCCAACGTCGCCGCGATGTCACCGAGCACCTCCTCGAAGTCGGGACGCGCCAAAAGCGCCTGAGCACAGCAATAAGCGCGGATGTTCGCGCGCGCAAAGCGCGTGGATTCTTCCCCCACCGGCGCAAGCAGCCCGTAGGTGGTCAATTCCTGATACAGACTTTCCAGGCTATACCCCCGGTTGCCGCGCACCTGCGCCATGATCTCAAAGGCTTCATCAATGGGCAAGGTAGACCTGAAAGTAGATTGCATCTGCCAGGCCAGCGCGTAGAGGGTCCTGGCGGCGCGCGTGCGCATGCCTTGATCGGCGGCCACCTCGGCAATGGCATCATCCACCAGGTCCCGGAGCACCTGCGCGTGGGATTGCGGCATTGTGCCTTCCTGAGCCTGTTTAAGCATCTTGAAGAGTAACCAGGGGATCCGGGCCAGGTCGAAGAGTTGGGTCTCTTCCAGGCTGGCGTAAAGTTCTCTGGCATAGGGCAGATCGAGGGCCTGGGTGAGATAACGTTGGATGTTGCGTTCCGACAGCGGCAGCATGATCAGCGTATCGCTGATGGCCAGCGGCGCGACATCGAAATCATCGGTATTGAAGGCAATGATGTAGGCGTGGCGTGGGTGACGTCTTATGAAGTCCTGCAGCGCGGTGCAAAAGTGGCGCCGGCTGTGATAAGGCAACACTTCACTGTTGTCGAACAGGATGCGCAATGTGGGGCCGGTGTAGGCTTCGAGCACGTCGCGGGGACGCTGTTCTGCACCGTCGTCCCAGAAAGGCTCCAGGGCTTGCAGGATCAAGGTTTCCAAATCTTTCTCGTCAAGACGTACCCCTTGCGGCAAACTTTGCAGGTCCACATACACGGGGATGACCAGCGCCGGGGTATCGGCCTCGAGCGATTGCTGTGCCGTCACCTGTCCGATATGGCGCATTTCGGTGGATTTGCCCATACCGGCGTCACCGATCAGGGCGATGACGCTCGGTCCATACGGGCCTTGTTCCTGTTTGACCGGTGCGAGAATATCGAGCACGGTTTCGATCAATCCGCGGCCTGGAGTATTCTCCTGGATCAACGCATCGAAGTCAACAGCGTGCATATGCCCTGAAAAATGCCGGACTTCCAACGGCAGATAAGCACCGCCGGCCGATAGTGGATTGAAGACACCGGATTGTACCATAGCACGCAAGGTGCTGCGCACGGGATCGGCGGCGAAAAGCTGGCCGTTTTCCAGCCGCATAAAGAGCGCCGGAATCGCCCAGGCCGTCTGCCCACTTTCGTACAACAACAAGCGCGCCTGGCTCATGGCGCGATCCACAATGCCATGTTCCAGGAGATTGCGGTAGAAATTTCGGGCCAACTCGCGGGCAGTTTCCATAAAAACGGCATCCTGCATCGCCACGACTGCGGGGACGCCGGCTTCTACGAGTTTGTGGGCCAGGCTGGCGTGGGGATTTCCCTTTGCAGGATCGCGTTTGGCACTGTCGCAGGTATCCAGGAAGATCAAGTGCGGCGGTGGATCGAGGGCGGCGATGGGAGCCACAATGTTGGCGTCTTTTTGCCGGTCGGTGTTGCCGCTGTCGTTTTCCAGGAAAAGGGTCATGGTGCCGCGGGCACGGCTGAACGCGCCGTGACCAATGAAGTGAAGAATATGGTAGCCCGGCGCGGTGGATAACTCACGGATCAGCGTATCCAATGTCGTATTGCCGCTGTGAATGGCGTAACCGGCTGCTTCCAGGCGCGCCTGGGTGGTCGCACTGAGGCCGCTGACACCCGGCAATAGCGTCACGTGCAATTGACCGGTGCTCTGCAAACTGCTCAGCGCCGAGGTCAGCGTCGCCACTTCCTGCTCGACATCAATGGTGGGAAGTCCCTGATCGGCAAGGTCGGCCGGGTTAGCTATGGCGATAAGCATGCGGATCGGCCGCGTGGCGATGGGGGTAGGTTCGGCAATTTCCAGGCCCGTATAGCGCGAAAACGGCGTTTGCGCGACGGCGGTCAGTGGCGCAGGGACATCTTGCTTTGGCTTATGCAGGCGTTCCCAGGCCAGAGCGTGCAACTCTGGTGCGCGGGGATCAAGCCACAAGCGCAGCCGCAATTGACCATTGGTGCGCGCCTCAGCGTAGCCGGTGGCCCGGTCGTAAGCGCGGCGGATCGGGCCGGAGAAAAGGGCTTCAAACAAAGCCAGTCCATAGGCGACGGTATCGTTCTCAAGGGATTCCAGATCGGCGCGCTTAAGGGTCATTTCACCATCGGCAAAATGGATGGTGTTGTTTATCCAGGCTTCAACGGGGTAACAGGCGCGTGTCTCATCCCATGCTTGGATACGGATCAGAAGATCGGTGTAACCACGTTGGGCGGGCTTGGGCATACGACCTCCATAAACAATTGTGTACTTGGTGTCCTGCGTGGTTCACAAGCGACCACTGAATAGCCACCCCCATTATACGTCGTCTATGCAAAGAGAAAAATCGCAAATTGCAAGCCGTACTCACATCTTGCTTTGCTTCACTTTCCCGTATATAATAAGCATAGTTGCGTATCCTCATTTTGAGTTTTCTTTATTGGCCCTGTCTATCATAACTAAATGACTACCAGACCGCTTTACGTAAGGAGGATTTTATGAACTGGCTAAGCTTTTTCATCGGTATGCTGGTCGGTTGGTTGGCCGAATTGCTCATTGATTTTCTCTTTTGGCGACGGAGACGCGGTGGGCCGGCATGGGGAACAGATGTCCATACTGAATTAGCCGAGACCGAAGCCAAAGTCGGGCAACTTGAGGCGCAATTGGCAGGCTGCCGCGATAGCGCCGAGCGTCTGAGTCTGTGTGAACGTGATTTACAAGCCTGCACCAACGCCCTGCAAAACGCCAAAGAGCAGTTAGCCGCCAGAGAAGCGGAGGTCCAGCAATTGCAGGCCGCATTAGCAAGTACCAAACAACAAATGTCTGAACGCGCGGCTGCTCTTACAGCTTTTTCCGACATAAGTCCAAACAATCTACAGCGAATCGAAGGTATCGGTCCTAAAATTGCCGAAATTCTCAACGCTCATGGCATTTACACTTTTGCGGATTTAGCACAAACCGATGTTGCGCGTTTGCGTGAAATCCTGGAAGCTGCAGGCCCACGCTATCGCCTGGCCGATCCGGAAACCTGGCCTGAGCAGGCACAGCTTGCCGCAAATGGTGACTGGGAACGCTTATTCGAACTTCAAAGCCGACTAAAGGGTGGTCGTCATAAGCCACTGTAAGTGTTTTCGAGTCACTTTGAGGCATGAAGACAGGGGAGGGAAAAGAATGGCTTATCAGCGAACATCCCAAAGTATTCGGGCATACAATATTTTTAAGGCTGTGGTGACATTGGGACTGGTCCTTATCATCCTTATCCTGTTGCTGCGCGGCTGTCGCGGTAACACTCCCACCCCTGTGACGTCCACGCCTACGACCACCGTGCCGACGCCAACACCCAAAGTTGAGCAACCTACCGTTGCCGCGCCGACGCCCAAAGTCGAGCAACCTGCCATCGTCGCGCCGACGCTGAATATATCCCAGATAAGTATGGATGGGACAACAACGCTCTCCGGGACGGGCACACCGGGGTCCAACGTGGAGATCTGGGTAGACGGTGAACGTGTGGGGCAGACAACCGTTGGCGCCGACGGCCAATGGTCGCTGAGTGTGCCGCTGAGACCCGGCGAACACAAGCTCACCGCGCGCGCCGTGGACGCTTCCGGCAAGATGCTGGCGGAATCGGAGGCATTGACGGTCAACGTGCCCGAGCCGGTAAAAGTCATGCTGACGTCACCGCAAGTAAACTCGGATGGCACGGTGGCCCTCTCCGGGACGGGCACACCGGGGTCCAACGTGGAGATCTGGGTAGACGGCGAACGTGTGGGGCAGACAACCGTTGGCGCCGACGGCCAATGGTCGCTGAGTGTGCCGCTGAGACCCGGCGAACACAAGCTCACCGCGCGCGCCGTGGACGCTTCCGGCAAGATGCTGGCGGAATCGGAGGCATTGACGGTCAACGTGCCCGAGCCGGTAAAAGTCATGCTGACGTCACCGCAAGTAAACTCGGATGGCACGGTGGCCCTCTCCGGGACGGGCACACCGGGGTCCAACGTGGAGATCTGGGTAGACGGCGAACGTGTGGGGCAGACAACCGTTGGCGCCGACGGCCAATGGTCGCTGAGTGTGCCGCTGAGACCCGGCGAACACAAGCTCACCGCGCGCGCCGTGGACGCTTCCGGCAAGATGCTGGCGGAGTCAGAATCATTCGAGTTTACCGTACCGGCGTCGGTTAAGGCGCCGACGTTGACCGCCCCCTTGCCCAATGCCTCTATCACCGGCGATACGGTGACGCTCGAAGGAACCGGGGAGCCGGGCGCGGAGATTGAAATCCTTGATAACGGCAACGTCGTGGGTAAAACGACCGTGCAGGCCGACGGAACCTGGAGATTCGATTACAAATGTGAGCCAGGCGCGCACTCACTTATGGCGCGGAACGCCGGGGATGAGGCGAGCACCAGTGACACCGTCAAAATTGAGGTGGCTGCGGCGTCAAAACCGGCACCGGAACCGGCAACCGGTAGGTGCAGTGTGGACAACATCCCCATGGGCATTGATCAGGGGACAACCTACATCGTGGCGCGTTGTGAGTATATGAGCCTGATCGCCAAACGTGTTGGCGTGAAACTCGCGGACCTGATCGCCGCCAATCCACAGGTGAAGAATCCTGACCTCATCTATCCCAATCAGGTTCTCAACCTGCCACCACGCCGATAATTCTCTAAGCCATTCAACGCACTTCGCAGCGGCAAAGCCGATGGAGCCTACGTCCACAACCCGGCCGACCGTCTGGACTTGCCCTGAAAGTGCAGGCCCGCAACCTCTCGAAAGGCAACCAACAGAAAGTCGGTGTTTATGCACCGGCCCGAATTGCTTTTGCTGAACGAGCCGACCAGTGGCAAAGTAAAGACAGAAAAAGTCCGCGAATCCTTCAGGGGATGCTTCGCGGACTTTTCATGAGGGTACGATTTCGTTCTACACCGTCGAGAGGTCCCACTCCTCGTAGATTTTGGGGACATCGCTGATCAGGCGTTTGGTGTAAGGCGCCTTCGGGTGCAAGATCACGTCGTCGGCAGACCCGCTCTCGACAAATTTCCCATGCTCCATAATGTAGACGCTGTCGGAAACGTAGTAAGCCAGGCCGATGTCGTGGGTGATGAAGATGATCGTCATGCCGATCTCGCTGCGCAATTGCATCAGCATATCCAGAATGGTGGCGCGGGAGCAAGCATCAATCATCGAGGTCGGCTCGTCGGCCACGAGAATCTTGGGCATCAGCAGGAAAATGCGGGCGATCATCAGGCGTTGCATCTGCCCACCGGAAAGCTCAAAGGGGTACTTGTTGGTCAACTCCTCAAACTTCAGGTTGACGAAACTACAAGCCTGCGCCATCATCTCCACTTTTTTCGCCCGCGGCAGATTACGCCCGCCGCGCATGTGAATGCAGTCCAGAAGCACGGTATCAATCTTGTTGAAGATGTTGTATGAGGAAAACGGGTCCTGAAAGATCGCCTGGATGTTTTTCCAGTATTCGCGTCGTTTCTTGTGGGTACTGATGTCGCGCTTCTGCCCCTGGAAGTAAATCTCACCTTCCGTGGGATTGATTAACCCCAGAAGCATCTTCGCCAACGTGGTTTTGCCGCTGCCCGATTCGCCCACAATAGAGACGACTTCACCCTCATAGAAATTAAAATCCACATGGTCAACGGCCACCGTCTTGTGGCGGCCCAAACCGAACACTTTGGTCAGCCCTGTTCCGCTCAGGCAAACTTTTCTTTCCTCAGCCATTTTTGTAAGCCTCTCGCAGTTCTGCTTCTGAAAGGACACAACGGTACATGCGACCGCCGCCGATGTCACGCAACGCCACGGACGTTACCCGACATTCCGGCATCACGTATTTGCAACGGTCGGCGAACCGACAACCCATCGGTGGATTCTTGAGATTAGGGGGCACGCCGGGGATGGCCGTCAGCTTGACGCTGCGCAGACCCTCTTCAGGCACGATGATCGAACCCATAAGGCCCTTAGCATAAGGGTGAAGGGGGTCAAACACCACTTCGCGGGCGGTACCACGCTCTACAATCTGCCCGGCATACATCACCATAATATCGTCGGTCACATTGTACAGCAACGGCAACTCGTGCGTGATGAAGATCAACGAACCGATGAATCCATCCTCCATCAACTGCATGAGCATCTTGATGACCATTTTCTGCGAAGTGACATCGAGCGCCGAAGACGGCTCATCGGCAATGAGCACCTTGGGCGAGAGCAACACCGCAATGGCGATAACCGTGCGCTGCTTCATGCCGCCGGAAAGCTCCACCGGGTATTTCTGCAGCACCTCGGCCGGCAAGCCGACATGTTCAAACAGACTCCTGGCGCGATCGTAAATCTCTTTCTTGGTGGCGCCGTAGTCATGGACTTGAATAACATCCTCAATAAAGTTGATAACTTTGCGCGTAGGGTTGAGCGCGTTCATCGCTGCCTGGGGGATATAGGCAATTTCTTTCCCCAGGACCGACTTGCGGATGTCATCGGGGTCCATACCGGTAATCTTGCGCCCATCAATAATGATTTCACCGCTCATATAGTGCAACGGCGCGAAATAATAGCCCATCAGGCTGAGCGCCAGTGTGGACTTGCCACAACCGGATTCCCCTGCAATTCCCAACGACTTGCCTTCTTCGACCTTCAACGATACATGGTCAACCGCATAAACATCTTCCCGAAAACGGGTGACATATTTGGTGGTAAGTTCTCTGACATCTAATAAGACTTTTGCCATGGTGATCACCTAGTCCCGTAATGCCGGATTGAATATCTGATCGAGGCCGGTATTCATCAGATTCATCGAGAATGTAATCAACGCGATGGTGATGAGCACAGGTAAGTACGCCCACCATTTCCCCAGGATTTGCGCCTGGTAGATCATCGCCCAGTTCATCATCAAGCCCAAGGTGGGCACCTCGGTCGTGCGGGGTCCCAATCCCAGGATGGATAGCCCGGCCTCGGCCAGGATGCCGGAGGAAATCTGTAGGATCAGCGCCATCACCACGTAAGAAGCAATGTAGGGGAGGATGTCGTTGAGAATAATGTGCACGAGGGAGTGACCGGATAGCTTTGAAAGGTTGACGTGGTCACGGTTGCGCAAAGACATCACCTGGGCGCGCACGGCCCGGGTCGTCCACACCCAGGAAGTCAGGCCGATGACCACAGCCACCGTCACCGCGCCGCGCTTGTCTTGCCCAATACTGAACGAAATCAAAATCAACATCACGAAGCCCGGGATGACGGTGAAGAGGTTGGTGAAGAACATGATAATGTCATCCACTATGCCGCCGATATAGCCGGAGAGCAACCCCAGCGTCAGGCCGATCAAGGTGGCAATGCTGCCGGCGACCAGGCCGATCAGCAAGGAGACCTGCGTGGCCCTGACCAGCTCGGTGAGCACGTCTCTGCCGAAGTTGTCGGTGCCCAACGGCAAGAAGCGCACGTTCGCGACCTCTTTGACATTCACATAGTCGGCTGGCATCAGCGTCCCTTTTTCTTCCAGGGCACCGGTTTCTGCGTTTTTGGCTGCGACGATCAAATCCTCGGTAGACAAAAGCCCTTTGAGCGAACTGTTGAGCCGGATAAAGTAATTGCGCTTGGCATTGGTCATACCGGGGATATTCGCCTTGGGATCATAATGCGTCTCCCATAGCTCCAGGAGTTTTGGGGTATCTTCGATGTCAATCTCCGCTTCAGGGATTCCATACCCCACCAGCCAGTCCCGCATGGCCAGGCGCGCCTCTTGATCCAATTTGCTGGCAATGCGCTTGACATTGGCGTCCTCCAGGTTCAGGATATGTTTGGGGGCGTTTACACTGTCATAAACATTCACATAGATCCCGGGTTCAAAAAAGGTGCCCTGGCTGATGATCGCCAGCGGGGGATAGGGGAAGAGCAGTGGGTAAATGATCACAATCAACAGGATGGCGACAAAAATGGAAAAACCAAAAACAAACTTGCCCGAGTGAAAAATTTGCCGTAGTGTATGTTTCATGCCCACCACTCCTTAATCCGCTTGTGCGGCTTTGATACGCGGATCAATGAAGCCGTACAGAATTTCGATGACGAAGGTGGCCGTCAGCACCATGATGGTGATGATCAAGGTAGTGGCCGAAATAAGGGGATAATCCTGTCCCATGACCCCGTTCATGATCGTGTAGCCCAACCCCGGATAACTGAAGACAATCTCGGCCACCAACGCGCCGCCGACCATTGTACCGATAGATAGCGCCAGACCGGTGACCTGCGGCAGCATCGCATTACGGAACACATAGCCGATGATTTTGCGGTCTTTGATCCCCATAAAGCGGGCGAACTTCACGTAATCCGCATTCAGCTCATAGATGGCCATAGAGCGCATCCCGATCGCCTGTCCACCGATGGCGATCAAGACAATGGACCAGAACGGCAATTGATAATGGACGATAACGGAACGGATAAATTTCCAACTAAATTCGGGGATCAGGTCAAACCCGTAGCCGCCCGAGGTGGGGAGCCATTCCAACGTCACCCCAAAGATAACCATCAAAATAATTGCCATGCCAAAAGCCGGGAAGTTGCTCATGAAGATGCTGATGGGCATGACCACTTTATCGAAGCCCCCTTTGAGATACGCCGCCAACGCCCCCAACGTGTTGCCGAGGACCCATCCCACAATGATCGCCGGGAATTGCAAACACACCGTCCACAAGATCGAAGACCTGATCACATCGGCGACCGTTCGCGGATATTGACTGAACGAGAATCCGAAATCGCCCCGCAGCACGTTTTTCATATAGATAAGAAACTGCTCGTACATGGGCTTGTTGGTGCCGAAAAGTTCCGCGTATTGCTGATAAATGGCACGGACGCCGGTTGACTCGCTTATGCCCTGGGCCAATTTGGAGACGATGGCCGCCACCGGATCACCCGGCATCAAACGGGGAAGAATGAAGTTCAAGATGAAGGCGCAGACGAAAGTAATCAGAAACCACCCCAACTTGTTCAGGAAATACTTACGATATCCTTTCAACGCTCCATCTCCTCTATAATTAAAATGCTAAAACCTCTATCCTTATCAACACACTTAGCAGATTAAGCAGATTTTTCGGTTTACAACATGTAAATCTACTTAATCTGCTTAATCTGCTGACAAAACTAAAAAATTTCACTGTACGCCTGAAATTAACAGCCATGTTCCGCCTGCGCGGAACATGGCTGTTTTTCGGGAATCAGGGTCTACTTGACCAGGGTGATGTTGTACAGACAGGCGACACCCCAACCGTTGATGCAGACCATCGGCGGAACGGGCGGATTGGTGCCGTCGTCCTGGTGCGGGAAGTTCGTCCAGACAGTCTCGTTGACCGTGTGGAACAGTTCAGGACGATACATCAGCGTGAAGGAAGGCACATCGGTCAGGTAAATCTTGACCAGTTCGGTGTACATTGCCTTCAGCTTGGCAGGATCGGTCTCGTTGGGGATGGCCTTGATCAGCTCATCCACACGCGGGTTGCTGTACTGACCCCAGTTGCCGGTCCAGTTGTTCGGCATGCCCACCCACTCCGAGCTGAGCAGGTTGCGGATGCGGCCCCACGGCTGGGTTGGGCCGGTCCCGGCGCTCCACATCATGAAGATGTCGTAACCTTCGGGCAGCGGGGCATCCGACTTGGTGACGACGGTCTGATACACGGACCATTCGGGGTAGTTGGTGGTGATGTCAATGCCGATCTTCTTGCCGGCGGCAGCGACGATTTCAATCGCGGCCTGCCAGTCGGACCAACCGTTGGGGCAGGTGGCCACGTAGCTGAGCTTCTTGCCGTTGTACTCACGCCAACCGTCGCCATCGGTATCCACAACACCGGCCTCATCGAGCAGCTTCTTTGCGCCTTCGATGTCGTTGCCGGCCCATTGCAGGTCCTTGACGGCATCGTGATCGTACATGGCCTGCTCACCGGGGGTCGGGTTCATCAGCGAGCGCGGTACCTGCTTGAAGGTGGCCGATTGGTTGGTCATCGCGTTGGCGATGATGGAGTCATAGTCCACCGCGATGGCGATGGCCTTGCGGATGGCCACGTTGTCCAGGCCATAGGACTTCAGGTTATAGAAGGCCGTGGGGAGGCTGGCGCCGATGTGATAGGGAGCCTCGGGCAGATAGGTGGAGATGGGCAGACCGTAGTTGAGCCACAGCATGTGGACGTTGGAGTTGAACTGCTGGCTGACGTCCACTTCACCCTTGGCCAGGGCCACCGAACCGGCGGCGTTGTCCTTGAAGATCACGTGCGCGAGGTACTTGGGTTCGGGCAGCTTGCCCCACATGGACTTATCCTTGCCCCAGTAGTTGTCGTCCCGAACCAACACGACCTTCGTGTCATCGGCAAAGAACTTGTGGTAAGGCCCAGAGTAAACCACATCTTCGGCCGGATCGGCCAGCAACTTGGTGGCGTCACCGCCGGAGCGCTCCTCCAGTTTCTGGGTCCAGGCCTTCTGGATGACATAGTTGCTGCTCACATAGGAGGCAACGACCAGCGGGTTGACTGCTTTGCCGTTGGCATCCAGCTTGGCCTTGATCACGACCGTCTGAGGATCAACGGCGACAATGTCCTCAATGTAATCCTTGTTGCTGGCACCGGTGGAGGTGTTGTACTTGACATGGGTGGCCCAGGTGTAGGCCACATCTTCGGCGGTCACGGGCGTACCGTCACTCCACTTGGCGGCCTTCTTGATCTTGAAGGTCAGCTCGGTCCGGTCGGCGTTCCACTGATAGTCGCCGTCGGCCAGCAGTGGATACTGCTTCCCGTCGAGCATGTTGTACAGATAGGGGGTCTCGAACATAACCACGCGCGCGTTATCGCCGGCGGCAATCGCCATCGCGTTGTTGTTGCTGCTGGAATAGGGGTTCCAGCCGACAACCGGTCCCCACTGGAGGCCGTTGAAGTACAGGGTTTCATTGCGGGGCAGCGCGCCCTTTTCGGGCTCCGGCGTCACCATAACCTCGACGGTCTTCTCGACGACCTTCTCGACCTCGACGGTCTTCTCGACGACTTTCTCGACCTCGACGGTCTTCTCGACGACCTTCTCGACCTCAACGGTCTTCTCGATGATCTGCGGAGTGGGCGTGGCGCAAGCCGACAACACCATACTCAGGACCACCACGACGCTAAGAAGTATTACAGCGTAGCGTTTCATCTCAGAATTCTCCTTCCTTAAATGAAATGGATTGTAAATTTTGGTGTATCAGTTGGTATACAATTGGTATATGAGTTGGTAGAGTTTATTTTTTGTTTACAACGATTCGATAGTTACCTCCTTTTGAAACCTGGGAATCATCAGAACATTGACAAGTTAACCCATTGGCGCGTCTCTAAATTCGGAAGCGCTTCCAACGTCTATACTATATCACAAATAGGGGGAATTTGTCAAGTAGTTTTTGGGGCAATTTGCGACCTTTGTCATCATGCGTTATACTGGCAACCATACGAGGCGTTGATGAGATTCAAAGTCGTTGCGTGCCTGCCTGCACTCCTGTTATTGTTGACGGCCTGCGCATCTGTCGGGGGCAAATCAGCAGCCCTGACGCCATTGCCGACCCGCGCGCTCACGGCAGTACCATCGGCCACGCGCCCGCCGCGCTGGACTCCCACGGTACCGGGCACCCCCACATTCACCGCGACGCCGCCTCCCCTCATCAGCGCTCCACCCGATGGCATCCCGCAGGTGACGTTGTCCATCACACTGAATTACGCCGACAAACAGATGAAGGTGGGACAGCAGGTTGTGTTCAGCAACGCCGGCCCCGATACCTGGGATGAAGTGGTTTTCGCCGTACCGCCGGCCTATCAGCCGGGCGTTTTTACCCTGCACACCGTCACGGTGACGACCACCCGGCAAAGCCAGCAGGCCACGGCGATCCTTTCCGGCACCATGCTCCATGTCTTCACGCCAACCCCTATCGTGCCAGGAGCGGCGGTCGCCGTAGCGCTGAAGTATACCATCGCCATCCCCCCCGTAGACCTCAATACATGGCTGCCGCTCGGCAATTTGGGCGCGGGTGAGCGGTTGATCCAGGCGGGTGACTGGCATCCCACGCTGGTCCCTTACCGGCCCGGCGCCGGCTGGCAGACGTGGGATTACACGCCGGTGGGCGACCCCAACATCTACGGCATCGCCAACTACGATGTGATGCTGCGCGCCGACCCCACATTGGTTGTAGCGGCGCCGGGGTTCGTCACCTACAAAGGCCAGGTGCGCCATTTCCGCCTCGACCGGGCGCGCACGTTTGCCTTCCTTGTCAGTCCCGAATACCAGGTCTTGCGGGGCATGGCCGGCGCGACGCCGGTGCGGGTGTACTATCTGCCGGAATACGGCGCGGCCGCGCAGGCAGTGTTCAAGACGGCGGCGCAGGCCATCCCACTCTATGTGGAACTCTACGGTCCCTACCCCTACACCGGCCTGGTGATCGCCCAGAACGCTTACTACGGCGCGATGGAGTATTCCGGGTTGATCAGCATGAGCAGCAACGCCTATGCTGCTTACAAAGAAACGCCTGTGGCCGCGTTGATCAACCTGACAGCGCACGAAATCGCGCACCAGTGGTGGTATGGCGCGGTAGGGAACGATCAAGTCCATGAACCCTGGCTGGACGAATCCTTTGCCAAATACAGCGAGTTGCTCTTCTACGAGCGCTATTACCCGGACTTTGTGGATTGGTGGTGGCAACATCACATTTACAGCCGCAACCACGGTGGCTCGCTGGATGCCACCATCTACGACTTTGCCGACACGCCGTCCTACATTGAGCAGGTCTATGCGCAAGGCGCGCGTTTTTTGGGCGACCTGCGCGCGCTGATGGGCGACCCGGCTTTCTTCACCTTCATCAAGGCTTACCGCGAGGCTAATGATGGCCACATCGCCACCCGTGATGATTTCTTCGCTGCCGTGCGCGCCCACACGGATGCGGACCTGACCCCCCTGGTGGAGAGGTACTTTGGGAAAGGAAGCCCCACCCCCGGCTATTGATAAGCGAACCGCGCAACAACCGTATTTGTCATCGCGCTATCGGCGGTTATAATACGGCTATGCCCATACACTACATTGACGGCTCACACGGAGAAGGCGGCGGGCAAATCCTCCGCTCGGCCCTGACATTGGCGGCGCTGACCGGTGACGCCGTGCGCCTGGAGAACATCCGCGCCCACCGCGCCAAACCGGGATTGCGGCCCCAACACCTGACCGCCGTCCGCGCCGCGGCGGTGATCTGCAATGCCGCTGTGGAGGGCGCGGAGCGCGACAGCCAGACGCTCACCTTCACACCACAGACGCCGCCGCAGGCCGGCGCCTACGTCTTCGATGTGAGCGACGCCGCCGAAGGCGGCTCGGCGGGGGCAACGACACTCGTCTTGCAGACAGTGCTGCTGCCGCTGGCACTCGCCGACGGCCCCTCACGGCTGATTTTGCGCGGCGGCACGGTCGTCCCGATGAGTCCGCCGACCCCTTACCTTGAACAGGTGTATCTGCCCATGCTGTTCGAAATGGGCGTCCGCGTGCAATTGACCCATCGCGTGTGGGGATTCTATCCGCAGGGTGGCGGTGAGTTGGAGGTGGAGATCGCCGGGCGCGCGACGTTGCGCCCATTAGACCTGACCGAGCGCGGCGCGCCGGAGCGGGTGACGGGGATAGCCTTCGCTGCAAGGCTGCCATCGCACATTCCACAGCGGATGAGCGACCGGGCGCGGGCGGTGTTGACGCAGGCGGGACTGCCGCGCGTCGGTGTCGAGCCGCAACACGTCACATCGCCGGGCGTCGGCGCGGGCCTGTTTCTGCTGGCGCAGTATGCGCACTCGCGCGCCGGGTTTATCGCGCTGGGGCGTCAGGGGCTGCCTTCAGAGCGGGTCGCCGAAATGGCCTGCCGTGAGCTGTTGGAGCATCATCGCAGCGGCGCGCCCGTAGACCCGCATCTGGGCGATCAACTGGTGTTGCCGTTTGTACTGGCAGAAGGCGTCTCGCGGGCGGCAGTGTCGCGTGTCACCCAGCACCTGCTTACCAATGTCTGGGTCGCCGGGCACTTTGATCTGCCTGCCGCGCGCGTTACCGGCGAGGAAGGTCAACCGGGGATGCTGATCGTCGGGGAATAACTTGATCTATGTAATTGGTTCTTTCTCGTCAGCAGATTAAGCGGATGAAGCAGATTTTTATATTGGCAAACGAAAAATCTGCTCAATCTGCTAACCAAACAGAAATATCGTAGGGAGATAGTATGCTGGAACTGGTGATGTTAGGCACGGCGGCTTCGGCGCCTTCGATCCAACGGGGACTGCCCTCGCAGGTCGTGCTGTGGCGCGATGAGCGTTTTCTGGTGGATTGTGGTGAGGGCACACAACGGCAGATTTTGCGCAGCGGGATCGGCTTCCGCCGTTTGCAGCGGGTGTTGCTCACCCACGGTCACCTCGATCACATTCTGGGCCTCGGCGGGCTGATTTCCACCTTTGCGCGCTGGGAAGCCGTGGACAGGTTGGAAATCTACGGGGGGCGTTGGACGCTGGACCGCGTGGAAGACCTGCTTTTTGGGGTGGTGTTGCGCGGCGCGCGTCCACCCGTGCCGATTGATCTGATTGACGTCCGCGCCGGCCCTCTGCTCGAAAACGAAGATTTCGAGGTGGTGGCGTTTCCGGTTGTCCACCGTGGGCCGGGGTGCTTCGGCTATCTGTTCCGTGAAAAGCCGCGTCGTCCGTTCCTGCCGGAAAAGGCCGAGGCGCTGGGAGTCCCCGCCGGTCCAATCCGCCGGGATTTGGTCAACGGCAAGGCAGTGACGCTGGCGGATGGGCGCGTCATCCGCCCCGACGATGTGCTGGGGCCGGATCGCCCCGGCGTTTCGCTGGCGCTCGTCGGCGACATCGGGCAGATTGACGGTCTGGCCGAAAATGTGCGCGGCGCCGATCTGCTGTTGTGTGAAGCCACGTATCTGGAACGCGATGCCGATCTGGCACGCCGCTTCGGGCATCTCACGGCGGCGCAGGCCGCGCGGCTGGCGCGGGAGGCTGGCGTGCGCAAGCTGGCGCTCAACCATCTCTCGCAGCGTTATCGCGTTCGAGAAATCCTGGATGAAACCGCCCCGATTTTCGGAGATGTCGTGGTGGTCCGCGATTTCGACCACTTCACCATCACCCGCGACAAAATCACGTTGACCAACGAGGAAATGCAAGACGACGAGGCATTGATCGAGGCGACGGAAGTGCCGGTTATGACGTTGGACTGATGCAAAGGGCCAAGGGACATTTAACAATTTATCCCACCCACAGGGACATTTGACGCTTGACAAGCCGCTTTATTTTTTTAATATGTTATGGAAACAACGTTACAATGTCCCGACTTTTCAACGTTCTAACGTCCCAACGGACTTTCACTAAGGAGGTGAACAGCGAAGATACACCATTAACGAAGTTCCTGCGTTCGTTTTATTTTCAATTTGTCATTTCTGTTTCTGAAGGAGGAAGTGGACTATGAAAAAGAATCTGTGGAGACTCATGGCGTTGTTGCTGATCGTTACCCTGGTGTTGCCCGCATGTGGCGGCAAAGGGGGCACCTCAAAAACCGGCAAACCCTTCAAGGTAGCCTTTGTCTACATCGGCCCGCCCGGTGATCTGGGCTGGACCTACGAACACGACCGGGGCCGCAAGATGCTCGAAGAAAAGTTTGGCGACAAAATTGAGACGACCTACATCGAGAACGTCGCCGAAGGCCCCGATGCGGCGCGTGTCATCCGCCAGTATGCCCAGGAAGGCTACGATATGATTTTCGCCACCTCCTACGGCTATATGGATTATATGTACGAGGTGGCGCAGGAATTCCCGAAAGTCAAATTCGAGCACTGCTCCGGCTACAAGACGCTTGACAACATGGCCGTCTACTTTGGGCGGATTTACCAGCCACGCTATCTCGCCGGCATCGTCGCCGGCAAGATGACGAAAACCGGCAACATCGGCTATGTGGCGGCGTTCCCCATCCCCGAAGTGGTGCGCGGCATCAATGCCTTCACCCTGGGTGTGCGCTCGGTCAATCCGAATGCCAAAGTGACCGTCGTGTGGACCAACACCTGGTACGATCCGGTGAAGGAGCGTGAGGCGGCTGTGGCCTTGTTGGATGCCGGCGCGGACATTATCGCCCAGCACCAGGATACCACCGAGCCGCAGAAAGCCGCTCAGGAGCGCGGCGCACTGAGCATCGGCTACGATTCCGACATGCGCGCGTTTGTCGGCGATACAGTGCTCACCAGCCCGGTATGGAACTGGGGCGCGTATTATATCGCCACCGTGCAAGACGCCATGGACGGCAAGTGGAAATCCCATTCGTACTGGGAGGGCTTGAATGCAGACGTCGTGCGGTTGGCCGAGTTCAGCCCGAAAGTGCCGCAGGACGTGCGCGATCTCGTCGAGGCCGCCAAGAAGGAGATCATCAAGAACGATCAGATCTTCTGCGGTCCTATTAAGGATCAGGCGGGCAACGAAGTCGTGGCCGCCGGTCAGTGTCTGACCGATGAGCAAAAGCTCAGCATGCAGTTCTTCGTCGAGGGTGTTGTTGGGACGATTCCCCAGCAGTAAGGGGAACTGATGACATATGATGCGTGATGCGTGACGTGCATCCTTACGTCACGTATCACGCATCCCATAATCTGTTGAATCTATGGCGATGAGCGAACCGACTGACCTGTTCCCCATTCTGGAGATGCGCGGCATCACCAAACGTTTCCCCGGTGTGCTGGCGAATGACCATGCCGATCTGGAGCTTTACCCTGGTGAGGTGTTGGCGCTGCTCGGTGAGAACGGCGCCGGCAAGACCACGCTTATGAACGTTCTTGTGGGCCTCTACCGGCCCGACGAGGGCGAAATCATCGTGCGTGGGCAACGTGTCGAAATTCATTCGCCCCGTGACGCCGCAGCGTTGGGTATCGGCATGGTGCACCAGAACTTCATGCTCGTGCCGACGATGACCGTGGCCGAAAACATCGTCCTGGGGATGAGCAACTTGCCCTTCGTGCCGCGTATGGATGAAATTGTGCGGCGCATCCGCGACATCTCACAACGCTACAACCTTGAGGTGGATCCGAACGCCTACATCTGGCAGTTGAGCGTGGGTGAGCAGCAGCGTGTGGAAATCCTGTTAGTGTCATAAAGTATTCGCCATTAACCAAAGCCGGGGTATAACTAGGCTAAC
>ENA-UOWE01000280-UOWE01000280.1-activated-sludge-metagenome-genome-assembly--contig:-NODE-280-length-76370-cov-6.556037_pt1 | contig 76370 bp, 51 predicted proteins | sample MGYA00249841_ERZ761562 | MGnify/ENA primary metagenome ERZ761562 (study PRJEB28883, sample SAMN05720200) | activated sludge metagenome | isolation source: Anaerobic digester | place: Japan... | reverse complement strand
AAACTCGATTATGCAATTATCAATAAAGCTTGTCCCGGCACTACCCATAGATTGGAACGAAATATGTCCCCATCTCTCTCCAGTTTCACCATAGTTTCCATCGTTATCATCATCAGCTGTGATAAGGATCTTATTTTCTGGTGTTCCATCAGCTTCAAGTTGTCCTGTACCGGTAATAATAAGGTCGGAATTTTCAGCAAGAAAGATAATTATCGCACCTGCACTTATTGTTAGCTTTTCATTATCAACAGTAATATCACCATTGATATATTTAGTTCCGCTCCAGGTGGCATCACCTGCAAGAGTTCCGCTCCAGGGATTGGCGTAGCTACCGTCACCAGTTAATTGAGAATAAGTAATTAAAGGTAAGGCGATTAAAATAATGAAGAGTATAAATTTTTTCATAGGACCTGATATTTCTTAGATATGACCACAGAACAACCACTTTAGTTGCTTCAGGATATTATAAAGCAGTAAAATACAAATATAAAACTAAATAACAATTAGAACCAGTAAGAGGGTAAAAAATGTTGGATGTGTTATGGTGCAAGTTGCATGGTGCAAGTTGCATGGTGCCAGCCTCCACTGCGTTGCGGCTGGCGGCCAGGGAGAATGATGAGAGTTCTCCCCATAACAACCCACTAACCTTAACTCTAGATCACCCTGCATCATGCACCCTGGATCCTGACTACTGAACACCCTGCACCATGGACCCTGCAACCTGCACCCTGGATCACCCTGCATCCTGCACCTTGCACCATGCACCATCCTGCACCATGAAAAATTTTAAGTTTTTTTTGTTTATTTTCTAACTTCGAGTAAATTTGTTACTCATTAACCCTCAAAGATGCTCGACAGCCTGATAACCTCGGAGACAAGGATCAAATTACTTAAGAAGTTTTTTCTTAACAGCAGCATAAGGGCTCACCTTAGAGGTCTGGAAACTGAGTTTGGTGAATCTTCGAATGCAATAAGGGTAGAACTGAACCGGTTTGAGGAAGCGGGCTTGCTTAACTCCCTATGGGAAGGCAATAAGAAAATATTTCAGGCTAACAACAAACATCCTTTATATAAGGATATTCACAACATCATACTAAAGGAAACAGGAATAGACCGGGTGATAGATAAAGTTATCCACCGGCTGGGGAATCTCCTTTGTGTTTATCTTACAGGTGATTTCGCAAGAGGGAAGGACAGCCAGGTTATTGAACTGATACTTGTAGGCAAGGATATTGACAGAGAATATCTTGCCCGGAAAATTGTTCAGGCTGAAGAAATTGTCGACAGGAAAGTCAGCTATATTGTTCTTGAACCGGAAGAAGCAGAAAAGTATTTATTAAAATTTAATCCTTTCGATCTGCTCCCATTATGGAATTGCGAAGGAGAGGAATTAAAAACGTAAATGAGGGGCACTTTCTTGCTGCTTATTACGTAATATGATGAAATACAAATAAATAAAGCTTCGTTGCTCCATTTAAATGTATGTGGGTGACGGGGCGGGAGCATTGGTTTAGATCAGTGGTTTAAAATGGATTAAATCTGGTTGGTGGTCACTTTTATCTTTGTACTTTTGTTTTTTATCTTAATACTACTTAAATGAAAATCACTTATCTCCTTCTAATACTCACTTTAATTATTCTGAGTGCCTGTACAAGCCAAGAAAAATTGGCTTATCTCAATAATCTCCCAGAGGCTGGTGGTACTGAAACTTTCTCTATGGAAATGCCTGATTATAAAATTCAATACAGGGATAATCTTTATATTACGATTAAAGCTATGATGCCTGACGGGACAATAAATGATTTTCTTTCTTCTTCAAACAGGGCATCTGGTACTTATGCTCAAAATGAGGCTGGGCAATTTTTATATGGTTTTGATGTAGATAAAGAAGGAGTTATATTGTTACCAGTTCTTGGAAATATTAAAGTTGCTGGTATAACATTGAATGAAGCTAGAGAACGTATTCAAAATTCAGCAGACGAATATTTCCATAATTCCACAGTTGAATGTAAACTCTTAAGTTTCAAATTTACAGTAATAGGGGAAGTAAGAACTCCGGGAACATACATTAATTACAACAATTATCTTACAGTTCTTGAAGCAGTAGGACGTGCAGGCGGGATAGCTGACTATGGACGAAGGGATAAGTTACTGGTTATCAGGTCCGAAGATGGAATTACAAAAACATATTCCCTGAACCTGCAGGATAAAAAAATCCTTTCAAGTGAAGCATATTTTCTTCTTCCAAACGATGTAGTAATTGTGGAAACAGAATCGAAAAAGATATTTAATCTTAACCTGCCAACATTTTCTTTTATTTTAACAACAGTGACTTCATTGTTAACCTCAGCGTTACTACTTATTAATTATCTGGGTGAATAATATGAATTTTCAAATTTTAAAATCTGATGAAGCGAATCCGACATTAAGGAATATTTGAAACGAACAATCACATAAATATAAGCAGTACATATTATTACCAAAATCCCTATAGCTGAACCTTAAATGCTAGAAAACATGAACTTAGCACAATCTCCACAATCCCGGAAAACATATTATGATTCACACGAAGATGAAAGTATTGACTTTAAACGCTATATATCCTTATTTATAAGTAACTGGTATTGGTTCGCCATTTCATTATTTATCGCAATAAGTGTTGCTTACGGTATTAATCGATGGTCAGAAGAGATTTATACAGTATCGTCAACTCTCTTGATCAAAGATGATCAAAACAATGCTCTAACAGAAATTTTTCCGGGCTCTCAGGGCTTCAAAAGTCAGCAAAATGTTAACAATGAAGTAGGTATTCTTAAATCATTTGAACTTAATTACAGAGTGATGAAGACTCTGCCTGAATTCAGTACAGTATATACATCTGTTGGGAAAAGAGGAATAGCAGAAACCAGAATGTATCGAAATTCTCCGTTTATTGTTATTTATGATTCTCTGGAGAAGCAAGTGAAAGGTCAGAGAATTAATGCTCGGGTACTTTCAGACTCGACATACAGACTTGAGATAAACAATTCTAAAAAGTTTGAGAAGGAAATGATTTTTGGTGAAAGATTTAAAACATTAGGATATGATTTTATAATAATTCTTAGAGACAGAGAAACATATAAGTATGATGAAGGCGCCTCCAATAAATATTATTTTTATTTTATTGACCCTGCAAGTTTAGCAAATCAGTATCGTAGTAAACTATCTGTTTCTCCAATTCAGGAAGAAGCCTCACTTGTTACTCTCACAAGCACCGGTTATGTAAAAGAACAAGAGGCAGATTATCTGAACACATTAATGGATGTTTATCTTGATTTTGGGTTGGAATATAAAAACCAGACGGCCGCTCAGACGATAGAATTCATTGAAAACCAATTAGGCACTATATCAGAGTCTTTAACCATGGCAGAGAATGAACTGGAAAATTTCAGATTAAATAACAAGCTTATTGATATTAGCTATGAAGGGACAGTCATAAAGGAAAAACTTGAGCAAATTGATGGAGAAAGGACTAAACTGCAAATGCAGAAGAGTTATTATGAATATCTGAAAGATTATGTTGAAACCAGGAATGAAAATGTGGATGTTATAGCGCCCTCGGTAATGGGTGTTACTGATGGACTTCTCATAAAACTTGTGGATGAATTATCCAATCTTCAAAAGAGTAAAAGGCAGTTATCAATGAATCTTATTGAATCGGCAGAGCCATTGAAAATCATTGAAGCTAATATTTCAAATACAAGAGAGGCTATTCGCGAAAATGTAAATGAGGGACTGATAAATATTATAAGGTCAATAAGTGAAACTGACAGAAGATTGGTTGAAGTGGAAAAAGAGATTCGAAAACTTCCTTCAACAGAGCGGCAGATGATCAATATTCAGAGAAAATTTGATATTAATAATACTGTTTATACATTTTTGCTTGAAAAAAGAGCTGAGGCCGGAATTGCAAGAGCATCAAATGTTCCGGATAACAGGATAATTGACAGAGCCGGTGATTACAGTAGTGCAAGGATACGTCCCAGGGAAAGGCGTAATTTAATGACCGGTATTATTATTGGCTTAATAATTCCTTTCCTGGGTATAATCCTGATAGATTACATGAACAACAAGATTATCGATAAAAGGGATATTGAGAGGAGAACCCCAGCACCCATTATAGGATATATAAGTCATAACAGTCTTAAAACAGAGATTCCGGTAGCAGAGAATCCCGGATCAACATTGTCAGAATCATTCAGATCAGTACGTACCAATCTTAAGTATTATTTAAAAGATCTGAAATGTCCTTTAATCTCAATAAGTTCTACAATTACCGCAGAAGGGAAGACATTTTTTTCGACAAATCTGGCTTCAATAATCGCAATGTCAGAGAAAAAAGTACTCCTTGTTGGTTTGGATTTGCGTAAACCGAGGATACACAGGATTTTTGGGATAAATAATGAGGAAGGGCTTAGTAATTTTCTAGTTGGAGAGAAAAAGTTTGATGAAATAATAGTAAAAACCAATATAGATAATCTCTGGTATGCTCCTTCAGGACCTGTTCCTCCCAATCCGGCGGAGCTTATTGAGTCCAAAATGATGGAAGAATTTTTTCAGACAGCTAAAAAGAAATTCGATTATATTATTGTTGATACACCACCCGTTGCTGTTGTTACTGATGCCCTCCTTGTTTCTTCTTTCACAGATTTTTATCTATTTGTAGTGAGGCAAAGGTACAGTTCTAAAAATACATTGGATTTGATTAATGAAATGTATAATAATGATAGTGTTAAGGGGATGGGGATAATTGTAAATGATATCAGTACCTCCGGTTATTATGGATATGGTCTTCGTTATGGCTATTCAATGGGCTATGGATATAATTATGGGTATAACTATTATAACCACTATGGGCGATATGGGTATAATGAATCCGCTAAAGGATATTACACTGAGGATGTATCATAAAGCACCGTAATGAGATCTTTTATTCAGCATTATGGTGATATCAGGCAGAGACTTATGTTATTTAATACGTAGAAGCATAACAATATATTGATTAAGAAGATTCTGATACTTGCAGGTACACATTTTCAGATACCTGTAATTAATTATGCAAAGAGAAAAGGTCATTTTGTTATTACCTGCGATAACCGGCCTGAAAATCCGGGACATTCAATTGCAGATAAATACTATAAAATAAGCACAACAGATCTGGACGGGATTTTGGAAGTATCAAAAAAGGAGGGAATTAGTGGAATCCTGGCTTACGGATCTGATGTAGCTGCACTTACTGCTGCATATGTGTCAGATTCACTCGAATTGCAGGGTAACAATTTTAATTCAATAGAAACATTAACAAACAAAGGTTTGTTCAGGAAGTGTTTGAAAGAAAATAACTATCCTGTACCTGGTTTTGCAGTTTTTTCTGATTATAGTAAAGCAGATGAATATTTCAGATCAGTTAATAAGGTAGCTTTTTTAAAACCTGTTGATTCAAGCGGCAGTAAGGGTGTAACAAAGCTTCGGCCAGGAGATGACATAAGAAATGCTTATAATAATGCTATGCATTTTTCACGTAAAAAGGAGGTAATCATTGAAGAAGGGGTATTAAATAAGGGGCCTCATATTCACGGCGAGGCTTTTTATTATAAGGGAGAGTTAAAGTTCATGTTACTCGGTGATCAGTATTTCAGTCTTGTAAATTCCTGTGCTCCATTATCAACAACCCTGCCCAGTGTTTATCATTGTGATATAATGGATAAAATTAAATCCTGTTTGATTTCATTAATGTCATTAGTTAAATTTGATACCGGAGGTTTGAACATTGAAATAATCCGCGACGAACAAGATAATATATTCTTCATTGAAGTGGGGCCAAGGAATGGAGGTAATCTGATGCCTGAACTGGCTATGTCGGCAACAGGTTTCAATCTTGCAGCTGCCAATGTTAATGCTGTGATGGACGAGGCGGTTGATTTTAATTATTCAACAACTGGTAGCCATTATGTTACTCAGGTTATTTTGCACAGTTATAAAGATGGGAAATATTCAGGACCTAATATTCCTGAGAAATATTCAAAATATCTGACAAACAAACTTATTTACTATTCAGAAGGTGATTATGTAAACAGGTATCGTGGCTCACAGGATGTAATTGGATTAATGCTTTTTAAATTCAATAATATTAGTCTGTGTAAGGAACTTACAGATTATATTTTGACAAACAATTTGGTCAGACTTATCGATTAGAAATTCTTGATAATTAGTTACAAAACAGAACAGCTCTCATCTGATACGATTTTCGGATATCTTACCGATATGGATCCTTATCTTGTTCCCACCCTGTCATCGAGAATCGATATCAGATCATATTCTGAAAAACTGCATAATTATGCTACTCATTTTTCTGCATGGGATAAGGATTATCCTGTAGGGATTGCCTTATGTTATTTTAACAAACCTGAAGAGGGAGTGGGTTATATTAGTTCTTTTTCAGTGCGAAATGAATATCAGAAAAAAGGAATTGCAGGCAACCTGATAAAGAAAGTTACAAAGTATGCCAGAGAGGAACATTTTTCTAAAATAAGCCTTGAAGTGTATAAATCTAACCTGAATGCTATAACGTTTTATGAGAAAAATGGGTTTAAACCAATCTACAGAGATATAACTGATCAATTCTTCTCTATGATATTAATATTGAAATAAGGTACTGGAATGTTTGTTTTAATTTATACTGTATGTGAATAAATGGGTGGACCAGGCTTAAAGCAAAGAACCATATCAGGTTTATTCTGGAGTTTTATTGACAACTTCGCTCAATATTTTTTATCTTTTATTATAGGTATCATACTGGCCAGACTTCTGTCACCCAAAGAGTTTGGACTGATTGGGATGATAACTATTTTCATTGCCATTTCTGAGTCTTTTATCGACAGCGGTTTCAGTCAGGCACTTATTAGAAAGAAGGGATGTAGCGATACTGATTTTTCGACCGTATTTTTCTTTAATCTAACCATTGGGATTGTTTTCTGCGGTTTATTGATTCTAACAGCGCCAATTATCAGTAGGTTTTTTAATGAGCCGCAACTTACAAGTCTTGTCCGAGTCCTTGGTATTGTTCTCATTATTGATGCACTGACAATGGTCCAGCGTACGAAATTAATAAAACGGATAGACTTTAAGCTGCAAACAAAAATATCAATAATATCAAATCTATTCTCGGGTATTGTAGGTATCTCTATGGCTTATAAAGGATTTGGGGTGTGGAGTCTTGTAGCAAGAACCTTAAGCCAACGGGGAATGAATTCATTCTTATTATGGTTATGGAACCGGTGGAGACCGGTGTTTGTTTTTAGTATAACATCTTTTAAAGAAATGTTTTCATTTGGTTCAAGACTTCTTATTAGCGGACTCATAGATACTATATATCGAAATATTTATTATCTGGTTATAGGGAAATATTTTTCAGCACAGGAACTGGGTTTTTATACAAGAGCGAATCATTTTAAGGATTTACCGTCAAAAAACATAAATGGAATTATATCACGTGTCAGCTATCCCGTTCTTGCACAACTGCAGGATGACCAGGCAAAACTTAAAACCGGATATAAAAAGCTTATTAAAAGCACAATGTTCATTACTTTTGTTTCAATGGCAGGAATGGCAGCTATTGCCGAACCTATGGTTATCGCTTTTATTGGAGAAAAATGGAGACCTTCAATAATATATTTACAGATGTTGTGTTTTGTAGGGGCATTTTATCCTTTACAGGCTCTAAATCTAAATATATTAAATGTGAAAGGGCGTTCAGATCTTTTTCTTAATCTGGAGATAATAAAAAAAACACTTGCTGTGCCGACAATTATTATTGGTGTTTTATGGGGTATTAAGATCATGATACTTGGGATGTGGTTAAACTCAATCATTGCTTATTATCTTAATAGTTTTTATTCGGGACGGTTAATTAACTACCCCATGAAAGAGCAGGTAATTGATATTTTACCGGGATTTATATTAGCTTTATCCATGGGGGTAACAGTATATTTATCAGGAAGATTTCTTCCTGCTGATTATTTTGTAAAATTAATAGTACAGGTGATACTTGGAATTCTTATGGTTCTGGTGATGAGTGAAGTGCTAAAATTTAATCCTTATCTTGAAATAAAGGGAATAGTTCTTACAAAAATATTCAAAAAAAATAATGTCAGGCAATAAAAAAATATATGTAACACAGCCTTCCTTCCCCCCTCTGGAAGAGTTTACTGAATATCTGAAACAGATATGGGATAGTAAAATTCTTACGAATAACGGACCATTTCACAAACAATTTGAAAAGGAACTTGCTGATTACCTCGGAGTGAATCATCTTTCTTTGTTTGCAAACGGTACCCTTGCCCTGGTAACGGCTTTACAGGCATTAAGGATCACAGGTGAAGTGATTACGACCCCTTTTAGTTTTGTAGCAACTACACATTCTTTATGGTGGAATAATATTAAACCTGTATTTGTTGATATTGAACCTGAATTTTTTACTCTTGATCCTGAAAAGATAGAAGCAGCAATAACGCCACAGACAACAGCTATTTTGCCGGTACATGTTTATGGTAATCCCTGTAAGTTTGATGAAATACAGAAAATTGCAGATACTTATGGCTTGAAAGTTATTTATGATGCAGCACATGCATTCGGTGTGAGGATAAACGGTAATTCTATATTAGACTTCGGAGATTTATCGATACTTAGTTTTCATGCCACGAAAGTATTTAACACCATAGAAGGCGGAGCAATAATTTGCCATGACGAGAAAACAAAAAAACGAATTGATCATCTTAAAAATTTTGGCTTTGCCGGAGAAACCACCGTTATTGCACCGGGAATAAATGCAAAAATGAATGAATTACAGGCAGCTTATGGCCTGTTACAATTAAAATATATAAGGGAATACATTTCAAAGCGTAAAGAAGTAGCTGAATTGTACAGAAAGGAATTGACAGGTGTGAAAGGAATAAGGGTTCTGTATGATATTGAAGGAGTAGATCATTCTTATACTTATTTTCCGGTATTAATTGATGAAAAACTTTATGGTGAAAGCAGAGATGCTATATATGAAAGGCTTAAAAAAAATAATATCTATGGAAGACGTTATTTTTATCCTCTGATAAGTCAGTTCCCAACTTACCGGGGCCTGCCTTCTGCCAAACCAGATAACCTTTTGATAGCTAACAGCATTGCAGAGCAAGTGATTTGTTTGCCAATTTATCCGGATCTGGGAAATAAAAATTGCAGGCAAATAATTAGTTTAATCAAAAATCAATAATTATGAAGGTGGCTATAATGCAACCTTATTTTATGCCTTATATAGGTTATTATCAGCTTATTAAGGCAGTAGATGTTTTTGTTTATTATGATGATGTTAATTTCATTAAGCAAAGCTGGATAAACCGCAACCGAATTTTACTTGACGGATCTGAATACTTATTCACTCTAGAATTGCAGGGGGCAAGTTCTTTCAAAAAAATTTTAGAAATTGAAGTCGGAAAAAATCGTCACAAACTGTTAAAAACAATCTGCCAGGCATATAAGAATGCACCTTATTTTAAGATTCTAGAACCTTTATTATTTTCAATATTCACATCAACAGAACAGAACTTATCAAAATACATTATTCAGACACAGCAATACATTGTTAATTATCTTGGAATTAAAACAATGTGTTTATTATCTTCTGAACTGAAGAAGGATAACACATTGAAGGGGCAGGATAAAATAATTGACATCTGTAAAAATTTGGGTGCAACCACTTATATAAATTCAATTGGAGGGCAAGCACTTTATTCCAAAGAAGTTTTTAATGAAGCAGGAATTACTTTAAAGTATCTTAAAACTAATCAGATTAATTACCAACAATTTAAATCATTATTCATACCTCAGTTGTCAATAATTGATATATTAATGTTTAATTCTGTTGCTGAAATAAAGTTTTTATTAGACAAATACCAATTAGTATGAAAACGAAGAAAGTTTTAATACTTGGAGGAGGTGGCAATGCAAGTGTGATAGGCTATGCTTTGCTAGATGCTTTTAACAAGGGACATAGGGAGTTGGAATTCAGCGGTTATATTAATGACAGAGATAATGTAAATGAAATAGAAGGGTACCCTGTTTTAGGAGGTCTCAAGGATATTCCTGAGTTATTAAAAAGAGATTATTATTTCATAAATGCAATAGGTAAAATAGGAGTGCAGAAAGAAAGAATTACTCAGATTGAATCTCTAAGAATACCAGATAATAGATTTGTCACATTTATACATCCTTCTGCTTATGTTGCTCCAAATGTTAAGTTAGGGTGTGGATGTGTTATTATGCCAAATGTTAGTATATCACCCGGGACTTCCTTGGGCAAATGTTGTAGAGTGATGATTGGTGCGGTAATTGGGCATAATAATATAATAGGTCAATATTGCTTTTTTGCCGCTGCCTCCTGCACAGGAGCATATATCTCAATAGGAGACGGAGTGTTTATTAGTCTAAATGCAACATTAAGAGAATTTATAAAAATAGGTAATTATTCAACAGTAGGAATGGGAGCTGTTCTTTTAAATAGTATTGGAGAAAATGAAATATGGGTTGGAAATCCAGCAAAAATTTTAAATAAATAATTTTACAATAGTTTATATGAAACAATCAATCCTGGGGTTGTGTTTTGAAGATTTTGTTGTTGGAGCAGAAATCAAACATGCTCTGTCAAAAACTATCTTTGAGAGCGACAATAATTTATTTAGTCTCCTAACAATGAACCATCATCCATTGCATACAAATAGCGATTATGCGGTAAAGAATCATCACGGGCAGATTTTGGTTGTTGGCACACTTGTATTCTCTCTGGTTGTTGGAATAACAGTACCGGATATCAGTGGGAAAGCGATAGCCAATCTTTTATATGAAGACATTAAACATCTTGCTCCAGTGTTTTTAAATGATACTATTTATGCCAGAACAAAAATTCTGGATAAAAGAGATTCTACATCAAAACCTGACAGGGGAATAGTGTATGTTGAAACCATTGGTTATAACCAGAATGGAGAAGATGTTATTTCTTTTCGTCGTAAAGTTCTAATAAAAAAACAAAACGTAGTATAATGGATAATAATTACCTGATGAGAAGTCTGATGTTTGTTCCGGGACACAATGACAAACTCATGAAGAGTGCTTCCAGGTCTGATGCAGATGTCCTATTGCTCGATATTGAGGACTCAGTAATGCCGGTAGAAAATAAACAGATTGCAAGAGATAATATTATAAAATATATATCAGAAGGATATTTTTCAGGCAGGAATATTTTCCTAAGAGTGAATGACAGAGAAAGTGGTCATTTGCTAAAGGATGTTTATCAGCTTACTATAGAAGGTGTTACTGGTTTTATGTACCCAAAATCTAAAAATGGGGAAGATATATATTTTTTCGGGAAGCTCTTGGAAACAATAGAATATGAAAAACAAATCCCTGCAGGTACATTTAAAATAATACCTCTTATAGAAACTGCAGCTGCTGTTATGAATATCCAGAGTATATGTAATTCATGTCCAGAACGTGTTGTCGCAGTTGCTTTTGGATGTGAGGATTTTGTTACAGATCTGAGAGGGAAACATGACAGGGAAGGTAGCAGCATATTTACTGCCCGTGCTATGATCGCTATGGGAGCAAGAGCTAGCGGTGTTATACCTATTGATACTGTACATATTGATGTCCACAATCTTGATGATCTCGAAAAAAATCTGAAATTGGCAAAGCAACTTGGATTTGAAGGAATGCTCGTGTTGCATCCAAAAGAATTACCTCTTGTGCATAAATATTATTCTCCATCAGATGAGGAAGTTGGATGGGCTACCGAGATGCTTATGCTTTCTGAAGAAGCTGTAAAAATGGGGAAGGGTGTTGCTGTGAAGGATAATAAATTTATTGGTCCACCAATGGTAAAAATGGCTAACAGGATAATTCAAAAACATATTTTAATAAGTAGAAATAATCTATAGAATTGGTGGACCCTTTGGTTAGTATTTGTTGTCTTACCTATAATCATGAGCCGTATATTAAGCAATGTATTGATGGACTGTTGATGCAACAAACAAATTTCTCTTTTGAAGTATTAATTCATGATGATGCCTCAGTTGACAAAACACAAGCAATAATAAAAGAATACAAGGAAAGATATCCTGATATTATTAAACCTATATTTCAGATAGAAAACCAATATTCCAAAGGAGTAGGTGTAACAAGGGTTTATCAATTTCCACGAGCCAAAGCGAAATATATCGCGATGTGCGAAGGTGATGACTACTGGACTGATCCTTATAAATTGCAGAAACAAATTGATTTCTTGGAATCAAATCCTGGCTATGGGATGGTACATACTGATTGCGATCTGTATTATCAGAAGGAGGGTAAGCTTATCCAAAATAGAAACAGAACAACTAATATTCCGGAAGGGTATATTTTCAATGAATTGTTAAAGAATAACTTTATAAGTACCTTAACTGTAGTGTGTGAAACCGGTATAATCCGTAAGGCTTCAGAAGTTGTTTTTTCTAAACAACAAAAATTTATGATGGGTGATTATCCTCTATGGCTTGAAATTTCAAAAAATACCAAGATAGGTTATTTAAGCGACAGCACGGCAGTGTATAGAATACATAATAAATCTGTTACACATGGTGGAGATATTTTTAATCTGACACTGGCCACACTTGAGACTAGATTATGGTTTGCAGAAAGATATAATTCTGATCAAAATAATATAGCCGGATTGAGAAACGATATTTTGAAATATCGTCTAAAGAGATCTTCCTTTGATTTAGAAAAAAAAATAGCAGAAGAATGTTTTAGGAAACTTAAAACCAATAAAACTTTATCCAGATCAGACTTGTTCTTTTATCTGGGTTCTAAAAGCAGACTGTTAAATGCTTTCTTAAGGATCTTCCTTAAATTATTTAAGGGAATAAAATAATACCAAAGACGGTCCTGTCTTAATTCACTACATTAAATAATCACGGTTTATGTTACCATTATTATCTTAAAGATGTGGTATTAAGTTAGAAATAACCTAATATGATCCTTATTCAGCAATACATAAAAAGTTACAAAGAATATTTTAAGAAAATCATTTTTTTTGCAGGAAAATACTGGATAATTAAACCCGATGTTTTTAAAAATAAATATGACATAATTTTCCTTTTCCAGAAGCATGATATTTCAGGAGCAACAAGAGTACATCTTGACATTGTTAGTCTTTTAACTGAATGTAGTAAATTGGTTGTATTCATAGAGCATTCTAAACAAGATGGATTACTGGGTAAATATAAGTTGCAATCTGAAGTATTTCCAATAAAAAACAGATTACTGAGAAGATTCTATCTGGGAATGCTAAGTACATTAATAAATAAAAGTGATCCAGATTTTTTTTTCGGTATGGGTTCTCCTTCTTTCTATATTGTTACCGGAGCAATAAAGAATCCCAAAGTTAAGATAATAGACATTAATCATGCTGTTTCCGGTCTTCATTTCGCTCCTGAAGATCTTATCCCAAGGTTGCACAAAAGGATTGTAATAGATCCCTTCACGAAAGAAGAATTAATTAAGTATTATAAGAAGAATGGATTTTCAACCAGTCATATTAAGCTCATCAACAATAAAACATATCTGCCCGAATCTGTAAAAAAGCCTCATGCTGTCTCTACTTCAATTTTATATGTAGGAAGATCAAGTGTTGAGAAGCGGGTATATCTGGTTGCAGAGATAGCTAAAAAATTGTCAACAAAAATTGATTTTGAACTGACCATGATCGGAGATTTCAGAGATGATTTTATTCACAGAAATGCGCATTATATAAGATTTATACCGGAGATTGTAGATGAACATATGTTAAGTAAATATTATGTTACAAGTGATATTTTACTATTAGTTTCTTCCCGTGAGGGTTTTCCTATGGTTATTATGGAAGCTATGGCTCACGGAGTGGTACCGGTATGTACTCCGGCAGGTGGCATACCATATTATATTGAATCAGGCAATAATGGTTTTATTATCGAAGGGAACAATGAAAATGAAATTATTGAAAATGCAGTGCAGACAATAGTGAGTCTGAATGATAATAAGGTCCTGTTAAATGGGGTTTCCAGGAATGCTTATGAGTATGCTTCAGCTAATTTCAGTGAAGAAAAATTTGATACGGAGTACAGGGAACTTTTCTGTACCTTATCAAAATAAACGACTGTGTCTGTAAATATCCTGAATTTTATTTTTATCTGAATCAGATGCAAAGATTTCCCATAAAAGTGGCATGGTTGGCACCATTCCCGATAGGAACTCTTGAAAAAGTCGTTTTTTCAAGACGAGGAGCTTTTCATAGTACCGGTACATGGTTAAAAATCCTGGCTGAAGAGCTAGCAAAAAGGAATGAGATTGAACTAAATATAATTTGCGAAGCAGGTAATATAGAAGCCTCTCAATCTTTTACAGAAGGAAATTTAAGATATCATCTGATAAAAAACACAGTGCCGTTTTTACGGAGAGGCTATCCGCATTATTTCCCTGTTAATGAAATATTTAATTACCTCCCAAATTCTATTCGGATAGAAAAGATTCTTGATAAAATTAAGCCAGATATTGTTCATGCACATGGAACAGAGAATTCTTATGCAATTGCTGCCATACGCAGTAACTATCCGTCAGTTATATCTATACAAGGTGTTCTTCAGGAGATAATAAAATACGAACCAAAACCAAAAATAAGAGACAGACATAAAATAAATCTGGAATACAGGGCAATTAGGAAGGGTCAAAACTTTATATGCAGAACAAATCTTGATACTTCATTTGTGAGGAATCTTAATCCTTCATCAGAAATTTATAATGTTTATGAAGCAATAAATCCGGTATTTTTTGAAAAGAACTGGACTGTTCAGGACACCAGATCCATATTGTTCGTAGGTTCATTGCGGGAACGTAAGGGGATTATGGTATTGTTGAATTCTGTTTTGTATTTAAAGCAGGAATTTGAAGATATTCATTTGTATGTTATAGGCACTGGTAATTCAGATTATTTGAAGAAGTTGGTTGATTTTTGTGAAAAAAACAGGTTGCGAAATGATGTAACATTTCTTGGTTATCAGTTGCCTGAAGTAATATCCGATTATCATTTAAAGGCTCAGGTTCTAGTTTGCCCTTCGTTTATTGAAAATAGCCCAAATTGTGTTGCTGAAGCTATGGTTACCGGATTGCCGGTGATTGCATCAAATATCGGAGGTATCCCATCAATGATAATAAATGGTGAAACCGGTTATCTTGTAGAAGCAGCTAATTCACAAATTCTGGCTGACAGAATTAAATATCTATTATCTTCTTCAACAGAGAGAATAAGAATTAGTAATAATGCAAAATCTGTAGCAAGGGTAAAGCATCTGCCTCAAAATGTTGCTGATAATACTATCAGTGTTTATAGATCAATTTTGGATCAGACCTGATCAAACAAAGATTAGACTTATTGAAATAATGGTTTTGTTTAAAGGAAAAGGGTACGTACGGAATATAATAATAAATGATCTTACATCTGTTGCAAAAGAGCCAGGATCATATTTATTCCTGTTCTTTCAGCTAGTTTTCTTTTCAAATCTTGTCCGTCAGTTTGGGACTGATGAATTCCTCATAATCAATTTAATATTTTCTTTTATCCTTTGTTTAGCTAAAAACCGGCTTACAAAAAGATCTTTAAAAGTGATAGCAATATCAATATTATTGTTTACACTAATGAATCTTATTTCATCATTTGTTTTTGGTCTGAATCTAAAGCTTTATGCAGGTTATGTCGGAAGAATAATTTTAGGATATCTGATAGTATCGTACTTCAGAGATGATTTTTTTGAGAAACTTGAGAATATGGTATTAATTTTGGCTATTATAAGTTTACCGTTTTATCTGATTCAAATCATATATCCTCAGTTTTTTAGTTTCTTTGATTCTATTTCTGATGCTGTATTAATAGATGCGCGTTTTGAACAAACAGAACAAAATCAATTAGGGCATAAATATTTATTTGTCTTTTTATATAATGGGTGGGCTGTATTACGAAATAGTGGTTTTATGTGGGAACCTGCTGCTTTTGGAGCAGTTTTGTCATGGGCCGCAATTTTCAATATAATAAGGAATAAATTCAGAATAAATCACAGATTTTATATTTTGTTGATAACAGCTATAACCACTTTTTCATTAGGCACATATGTTTATTTTACAGGTATTTTACTAATACTGGTTATCACTAATTATAAAAACAGTTCAATTAAAGTCCTTTTATTTTTCGGAGTATTGATACTTTTAGGTTCCCGGTTAGAATTCACGTCGAAGAATATTGATATGATGACTGAAAAAATTGAAGCTGAAGTTGTTCATCGGGAAAGGGCTTTGACCGGAGAAGCATCTGAAGCCGAAATAAGCAGATTGGCTGCTTTTGATATTAATTTCAGATATTTTTTTGAGTGGCCTTTTGGTTATGGTACAGGAATTGATAATATTAACGAGCTCAAATATTTAGGGAAATCTCCAAACGGATTGATGAGAATGATGGTTACATGGGGCATTTTCGGCCTTGTCTTAATAGTATGGAGTGTAATAAAGTTAGTAAATTACAAAATCAGTTATTATCAAAATCATGTTTCCTGGCTTGTTAAAACTGGGTTAATAATCCTATTGATTTTGCCTTTGAGCGGGAATCCATTTTATAATCAACCCCTCCTGTTTTCAATATTTTTCGGTATATGGGTTTTAAACAGGCAGATACTATACCCTGTCAGGGAATATTTTACACTACAGGAATATGCGGGAAAATAAGATTCCTATAAAAGTATTGTTGGTTCGTAGGTTTGTGGAAAATCCCAACACCGCCTCTTATAACAGAAACCAGGGAATAGAAAAAATGCTAAAAAATATGTATCCCTGCGTTATTGTAAAACCTGAGAAGCCATCATACAAAACGGGGAACAGATATTTAAACAGTATTATTGAAGAAGTCTCTTTTTGCTGGCTTTTACGGAAAATATTTTTTCTAACAAAAATCAGAGATTTTAAATATGTTGTTTTTTTAAGATCAAAGAGCCCTCTTATTGCATTAGTTACATGGATTATTTCAAAACCTTTGGGCATCACACTTTCTATTGAAAGAAATGAATATCCTTCTGTCTATGTGAAAAATTCAAATCGCATTAAAAGGTGGTTGTACGAAAAATTTGTTCTCTCATGGCATTACCGTCTCTTTGATGTATTATTTATTATGACAGACGAGTTAATTAAATTTTATGGGTCTCATGTAAAAAGAGCGACAATAATTCGTAAATTACCTATGACTGTTGATTTCGACCGCTTTGAAAAAGTAGTTGGACATACTTCTGATGAATATATTTTTTATACTGGAAGTCTGGATGAACAGAAAGACGGAATAGAAAGTCTGATCCACGCTTTTATGGAGATTACAAAGGTTCTTCCATCAATAAAATTGAAGATAGCCGGAGGTACAAAAAATGGAAAGAGTGAAGCAGTAATAGAGAAATTAATTAGTAAATTATCACTTAAAGGTAAAATTGAATTATTAGGGTTAGTTGACAGAGATAATATTCCGTTATTGATAAATTCATCAAAAATGCTTGTATTGCCAAGGCCGGACACTATTCAGGCAAGAGGAGGGTTCCCGACAAAATTAGGAGAGTATCTTGCTTCCGGGAAACCGGTAATAGTATCAAATGTGGGAGAGATTGGTAAATACCTCTCGAAAAATGAGGCTTATTTTATTTCACCTGATAATATAATCAGAGATTTAATTGATACAGTTATAGAGGTAAATAATAATTATGAACGGGCATTGGAAATCGGAAAGAATGGTAAACAAAAAGCAAGAAAATTGTTTAGCCTGGAATCCAATCAATCAATAATTTATTCGGCTTTTGAAGAAGCTGTCTCATAATATAACAAAAAAACAACAGGGTAAATCTTTAAAATGAACAATCCCGATTCTGATACTATCACTTTATTATTTGCCGGGGATTTTGTTCCTCAGGATGATAAGAGAATTCTTATTTCTAATGATTTAAGTGAAGTATTAAAGGATAAAGACTTTTCGATGGTGAATCTTGAGGTTCCGTTCACAGATAACCTGAAAGGGATATTAAAAACAGGGAATAATCACAGAACTTCAAAAGAAAATGCAGTTAAGGTAAAAAATTGTTGCTTTGATGCTGTTTCTCTCTCTAATAATCACATAAGGGACTATGGAACAAAAGGAGTCGCTGATACCCTCGACACATGCCTTAACAATAGTATTCTGACCGTAGGAGCCGGGCTGAATATAACTGATGCATTAAAACCACTTAATGTTGAAATAAAAGGCAGAAGGATATCAATATTAAACTATAGTGAAATTGAATTTAATGCAGCTTCAATTTCCAGGGGTGGAGCTAATCCTTTTGATCTCATAAAAGTCTTAGAACAGATTAAGGAAGAGAAGCAGCAAAATGATTTTGTCATTTTTGTTTATCATGGTGGTATAGAGTATCATTATTTACCGACACCCGAAATTGTAAGATTATTTAAGTTTTTAATAGATTCCGGAGTTGACTGCATAATAAGCCATCATACCCACAGATATAGTGGATTATTATTTTATAAAAAAAAGCCTTTGTTTTTCGGTCTGGGTAATTTTATTGCACCTACAAAAAACAGAAACACTAAGCAGTGGTTGACCGGGATAATGGCCAGGATAATAATCGAAAACGAAAATATTCATGGTGAAATAATCCCGGTTCAGATGGGAAAGGATTTTTTATCCATTGACCTATTAACAGGAGAAAAAAGGCAGGAAGTATTAAGCCATATATCAGAATTATCAGAAACTATAAATAATGAAAAGCTTCTTAATGATTATTGGATTAAGAGTTATAACGAATATAATAGAAAATTGATTCAAGTTTTAGATTCTGATTCTTTTACGGAATATAGATTAAAAAAACTATTGCAGATAAATGGTACTTCAAGGATAAGCCGCTTCAGACTATTGAATACATTGAATTTTTTACGATGTTTTTCTCAAAGACAAAAATTGATCAAGGTTTTGGAGGATATCTATGATAAATATGATAGCGAAGAATGATGTAAACAAAAACATATTATTTTCATAAGATATTAATTTACAGCATAATGCCAGACGAATATTTTTTCCCATTATATTCTTTATTTCATCATAACGTTTACCATTCTGACAACCTGTTTTCATTCAATACTAAAAACTTATTGAATCAGGAAGAGAATGGTAGTAAAACGGATATCCATACATTAGCAAAAATTATTTATGATACTGTCGTTATTAATCTAAACAGCTATCATGATAACGAAGTTTCACTTACACTTACCGGAGGAATGGATAGCAGGCTAATATTGGCATGTCTGCTGAAAGCCGGGTTAAAACCCAATTGCTTTACTTATGGTAATCCGGAATCATTAGATATTATTATGGCTAAAAAGATTGCCAAAAAATATAATCTAAAATTTCATAATGTTGTTAATAAAGAGCCGTCAAAAGAATGGTATTACAAATGGGTTATTGAGACTATCAAAAGGGATAATGGTAATTCTCATCTCCATCGTGCACACCGGACAGCAGCTATTGCAGAACACATTTCGGAATATTCACCTAAAATACTTTTTACAGGACACATGGGGGGAGAAGGTCTTAGAGGGCTGACTTACAATAATTATTTTGCTTCACCTTTTTTTGAATTGGTTAACGAAGGTAAAATGCCATTAGGAACTGCAGTCTCAGAAATATTGAAAAATTATTATGTAAAACACGATTCTTTTCACAATGATACTTTGATAGACAAAGTAAAAAAACTATCATGGATGTGTGATACTAGAATTAATAATAAATTCCGGTTTCTATATGATCTCGTCGCAAAAATACATCATGCACAAGACATCCGGCTTTTTAAGAGTTATGGTTTGAAAGTAATTCCGGTATATCTTCAGGAGGAATATCTTAATGCTCTATTTAATTCTGAATTCAATTTTCTGACTAAAAGAGAGGGCTTTTTAAGGAAGATACAAAACCCTTCTGTATATTGTAAAATTGTTCAAATAACATATCCGGATTTATTGGATGATTTATTGACTAATGGATTTACTCCAAATGAATATCTGAAAGGGTTATGGTATTATATCCCTGTGAAAATCTTAAGGAAAAGTTACCAAAAGAGAATATTTCCGGCAACATTTTCATATGGTAAATGGTATGAGGAATTTATTAGAGAACATGCCCATAATATTGATCCCTGGATATGGGATCATTATAGTATGGACGAATATTTTAAATCTTTGAAAAAAAACGATCACCGGACTGATGAAGGTTACTGGCACAAATTTTCAAATCCGGTTTTTTTTGATCTTGTTAACAAATACAGGACTGGTAAAATTTAGAAATGAAAATTGCTGTTTTACGTGACCATCATCCTGAATCTTCTCTTAAGTGGGAAAATTCCTGTCGTAAATTTAACATTCCCTTCGTGACTATAAATATGTTACGTAGTGACTGGCTGGATCTGATAAAGGATTTTAATCCTGACTTCTGTGTAACACGTCCACCTGGGGATATTTTGCAAAATAAAAGAATATTTGACGAAAAAATATTCTTTTTACAGCATTTTACTGACTATGCAGTTTATCCTGGTTTTCTTGAAACTTATATCTATGAAAACAAGTCAGCTTTATCCTGGTTTTTAAGAGTAAATGATATACCGCATCCTGTTACATATGTCAGTTCAGACAGGGAAGAAGCTGTTGGTATTTTAGACAGGATATCGTTTCCTTTTGTAGCAAAAACAGTTATCGGAGCTGCCGGTTCAGGTGTAAAAATACTTGAAACACGAAGTGCTGCTGAGGATTATATCACTGATATTTTTACTAAAGGTGTCCGGAGACGTTTCGGGCCTAACAGGAAGACAGGGACACCCGGAAAATGGATTAAGAAAGCTGTTCAGTCACCTGAATATTTCTTTAATAAAATACTACAATACCGTGAGCGTAATGCTGATATACAGAAAGGTATTCTGATTTTTCAGGAATATATCGAACATGATTATGAATGGCGATGTGTAAGAATAGGGGATTCATATTTTGCTTATAAGAAACTGAAAATAGGAGATAAAGCCAGCGGATCGAAACAATTTGAATATAGTGCTCCTCCCCTTGAATTACTTGACTTTACAAAGAGCTTATGTGAAAGGTTCAATTTCTTATTTATGGCTATTGATTTGTTCCATAATAATGAACAAATATTTGTCAATGAGTTACAGACTATCTTTGGTCATAAAAATCCATATATATGTAAAGTTAATGAAGAGCCCGGAAGATATCTTTTCAATAATAATAAATGGGTATTTCAACCCGGTGATTTTAATGGTAATGAGTCCTATAATTTACGGTTAAAAGAAATATTGAAACACTACATTGAAAAGAATTAGTATTCTGGTACTGGTGCCTTCTCCATACTCTATAGGAGGAGTATCTCATTATTATCAAAAGATACAGCCATATCTGCCAGAGGATTTCGCGTTTTTTACACGAGGAGTACGATATCAATATAGCGTATTCGCACGCCTCATTTATCCGTTAGTTTTCTTTTACGACATTTTGAGATTTTTATTGATAATCTCTGTCCGCAGGACGTCATTGATCATAATCAATACTTCATTTGGAATTACAGGAATTATCAGGGATAGTATATTTATAAAAATAAGTAAAATATTCAGAAAAAAAATCATCGTTTTCTTCAGGGGTATTGATGATGATGTAATTTCCACCATAACTGATAACAAGCTTTTGTGGAGCTTGTTCAGAAAATCTTTTCTCACTGTTGATGAGATATGGGTTCTGTCGGGTCAAATATACAATAGAATAAAATCATGGGGCTATAAAGGTACTATAAGAATGGAAACAACATTGGTTGATAGCTCTTTACTTAAGGATTACACTATAGGAAAACTTCAGCAAAAATATGATAATGAGGGTCCTTCTCATATTTTATTCATGTCTCGTCTTGAGAAAATTAAAGGTATTTATGAGACTATTGATTCTTTCCGGATATTTCTGAAAAGATATCCAGATTCAATATTACATATCTGTGGTGATGGAAAAGAAAAAGATAGTGTTTTGGATTATATTGGGGATGATCTTGACAGGTCGATATTGTTTGAGGGTTTTGTTTACGGGAAACGAAAATCAGATATTCTCAGTAAGTCCCACTTATTTGTCTTTCCTTCCAAAAGGGAAGGAATGCCCACTGTTGTTCTTGAAGCAATGGCTTTCGGCCTACCGGTTCTGACCACAGAAGTTGGTGGCTTGTGTGATTTTTTTGAGAATGGTAAGATGGGCTTTGTAATCAACCGGAATGATCCGGATGAAATTGCTGAATTGATGCGAAAGACACTGGCGGATCGGGATCTATGTAAATTGGTTGTCGGTTATAATTATGATTATGCAAAAGATCATTATTATGACAGAGTCGTTGCTGATAGGATAAGGTCGTATGTAAGTAATTTATTGTGAATAGACTTGAGGATAGCCTGACATCTCTTGTCAACTATATTGAGAGAGAATCATTCAAAGGATATGACCCTTATGATATCCTGAATGCTCAGATTGATTTTTCAAGGTTTGGAAGAAAAGTAGCGGCTGTCTTTACCCAAATACATAAAAGAAATCCTCTCAATATTCGTTCTTTGATTGGTATAAAAAAAGATTTGAATCCTAAAGGAGCAGGATTATTATTGAAAGCCTATTGCCTACTGTTTCGAAAAACAAAGGAAAGTAAATATCTGGAGAAAGCAGATTATTTATTCAATTGGTTAATACAAAATTATTCTGAAGGATATTCCGGGAAATGCTGGGGTTATAATTTCGATTGGGCTTCTCCCGGCAATTATTTAAAAGCATATACTCCATCTGTGGTAGTGACATCCTTTGTGACAGATGGTGTATTTGAATATTATAAAATAAAGAAAAGCAAAGAAGTGGGAGATATTATAAGAAGTAGTGCCCATTATATAATTAATGACATCCCTGTATCTCATTTTGATGAAGGTATTTCTTTTTCTTATACACATTTGTCGAAAGGATGTTGTTATAACGCGAGCCTGCTGGCTGCAGAGATATTGTCGAAGGCTGATTTTATAAACCAGACAACAGATTTCACATCACTGATTAATAAGGCAGTTAATTATGTTATTTCAAAACAGATGCCTGATGGGAGATGGAATTACAGTTATAATGCGGAAAAATGTAATGAAAGGGTTCAGATAGATTTCCATCAGGGTTTCATACTTGTCTCCCTTGATAATCTTAACAGGATAACAGGATCTGGAAGAAAAGATGTTAATGATGCGATTAAAAAAGGGTTATCATATTATCGGAATAAGCAATTTCTTGATACAGGTCAGGCTTTATGGAGAATACCAAAAAAATGGCCAGTCGATATTCATAATCAAAGCCAGGGGATCATTACATTTTCGAAATTGAAAAGATATAGTGCAGAATATATGAATTTTGCACAAACGATTGCAAACTGGACAATTGAAAATATGCAATCGGATAAAGGTTATTTTTATTATCGTAAAAACCCCTTGTTCATTAATAAAACCTCTTATATGCGCTGGGCTCAGGCATGGATGATGTTGGCTTTGGCAGAACTGATATCCAATGAATAAAATTATTCCGGGAGCCATAATTATAGAAGGGCATGTCCAGGGGTTAAGCAATACCAGGTCTCTTGGTGAGGCCGGAATCCCTGTTTATGTGGTTGATAAAACTAACTGCATTGCACGGTACTCCAGGTTCTGTAACAAGTTCTTTAAATGTCCGGATTTTTTAGAGGATTCATTTGCATATTTTCTAATAGAGCTGGCTGAAAAAGAGGGTTTAAAAGATTGGGTTCTGATACCATCAAATGATCATGCAGTTTTTACAATTGCAAAGCACAAGATATCTTTGGAAAAACACTTTAAGGTCATAACTCCGTCACTTGAAATAATTAGTAACATTTATGATAAATCAAGACTTGTAAAAATTGCAGAAGAAAACGGAATCCCTGTTCCCTTGACTTATTGTATCGGATATAATGAAAATATTAACATTCCGGAATCAGATTATCCCGTTTTAATAAAGGGCAGATTTGGGTTGTCTTTTTTTAAAACTTTTAAAAGAAAAGTTTTTCTGGCACACAATGAAAAAGAACTAAGAGACAAACTTAGATTGATCAAAGCCAAAAAAAATGATGAAAATATACTGGTACAGAAATTGATAAGAAGCGATAGATTAAACAGAACAATCTCATTTGCAGCTTTTTGTGAAAATGGAATAATAAATGCTTACTGGATGGGGATAAAACTGAGGGAACATCCTATAGAATTTGGCACAGCTACTTTTGCCCGGAGCATTTTCGTTAAGGAGTGCTTTGAACAATCATCTCTTTTATTAAAAGCAATTAATTATACAGGTGTATGCGAGATTGAATATTTGTTTGATTATGAAGACCTAAAATATAAACTCATTGAGATCAATGCGAGAACATGGCTCTGGGTGGGCCTTGCCAAAGCCAGTGGGGTCGATTTTGCAAAAATGATATATAATTATGTCAACGGATCACAAAATATATATCCGCCAAAATATAATACAGAACTCAATTGGCGAAACAGCTTTACAGATATTATATATACAAGTCTGGCTCTGATAAAAGGCAAAATAAGCTTGAGTAGCATATTAGAGCAAAACAAAGGGACCATTGTTGATGCCGTTTCATACAGTGGTGATAATAAGCCATTCTGGGCATATTTATTTCTTATGTCCACATTCCTTTTCAGGAGGTAATGATGATTAGATATTACTCACCTCATTTTTCAGTTTTGTCATGCATAAAAGCCTTATTCACTTCCAGAGCTGAATCAAAGCTTGTATCTTTTTTTAAGGAGTATACTAATAAAAAATATATTTTAGTAACAAATTCTTGCCGATCAGCACTATATCTTGCATATAAAAGTCTGAACAGAAAGGGAACTGTAGTAACTAATCCTTTGACATGTAATATAGCCCTGGATCCCATAGTAGCTGCAGGAAACCATATACTGTTTACAGACATTGAAAGGGATAAGCTTACTATGCTTGCTACCGATTTACATAAACTGATGGATGAAAATACAATTGCAATTCAGGCTAACCATATTGGTGGGTTTCTATGCAATATGAGACAGATATGGGATCAAACAAGAACTGGAAATATTTGTATAATTGAGGATTGTGCTCAGGGTTTTTTCTCATCTTTTCAGGGTCAAAAGCCCGGAAATTATAGTGATGTTGTGTGTTTTTCATTAATTAAAAATGCTTATGGAACAGGAGGGGGGATTCTTGCTACAGATGATCCTATAATACACAGAAGAGCTACTGAAATGATGCAGGGTTTTAAGAAGCCTTCCTTTGTTCTTATTCTCTTTCGTATGATACGAAACCTTCTTGAGACCCTTAGGGATAAGAAGTTTTTCGATATCATGTATATTAATTTGATGAGAGGAAGAAAAGTATCCGGAGAGTTTAGAAAAAGGAATGTTACTACTTATTATGATATTTTACCCTCGAAATTAGAGATGAAAATCGGCTATGTTCAGTTATTAAAAGCATCCGAGCTTAACAGGGAAAGAAAAATTAAGGCCGGATTATTACTGAACAAACTTAATGAGATGGGTTTAATCAGTAACTATAAGGATATATCAGAATATGATTCTGCTTTTACAAAATTTTTCATGGTAAATCAAAATATTAGAAGTGAGGAATTAATAACGAAATTAAATAAAAAAGGAGTTGAAGCCAGACACCTTGAACATAAACATAATCATTTCTATCAGGAACGTATTGATTTGTCGGGTAAACCAGAGATGATCTCAAATATTTTGGAATGCCATAATTATCTTGAATTGTATAACAGAATTATCAGTCTTCCATTGTTTGAAAATATGAGCGAGGCAACTATGGATAAGATGATCAAAACACTAAAAGAGTTAATTTTTGAATGAAAAAAACGATATGGTTTGATTTCACTAATGTACCGCATGTTAATTTTTTATTGCCATTAATCAGGCTTTTAGAAAATAATTATAACATGATTTTCTCATTACGTGATTTTGCAGAGACTGAAGAATTGTTCAGGCAAAAGTTAAACAAACCATATTTACTGGCAGGAAAGCATAAGGGTGACAATAAAATTTCAAAAGTAGTCGGAGTATTCGAAAGAGCCCGTTTATTAAACCAGATGCTTCCCGATTTTGATCTGAAAATATCAGTTGGAGGAGATGCTTCGAATATGGTAGCTAAATGGAGAGGGAAGAAATCAATTACTTTTGATGACAACGAAACAGCACCAAATTGGCGTTATAGTCATTTCACAGATTTTGCTTTCTGGCCCAAAGCTGTTGAAGTTGAAAAACTCCTTCGGCAAGGATTTAAGCCAAACAGATTATATCAGTATGAGGGGTTTAAAGAGGATATATATATTGCTGATTATTTGCCTGACGATTCTTTCCTAAATAAATTACCATTCAGAAAATACGTTGTTGTAAGGCCTGAGAATATTCAGGCTAATTATGTAAATACAAAACAAAAATCCATTGTGCCTGATTTATTGAATATATTTGACAAAACAAATATTAATGTTTTATTCCTGCCCCGTTATAAAGAAGACATGATGTACTCAAAAGGATATAAAAATATTTTTATCCCTGACGTAGCAATTGATGGTCTTGATGCCTGTTACTATTCAGATGCAGTGATTACCGGTGCCGGTACTATGGCAAGAGAAGCTGCATGTATGGGAGTTCCGGCCGTTTCATTTTATTCAGGGAAAAATCTGCTTAGTGTCGACAAAAAGATGATTGAAATGAGATGGCTGTTTTTTTCACGTGATGCAGATAAGATATTTCAGTATCTTCAACAGAAGAAAAGAGAAAACAAATCTATTCTCAGAAGCAGAACTGTTTTAAATGATGTTAAAGAAAAATTATCGGAAGTAATTGAGCAGATGAGGCTGTAAATATATAATTTCAGATATGTATTTATCCTGCTCAGTCTGAGTTATATGATTCTTTATACTCAAATGCACCTATATCTGGTTTGAATTCTATCGGGACCTTGTCCAAATCACGATTTAAACCTATATTAATTCCTGCTTTTATTGCAGGTGAATCTGGCTTCAACCGAAAATCAGTTCCGGGTTTAACAAATAAAGGATCTGCAATTATATTATTTGTATAGGTAAGGTCCCTTATTTTTCCGGCAATTCTGTTATTCAGATAATTATCGAATAATATGTTGTTTTGAATGTAAAAGTTGTTTGCATTAGTTCGTGAGGTCACAATTAACCATCCATATCTAAATACATTACTGTTAGTTTTCTCGATAATGTTATTTCTTATAAAAATATTTCTTATCTCACTTTTTCGAACGCTTTGAATAAAGATATTGGAAGCTAAATTGCCGGCCCCTGAAAGTACATTGTTGTCAATAAATATATCCTCAATAACAACCTGCGGGCTTTCTATATAAATCTGAATATTTCTGCCGGCATGACCAAAAGGACCCCCTGTGTTCTGGCATATGTTGTAACAAAATCGGATATTTCTGACATACCTTGATGACTGACTAATATTAATGGAAAAAGGCCTGTCAAAATTTATGAAGATATTATTATTTATTATTGCATCCTCATTAGTCCCTTCAAAGCAAATAGCATAGTTATAATTCCCGTTTGGGTGTTCAATTTTGTTCACCTGAAACTTATTATGATGGATCCACCAGGAAAAATCATATTCTCCTTTCACATTGGCGACACCGGCAATATCAATATGCTGACCTCCGCCATAAAATTCGTTGTCATATACCTCATTTCCTCCTTTTGTATCCCAGTCTTCAAATGTAAAATTCCATTTTCCTAAATTATTTGACGGTTTATAAGAAATATTGTCATGATATATCATTCCGCTACAATTACGGGAATACCTTATCCGGCATATTTCTCCGGGTCTCTCATCCTCTTTGAAGACACAATACCTTGTTATGGAAGATGAAACAGATGTCAGCGTTATTGATGTGCCGGTATTACGGAAGTTACAATTTTCGATTATTAAATTACTGCTTGGGTTGTTATTAGGAGGATTATAAGCATAAATTCCTTTTTGTCTGAAATCAATAATAGTACAATGACTAATAGCAACATTGTTCCTGTTATTGATATAAAAAGCTCTGTTAGCAATTAATTCACCATCCAGTCTGATAAAACTAATTTTCTGATTCCCGTTATTTATAGCTCTGGATGAAGAGATAAGACTAATTGCTCCTGTTCCCCTTTTCATATGACTAATAATATGGGATATGTCTCCCTCTCCTTCAATATTTACTCCTGATGCCAGTGCACAGGTTTTCGTCTCATTATATATTCCAGGATTAATATGAATTACGCTTCCTGGAATATTCACTCTGGAACATGCAAAGAACAATGATGACCATGGATTTTCTTTTGATCCGTTACCCGTTTTATCACAACCCGCAGGATCAATATAATATACAGTAGTATTAATGGCATGCGGATCTTTATTAGTACCTCTTGACACAAAAGGCGAAAAATAGAACAATAAAAGAAACAGAGTTAATTTACTCACTACAGATATTTTCACTCTGAAAAATTCCATTTTCATATACTTTCAAAGTTACATTTATTCTTCAATATTTTTCAGGAAAAATATCATTTCAGACTAATCACAAAGTACGGAAAGTATTAATAATACAATACATGAAGATAATATCCGTTGTCGGTGCAAGGCCTAATTTTATGAAGATTGCACCTTTTTGCAGGGCTGTTGAACATTATAATAAAGAGCATCCCGAATCAATAAAACATATTCTGTTACATACTGGACAGCATTATGATAAAAGTATGTCAGATACTTTTTTCTCCCAATTAAATATACCGGATCCGGATATCAATCTGGGAGTTGGGTCAGGCACTCATGCAGAACAGGTTGGTTTAACAATGATTGAGTTTGAAAAAGTGCTTAAAGTTGAAAAACCTGACTGGGTGGTCGTTGTTGGAGATGTAAATGCCATCCTGGCCTGTTCGGTGACAGCCAAAAAAGAAAATATAAAATGTTGTCATATTGAAGCAGGACTTCGTTCAGGTGACATATCAATGCCCGAGGAAATAAACCGTCTTGTTGCTGACAGAATATCAGATCTGCTGCTTACTCCCGATATGATATCAACAAAAAACCTTCTGAATGAAGGTATTCCTGAAAAAAAGATCCGTTTTGTGGGAAATATCATGATAGATACCCTTGAGGTCAGCAGAAGTGAAGCTTCCAGTATGGATATTAATAATATTTTAACCAGAGGGCTTATTGATGAACCTCAGGAACTAATGAGTCTGTATCCCGCTAAGGACAGTTATGGAATTGTAACTATTCACCGGCCATCAAACGTAGATAATAAGGAAGTGCTTGAACCTCTGGTCAGATTTCTTGTCAATGAGGTCTGTAAGAAGATGATTCTTATATGGCCTATTCATCCACGTACAAGGAAGATGCTGACAGAATTCGGGCTGTTTAATGATCTGTTGAAAATTCCAAACCTGATCCTTTTAAACCCAATAGGCTATCTGGAAATGCTCCGTCTGAATATGGATGCAAAGATCTTTTTTACAGACAGCGGGGGCTTACAGGAGGAATGCACAGTTCTTGGCACTCCATGCATCACTTTAAGGTGGAATACAGAAAGACCTGTCACTCTCCGGGAGCATGGTGGAGCAAGTGTCCTGGTAGGAAATAATATTGATCGTATACGTGATGAATTCAATGCAGCACTCAAGTTGGATAGAAAACCCGTAAGACCTGAACTTTGGGACGGGTATACAGCAGAAAGGTGTCTGAAGGCGATATTAGAATACAAAGAGGTTATATTTGATTTTAGTTACTAAATAAATGTCAGTTTGACGAAATATAATTTAACAAAAAAACTCTTCCGGATCTACTTAATATGTGTTTTATTACTGGCAGTACTTCCTATAAATTCTGCCGGTGAATTAAATAATATCACTATCCTGAAATTCCGGGGCGATTATTTTTTACATTCATTAATGCTGGTTCCATGGATGATCTTTCTTCCGGGAATCAACAGCAAATGGGTGGGATGGTTGTTATCAGGATTATTGTTTGCTGCTCTTGTTGAAGGGATTCAGTATGTCCTTCCTTATAGAGCATATAATGTTAATGACCTGGTGGCGAATATTGTTGGAGTGGGGATAGGAGGGTTGATATTATTAATGGTGCAACGGTACAAAGGTACAAAGGTACAACGGCTATCGAAGTGAAGCGGAGACAAGGAGCGGAGTTTGAGGAACGAAGTTTGAGGAACGAAGTGAGGAAATCCCGAATAACGGGAGACGAAATCCCGTAAAGCGGGAGACGAAGTACCGCATATCGGAAGGGGAAAGGAGTTATGAGTGATGAGTAGTGAGCCTTTGAGTGATCTACGGGAAATAAAAACCCGGAACTGCACCTTTATTCTTAAATTGTGCTATAAGTTGTGAACTGGAGGTATGAAATATTGATACCTTTAGTTTATGATTAAGGCAGCAAAGTTTTTCATGAGTAAGGATTTTATTTTTGAAATCTATAAAGATAAAAGAACAGTCTTTAATTTACAGGAGATAGCTTTAACTATCTGGGTATTCCAATGTATGTAATGGTAAAACCGGACCTGTTTGCCCATAAGTTATGTGCTCTGCTGGACAGGAATGTATTTACCAACCGTGACATTTTCGATATTTATTATTTTCTTAAACAAAGAACTCCTGTCAATGAAAACATAATCAGACAAAGGATGGGTATTGCTTTGACTGATTATCTTGATATGTGCATTGATAAAATTGAAAGTATTAAATCCAATTCCCTGTTAAACGGTATTGGTGAATTGATTAATATTGATTTGAAGGAATTTGTAAGAACTAAACTTAAAACAGAGACAATTCAATTGTTAAAGTTATATCGTGAATTTCCAATATTAAAATAATCTCTCACCGCTTCATTTTTCCGGCGACTACCCCTTTAATAACATTCTTCACATTCTGCCAGACAAGTTCCCTGACCCAGGGCAAAACCTGATCATCCCAGCGCTGGGGGTGAACGGTCAGCATGATTTTGTCCGGGAGACTGTTCTCCATAGCAGCGTTTATTATATCGAAGGAAGAATGAAGACGGGCTGAAGGCTGAAGGCTGAAGGCTGAAGGGGAATCTACTTCCGCCATCTTCCTTTCTCCTTCCGCCATCCGCCATCCGCCTTCAGCCTTATCCCTGATCGCCACCGCCCTCCCGTCCCACCTCCTCCCGGTATCAGTAAGATATAGCACTTCATCAAAGTCTGTATCGAAATAGGGTTCCCCGACGATACCAAAATCCCTGTAATCATAGTATTTCCATAACAGCCGGTTATCCCACCTGCTAAGGGGACTGCCATGCATGCAAATCGTCTCAACCGGCACAATTTTTCTTATTTTTTCAAGATTCTGCTTAAAACTTTCAATCGCAATCTCTGCCAGTAACTCTTCATCTTTATTGTCTTTACGCCGTTGCGCCGTTGCACCGTTGTACCGTTGTGCCATTAAACTTACGTCTTCATAATGATACCCCACCTCATGTCCCATCCCGGCTATCTCCCTGATCACCGATTCATCATAGCTTTCAGGAACAATCCTGAAGTAATAAGTACCGGCAATCCCCAACTCATTTTCAATTCGGGCTGTGTTTAAGGAATTCATTTTCCTAGCATCGACATCATGACGGAGGATAACACATCCGGAAGCAGGATTTTTAATGAAATCCCTGAATGTCTGGAACAGGTATCCATTATCCTTCAGAGCAGATAAAAGTAAATGGTATGTCTTTATGGTAAAATCGCGCATAACCGTATTCCTAATTGTAAAAATAAGCAAAATATTTATGGTTCGATGGTAGGATGGTGCAATGGTACGAAAGTACAAATATCGTCTCATACAGTTTTTGTATCAGGTATCATTCCGGGAACGATAGTCAACTGATATTTAATCGGTTTGACGGTATGACGGTACGATGGTACGACGGGGTTACAGTGAAGAATTCGGTTAAATAGATGAAGTTCAGATACATATATTAAAACTAATTCAAAATTTGATACTGGTCACTTTAAAATATCATGATAATTTAAAACATAAATTTAAAATATCATTTCAAATTCCAGTGCATCAAACTCCGCGCTCTTGAGTGTTCGAAACAGCATTTCAGGTCTCATAATCAATGGCTTGAGCAAATTCAGTTATAAACAGTATATCTCATTCAACCCTCTCCGGGGTTGATATACATGTAGTTTAGTTACCGCAGATGGAACTGCGGTTATTTGATTTAAACCGCTCCGCGGTTTACTTTTTAGTAACTTCTTACAATCTTTTATAAATGTTTCGAACACCCAAGGGAGAAGGGCAGAATGCAGAATAGTTATAGTGATCAACATTGCCTTGCAACTTCTGCCTTTCCGCCTTCCGCCTAAATTCCACATTGTCTGCTCACGTACTTTTCCTATATTTGATATGGAATTTATATTGACTAATTTAAATCGCTGCATCATGAGTCATTTTGAAGAACTAACCCTGTGAAATAAGAATTATATGGAAGGTTATTTTATATATGTTTTGAAGAGTAAATTTGACGGGAAATTCTACACAGGTTTTACTAAAAACCTTGATAATAGGATTAATGAGCATAATTCCGGTAAAGTATCTTCAACTAGAAAGAGAATACCTTTTTATTTAGTATATTTTGAATTTTGCCTGAATATTAATGACGCGATTCATCGTGAAAAATACCTGAAAACAACTTATGGCAAGAGGTACATTCGAAACAGAATTAAACACTATCTATCTGAATAAATTCTATTTCACAGGGTAATAGTCTGGCAGAAAGCCGTTGACCTGGCGGTCAAAGTATATCAGATCACTAAAGAAGAACCTTTCAGTAAAGATTATGGTTTGAGGGATCAGATGAGGAGATCATCAGTCAGTATTTCAAGTAATATTGCTGAGGGAGATCAATTGGATTCTGATAAATCCTCCATCAGACATTTTAAAATTTCTAAAGGATCAGCTGCAGAGTTATTTACACAATCTATAATATCTGATAGAATCGGTTATCTTGGAAAGCAAGACTTCGAATATCTTATTCAGGAGTGTAAGGAAATCCTGTCGATGCTATCAGGCCTCATAAAACACAGAAATACAGTTCGATAGCACTATCTTCCCGAACCTTCTACTTTGTCTCGTCCTGAAAAATGCTGACATTGTTAATATTCTATTTTCTTTTTCTTCCGCCTTCCGATTTGGGGATTTCGTCTTTGCCAACTGGCGGATCCTCAACTTCCGCCTTCTTCCTTCCGCCTTCCGCCTTCAGCCTTCAGCCTTCCGCCTTCAGCCTTCAGCCTTCCGCCTTGTTAATAACTTCCCTCCCCAAACAAATTTATCAACATTCCGTACAAATACTTGTGCAACCTTTTTTTGTATCTTGGAGTCTTAATTAAACATCGTCCGTATAAATGATTAAAATTGATAACGGATGATATTTTATTTGTTTGATTACCTAAAACAACCTGATATGAACACCTCGCTACACCTGATTAGGAATTTAGTTCATAAAAATAAAATCAGACAATATTTCCTGTATTTTTTTATTTTGTTATCCGGGCAGTTATCTGCCCAGCTGACAATACAGCCTTTAGTGGATAATCCAGTAACTGACAGTTATGCGATTACATTTACTGATGAAGCTCAGAGGCAGATTATTGTTCAATTATCCGCAGCCGTCAAACCAACTTCATTGGTTACAGGATGGACAGTAAGAATCAATGGGCTTTCAGTACCAATAGCAAGTGTCGGATATGGGACTGATGCAACACAGATTATGCTAACACTTGTTTCTCCTATTTCATTCAGTGATCGGAACCTTGTGACTGTCAGTTATAATAATACAGTAGGGAATGTAGAAGATTATTCTTCAAACAAACTTCAATCTTTTACAAATCATGCCGCAGTAAATAATAAGAAAATTGATACTAATCTCTTAGAAGCTCCAAGAAATATAGGTACATCATATCTTGTTGAATGTGCTCCTGTACAGGTTCGAATGACATTTCAATACAGTGTCAAGCAGAATTACAGGAACAGTATTTATTTTCGAACAGATTATTTTGGTATTAGAATATGGTACGATCCGGTCGAGAATTGGAGGGAATCTTATACCATGATTGAATCTCCAGTTGGCTCAGGCGATTATAGTGTTATAGGTAATTTATTCACTTATCCGGATTGGACTGACAGATGCCGCTGGGAACCAAGGGGATATATACAAGTTTGGTATAATTTGCCAGATGGAAGCTTATCAGCAAGGCTTGATGTTCCTTCATCTATGCAAACATATGTATTGGGTAATCATCATACTGACAATATTGATCTTGCTGGAGATTTTGTTATTGATCCTCCGATTGATGATTCAAGAAATGAGTATTGTTTAGGTGAAGATATTTTACATCAGTTTACTGATAATACATATTTTAATTGCAATACTGATGTAGAAAATATTAAACCAAATCTAGGAAAAAGAGTAGTACGATTTCTTTATGGTACTAACCTTAATGGAAATGACAGGATCCCAAATATATTTGTGGAAATTGAACCAGGGAAGCAGGTACAGATAACAGATGCATCAGGCAACATTATTCCTCCTCCTTTTCCTTATGCACCTGATGGTAGTCCGGGGCCTTTTTTCCCTACTAATGCTTATGGCGTATTTGAAGGTCCGCTAGTAACCATTCCGGAAGGGCAGGTTAGTTCAAATATGGTATCTTTCAGTATTTTACACAATGGTGATTATTTCAATGATGCAGTTGGAGACAGATTTGAAGTTCTGTTACAAAACTGGGGACCTTGTAATCCTTATCCGGTTGGATCTCCGATTGAAACAACATCCTATGTCGAATTAATTTTAGCCCCTCCACCACCTGTAGCAACATCTCCCTCTTATTGTGTGGGGAGTGTTGTTCCTACGTTGACAGCTACTGGAACCACCGGTACTCTGAGGTGGTACAGTGATGCTGCTTTAACCATTCTTTTGACAACCGGAGCTTCATATAATCACGGTAAAACAGCGCAAGGAACTTATACATATTATGTTAATGAAACCTTGGGAAATGGTTGTCCCGGCCCTGCAACTACCGTAGTGTTAACAATTAATCCATTACCCAATTCCATAACCGGCACTACAAACGTTTGTGTCGGATCAACTACGACTTTAAGTAATTCAACTTTAGGTGGAGTTTGGAGCAGTACAAATCCAGGCAGAGCCACAATTAATTCATCCGGTGTGGTTACTGGAGTATCTGCAGGTACAACAGAGATACGATATACTTTGCCTACCGGATGTTACTCTTCTGTAACTGTAACTGTAAATCCTTTACCAAATAACATTACTGGTACAACGAATGTCTGTGTTGGATCTACAACGACTTTAGCCAACACAACAACCGGAGGTACCTGGAGCAGTTCTAATACTGCTGTAGCAACAATTAACGCTTCAGGTGTTGTAACTGGAATGGCTCAGGGAACAACGGTTATCAGATATACTTTACCAACTGGCTGTTACAGGGAGGTTACCGTAACTGTTAATCCATTGCCCAATGCAATTACAGGGCCAAATGCTGTATGTATCGGTTCAACAATAGATCTGGATAACACAACAACTGGAGGTACCTGGAGCAGTTCCAATACGGCGAGAGCTACTGTCAATGCTTCAACCGGAGTTGTAACTGGTGTTTCAGCAGGAACAGTAAATATAAGGTACACATTACCAACAAGTTGTCTAAGGTCATTAACCATAACTGTCAGGCCTTTACCAACACTGACAGGAGCTACACAGACACCAATTTGTTCAGGTTCTGCTGCAACAATAAGCTTAACAGGTCTAAGAGCAAACACTACACATACAATTAACTATACTATTGATGGTGCTGTCCAGTCACCTGCAACAGGTATTGTTTCAAATTCATCAGGAGCAGCTAGTTTCACAACTCCTGATCTTGATTATTCTGCTCATAATGGGAAAATTTTACGGATAACCACTATTGCGATAACCAGTGTTTCACCAAATTGTACCGTGACTTTTAATAGGGACGTTACACTTGCAGTGAGGCCATCACCGACTTTATCAGGCGCTTCACAATCACCGATTTGTTCTGGTTCTTCAGCTACTATCAATCTGACGGGATTATTGGCAAGCAGTATCTCAACAATTACATATACAATAGATGGCAATGCTCAAACCCCGGCTTCCGGTGTCGTTGCAAATGCTTTCGGAGCAGCAAGTTTCACAACCGCTGCATTGAATTATGCTGTGCATAATGGCAAAATACTTAGAATAACAGGTGTTACTGTTACAAGTGCCTCACCTAACTGTTCGGCTGCATTTGCTCAGGATGTGACATTGAACATTGAACCCCCCCTGCTTCCCGGCACTGTTGGTTCGAACCAGTCATTGTGTGACCCTGCCAATCCTGCACCATTTACACAAATAACTGCGGCTAGTGGAGGACTTACACCTTATTCTTACCAGTGGAGGTCCTCAACTACAGCTGGCGGTCCCTATAGTGACATAAGTGGTGCCACAGGAATAACTTATGATCCCCCGGCCGGACTGGGAGTTACAACTTACTATATCAGGAGAGTTTCATCAGCAGGGGTATGTGCTTCGGTTATTTCAGATGAAATCAGAGTTACAGTTAATCCAAGTGCAGCATCCCAGGTAAGGACACTCAGCGGACCTTCCGGAGCTTGTAAAGGATCAACTATTACGATGAATTACCAGGCAGTAACAAATGCTGATCAATATGTATGGGATTACTCCTGGACTGGTGCCGGGGTTGATGCAACCACTGCGACTCCGACAATAACAATAGATCTTTCTACTGCAGGACCTGGTGTTGTTCCAATTGGCGCTTATACTATAAGAGTTGCGGGTATTAATGGTTGTAATGTTCCGGCAGATTATCCATGGTCAGCAAACCACAACCTTACAGTAAACGACATCCCCGATCTCTCCCCGCTCGGAGCCACTGTGTGCAGCGATGTTGTTACCGGGATCACCCTGGCAATCGATAATTCCGGAGTATATTGCTCGGGATTAACTTATAATATCACTGCTATCAATAATGGGGGCCTTACTGCTTCAGCCGGAGCACCGGCTACTGGTAATGGCCTGGCAGCTGATGTTATATCAAATGATGCATGGACAAACATAAGCGGCATAAATGCAAATGTTATATACACTGTTGTGCCTGTAAGCTCCCAGGGCTGCACAGGCGCGTCTGAAAATATTACTGTTATTGTTCAGTCTGAACCGAAAGGTGATCACGCAGACCTCGAAATTTGCAGTGGTACAACACTCAACTATGACATCCAGACACAAAATATCAATATCCTCGGAAACGGACAACCTTCGACATTCAGCTGGGTGGCAGCCGCTAATTTCAACGTAGCTGGCGAAAGCACCACAGCAAAGACGACAGGTATAATAAACGATAACCTTGTAAACGTTTCCGGCTCTGACCAGACTGTAATATATACTGTTACACCTACGGGCAGTGCCAACTTATGCCCTGGGAACTCATTTACTGTCTTTGTGAAAGTCAAATCACAACCTGTGGGTTGGAATGCGACAACTTCTACCTGCAGCGATGCAGCTTTAAGCTATAATCTGCAGACATCAGTTATCAATGTTGCCCCGGGCAATAGCCAGGCCTCAACATTCAGCTGGGTCGCAGCAGCAAATCCTAACGTCACCGGCGAAAGTACAACTCCCAAATCAGGCAATGTGATAAATGACGTGCTTCATAATGTCACTGGTTCCGATCAGAGTGTTGTATATACTGTCACCCCCACCGGCACTAACGGTTGTGCCGGCAGTTCATTCACTGTTACTGTCACAGTGAAGTCAGAACCAACAGGGGGAGCGGGGACAACTAATACCTGCAGCGATAATGCACTGAGCTATGATCTTCAGACGGCAAATATCAATGTTTATGGTAACAGCCAGCCTTCAAACTTCAGCTGGATTGCTGCAGATAATGCCAGTGTTACAGGCGAAAGCACTACAGCGCAAAGCGGTGGCATAATCAATGATAACATAAATAACGTATCGGGAGTAAACCAGAACGTTATCTATACTGTAACTCCGACAGGAACTAATGGCTGCGCGGGAGATCCATTCCAGGTAACTGCAACAATAAGATCAGAACCGGCCGGAGCTCATGATGATCTGACAATTTGCAGCGATGTGACACTAAGCTATAATCTTCAGACAGCCAACATAAATGCTTTAGGTAACGGCCAGGCATCCAATTTCAGCTGGGTGGCAGCAGCCAATTTTAATGTATCAGGCGAAAGTACTGTGGCCCAGTCTACTGGTTCAATAACTGATAAGCTTACAAATATAACCGGGGGTAATGAAATAGTAACCTATGCCGTTACTCCGACAGGAACAAACGGCTGCGCAGGTAATACATTTACTGTATCTGTTACAGTTAAACCGGAACCTGTTATTACTGCCGGACAAAATGTCCCTGTTTGTTCAAGCAATCCAATGAACTATGAGATCCTCCTCGATAACTTCACTGATCCGACGGCTGACGGTGTAACTTTCACCTGGGGACCACCGGTTCGGAATCCAATAAACCCACTCTTTACCGGAGGTACTGCAAGAGGTGTTCCTTCTTCAGCAAATATTACTGATACCTTCACAAATACAATGGGAGTGCTTGGTACAGCAACCTATACCATAACTCCTTATAAGGATGGCTGTTCCGGTGATCCCGTCACCCTTATTGTTACAGTCGGATCAGAACCGATACTTGATCCGGGACTCAATAAGTTCACCTGCAATAAGCAGCCAATAAACCTTACTTTGAAAGAAGCAGCAGGAAGCGTTGTTCCGACCCATTATAATATTACAAAAAGGATCTTATCACCGGGACTTACAGTTCCTGTTCCGGCTGATACGGCTGTGCTTCCAAAAGCTGATGCACTGGCCGGGTATCTCTTTAATGACAAATATACCAACACAACAGGCGTGAACCAGACTGTTACATATCGTGTACAGCCTGTTCTGGCTCCTGACTGTTTCGGTGATTTTGTTGATGTTGTTGTTACAATCCGCCCGCCTGTTGTAGCCGGAGCTATTGGCGGGGGTGGTGCAATATGTTCAGGAGCAGATGCACCAGTAATCTCCAATTCTGTCCCGGGATCAGGAGGCGACGGCGTTATAACATATTCCTGGTATTATACGGAGAATATGGCCGCAGTGCCGGGCGACGCTAACTGGACACTTATAGACGGGGCAAACGGATCAAGCTATGATCCGGCAACACTTACAGCAACGACAAAATATGTCCGTAAAGCTGTCGACAGCTCATGTCCTGATGAGGTCTACACAACTATGGTAACTGTAACTGTCAATCCTCTGCCGGTAACATCAGCCATATCAGGTCCGGCACTCCTTTGCGACGGGGCCGTTAACCAGATATACAGTGTTACAAATACCCCGGGTTCAACTTACACATGGACACTTCCTGATTCATTGCAGCTTGACTCACCACAGGGACTGTATTTTATTATTGTTGAAGCCATAGGTACTACACTTCCGGGCGATAAGATAACAGTTACAGAAAAACTCAGCTCCACAACGCAATGCGTGGGTATCCCTGTTGAACTGGAGATAGTTATCTCACCCAAAGTACCTGGAGAAGTTGTAGCAGGTCCTCTTGATGTTTGCGTAGGTGACTCTGGTGTTATCTATTCAGTGCCCTATAATGAAAACTCATCATATTCATGGAGCGTTCCTGCAGGCGCTTATATAACATCAGAACCTGATTCAAGCAGGATAGCTGTCACTTTCAATATGGCATTATCAGGACAGGTATCTGTTGTGGAAACATCACAGTCGGTTTGTACAACAGTTCATGTACCTGTATCTGTCATAGTACATGCATTGCCCAATGTATATAATGTATCAGCAACGCAGTTCTATTGCTTCGGCACAGGCGGTGTGACAGTCTCACTGAGCGGATCACAGAACGGGGTCAATTATCAGCTTCTTAAGAACGGAGCGCCTGAAGCCATAACGGCAGGGACAGGCTCTGCACTTTCCTGGAACAATATGACTGCAGGTATCTATACTGTAAGTGCAACAAATGCAGCTCCGCCAAACTGCACAAGGATGATGAACGGAGCGATAACAGTACAGGAGAATCCGCAGATACTAATAAGCAATATAGCGACAACACAGCCAAAATGTTACGGAAACAGCAACGGCACTATTGTCATAACAGCTTCCGGAGGCTTCCCGCCGGTTTCCACACTTACATATTCAATAGACGGCGGAACAACATTTGTTGCTTCGAACACCTTTAATGTGCCTGCAGGAACATACAATGTTGTCGTCAAAGACATTATGAACTGTACTGCAACAGCAGCTCCGGTCACAATAGGACAACCCACAGAACTTGTAATATCATCTGTTGATGTAACAGTACCGATCAATTGCTACGGATTTTCAACAGGAAGCGTAAGAGTCACAGCTTCAGGCGGAACTCTTAATTATACATATGCATGGTACTATGATGCATCTTTCTCCAGCCCGATACCCGGTCAGACCAATGCTGAAGCAAGCGGTCTGCCGGCAGGGACATATTATGTGAAAGTCACGGATGCAAACGGGTGCTTCAAAACGGGAAGTGTGGTACTTCCTCAACCTACACAGATCACAGCAACTGCTGCTATAACAAGTAACTTTAACGGTGCTCATATAAGCTGCAACGGTGCAGATGATGCAGTGATAACTGTTAGTGCATCCGGTGGAACAGGCATATTGAGCTATGTACTTGACCAGGATCCGACAAATGTTACCGGAGCGGGATCCGGGGTCTTTACAGGAGTAGGTCCTGGTACCTATACTGTAACAGTGACGGATGCCAATCTGTGTACAAAGGTTACTAACTCAGTCACGGTAGTGGAACCGGCAGTAATAACAGCCACGGCAGCAGTGACAAGCAATTACAATGGATCGCATCTGACCTGTAACGGAGCCAGTGACGGAAGGATAACTGTAACGGCATCAGGCGGCACGGGAGCATTGACATATGCTATCAATGAAATACCGGCTAATGTAAGCGGACTTAACACAGGTATCTTCACAGGAGTACCTGCAGGCGCTTACAATATAACTGTAACAGATAAGAACGGATGTACGGCAGTAGCACCAGTAACGGTATTAGCACCGGCAGCGGTGACTATAAACGGATCGGTAACGAGCAACTACAACGGAAGTCAGGTAAGCTGCAACGGATCATCCGATGGTGTGATAACAGCAACAGGCGGAGGAGGTACAGGAACACTTACCTATTCGATAGTACAGTTGCCGGGTAACCTTACGGGAGCCTCAACGGGAGTCTTCACAGGTATACCGGCAGGTACGTATAATGTAAGGGTAACAGATGCAAACGGCTGTACAATAACTACACCGAATATAGTAATAACGAATCCGCCGGCACTGACGATAAGCGGGTCGGTAACGAGCAACTATAATGGCAGCCAGGTGAGCTGTAACGGTTCGGCAGATGGAATCATAACGGTGACTTCGACAGGTGGTACAGGAGCTGTGACATATACGCTTGATCAGGATCCGGCCAATGTAAGCGGAGCAGCATCAGGGGTCTTCACAGGACTTGTAGCAGGAACGTATACGATAACAGTTACGGATGCTAACCTCTGTACAAAGAAAACCGGAAACATAACGATCAGTAATCCTGCAGCTATCAATGCCACGGCAGCGATAACGAGCAATTACAACGGATCACATATCAGCTGTAATGGTGCAAACGATGCACAGATTACTGTAACGGCATCAGGCGGGACAGGAGCATTGAGTTATGTACTTGACCAGTTACCGGCTAATGTAACCGGAGCTGCAACAGGAGTGTTCACAGGAGTAGGTCCTGGTACCTATACTATAACAGTTACGGATGCCAATCTGTGTACAAAGGTTACTAACTCAGTCACGGTAGTGGAACCGGCAGTAATAACAGCCACGGCAGCAGTGACAAGCAATTACAATGGATCGCATCTGACCTGTAACGGAGCCAGTGACGGAAGGATAACTGTAACGGCATCAGGCGGCACGGGAGCATTGACATATGCTATCAATGAAATACCGGCTAATGTAAGCGGACTTAACACAGGTATCTTCACAGGAGTACCTGCAGGCGCTTACAATATAACTGTAACAGATAAGAACGGATGTACGGCAGTAGCACCAGTAACGGTATTAGCACCGGCAGCGGTGACTATAAACGGATCGGTAACGAGCAACTACAACGGAAGTCAGGTAAGCTGCAACGGATCATCCGATGGTGTGATAACAGCAACAGGCGGAGGAGGTACAGGAACACTTACCTATTCGATAGTACAGTTGCCGGGTAACCTTACGGGAGCCTCAACGGGAGTCTTCACAGGTATACCGGCAGGTACGTATAATGTAAGGGTAACAGATGCAAACGGCTGTACAATAACTACACCGAATATAGTAATAACGAATCCGCCGGCACTGACGATAAGCGGGTCGGTAACGAGCAACTATAATGGCAGCCAGGTGAGCTGTAACGGTTCGGCAGATGGAATCATAACGGTGACTTCGACAGGTGGTACAGGAGCTGTGACATATACGCTTGATCAGGATCCGGCCAATGTAAGCGGAGCGATAACAGGGGTCTTCACAGGACTTGTAGCAGGAACGTATACGATAACTGTAAAGGATGCCAATAACTGTACAAAGACATCAACAAATATTACTATCAGTAATCCTGCAGTAATAACAGCATCTGCTCTTATCACAAGTAATTATAACGGAAGTCATGTGTCATGTAACGGATCATCAGACGGGGAGATAACAGTGACAGCTTCAGGAGGTACAGGGACACTAAGTTACCTGTTAGTTGAAATACCAGGTAATATAACAGGAGCCGCCACCGGAGTATTCACCGGAGTTCCGGCAGGAACATATACAATAACAATAACCGATGAGAACGGATGTACTCAGACCACAGCTCCGGTGACAATAGTTAATCCGCCGGCAATCACGGCCTCGGCAGCAGTGACTAGCAATTACAACGGAAGTCAGATCTCCTGCTTCGGTGCAAGTGATGGCAGACTAACAGTTACTGCATCAGGAGGTACAGGAATATTGTCATATGCCCTTGTCGAAATACCTGCAAATGTAAGCGGACTTATAACAGGAGTATTCACCAATTTACCGGCTGGAACTTATACCGTCACAGTAACCGACAAGAACTTATGCAGTACTGTAACGGCGCCGGTAACAATAAGCCCTCCGTTAGCAGTGACTGTAAATGCTTTGGTAACAAGCAACTATAACGGCAGTGAACTCAGCTGCTATGGATCATCTGATGGTGTGATCACCGCCACAGCAAATGGAGGAACAGGCACACTTTCATATTCAATAGTACAGATGCCGGGTAATCTTACGGGGACAGTATCAGGGATATTCACCGGAGTTCCGGCAGGAACCTATACTATCAGGGTTACAGATGCAAATGCATGTTTCGGAGTCTCGGCTGATGTTGTCGTTGACAATCCGACAGTAATCACAGCTACAGGTTCGGTAACAAGCAACTATAACGGGAGCCAGGTGAGCTGTTTTGGTGCAGCCGATGGTATTATTACAATAAGTGCAAGCGGAGGCACAGGTACACTCAGTTATGTTCTTGATCAGGATCCTGCTAATGTAAGCGGTGCAGCATCAGGCATTTTCACCGGACTTATTGCAGGCAACTATACAGTGACTGTAACAGACCTTAACGGATGCACAAAGAAAACTCCGGTAATAACAGTCAGCAATCCATCTAATATTGTTGCTGTTGCATCGGTAACAAGCAATTATAACGGCAGCCATATAAGCTGTAATGGTGTGTCCGACGGTGAGATAACAGTAACAGCCACCGGAGGTACAGGCACACTGAATTATGTTCTTGATCAGATACCGGGAAATACTACCGGAGCGACAACAGGAATATTCACCGGATTACCGGCCGGAAGTTACACGGTAACAGTATCAGATGTTAACCTCTGCAATGTCACTACAGTGCCTGTAAATGTCAACGAGCCATCTGTGATCACCGCGACAGCCGCAGTAACGAGCAATTATTACGGAAGCCAGATCTCCTGCAACGGAGCATCAGACGGAAGGATAACAGTTTCTGCAAGTGGCGGTACTGGTGTTCTTTCCTATGCACTTGTAGAGATACCAGGAAACACAAGCGGTGCAATAACCGGCGTCTTCACCGGTCTGCCCGCAGGGACATATACTTTCACTGTGACTGACAAGAACGGATGCAATACTACAACAGCTCCGGTCACCATAACTCCGCCACCGGCATTAACCCTGATCGTCAATGTGACAAGTAATTATAACGGTGAGGATATAAGCTGCTTCGGAGCATCCGATGGCAGGGCTCAGGCAGTAGCAGGAGGCGGAACAGGAGTATATTTCTACAGCTGGTACAGTGATGCAGCGATGACAATTCCAATAGGTCAGCTGACACCCGATGCGATCAATCTTGCAACCGGCGATTACTTCGTGAAAGTGATGGATATAAACGGTTGCATGATTACAGGCAGTGTTATACTTACACAACCTGTAGCTCTTGATGCAACAATAACTTCACAAACAAATGTCCTCTGCTACAGTAACTCAACCGGTTCAGTAACTGTCGAAGCTGTTGCCGGAACAGGTACACCACCTTACCAGTACAGCTATAACGGCGGAGCAACCTGGCAGGCAAACGGTACCTTCAGCTCTCTTGCAGCAACAACCTACACAATACTTGTGAGAGATGCCAACAACTGTATAAAACAGGTACTGGTGACAATAACCCAGCCTACGCAGCTTACAGCATCAATTACCTCCATAACAAATGTTTCATGCAACGGAGGCAATAATGGTGTTGTAACGGTTACTGCCACAGCAGGTTCGGGTACTGCTCCTTACACATATAGTATTGACGGAGGAACAACATGGCAGACTGACGGGACATTCTCAGGCCGTACAGCAGGCTCATACAATGTCGTGGTAAGGGATAACAACAACTGTATGGTGACAGTTCCTGTACTAATAACAGAACCCTCGCTGCTGCAACTTACGGCCACACCGGATATGCTCCTTGACTGCTATAACGACAAGGACGGAACAGGTACATTCAATGCTGTCGGAGGCACACTGCCTTATACCTTTACGATTCAGACTAACTCTGCCAATGCAACATTTGCAGCACCAGGGTTCAATTCTTACACTTTCTTCAATGCAGGTGCAGGTGTAATTACTGTCAGGGTCACGGATGCCAACGGATGCTTCAGGGAGGCAACAATCAATCTGACCCAGCCCACGCAGTTATTACCGGGAAGCATACAAACTGACCAGGTTCTCTGCACAGGTGACAGCCCGGCTCCTCTTACACAGGTTACTCCTGCAACAGGAGGTCCCGGAGCAATAACTTACCAGTGGCAGTATGCAACTGATTCACTTGGGATATACTTCAATATTGCCGGCGCTAATGGAACCGGATACACTCCGCCTGCGAATGCAACAAGCACTCTCTTCTACAGGAGAATGGCTACATCAGGTATTTGTCAGCCGGTTTACACCGACACTATAATGATCAAGGTCAATCCGCGGCCGATAGCAATACTGAGCGGCGGTGCTGTAATATGCCCGGGAGATTCTGCAGTGATCAAGGTGAACCTGCCTGTCGGAACACCTCCTTACAATTTGGTAATGGATAATTTCGGACCTGTTACCGGGTACCGAAGTGATGATACAATTTGGGTCAAACCTCTTGTTACGACAACATATACGCTTACAAGTGTGGCAGATTCAAATTCATGCGCAGTAACAGGGCCTCCCAACATAATGGGTTCGGCGACAATAACTGTAAGGGATCTTCCTGTTATAACCCAGAATCCGGATAATGTGATAACCTGTGAATACGGAATAGTAACCTTTGAAGTTAAGGCAACAGGATCAGATCTGACATATCAGTGGTACGTTAACGAAGGCGCAGGACCGGTTGCCATATCGGACGGAGGGATCTATTTCGGAGCCACCACTCCAAAGCTCTATCTGTTCGGTGCAACAAGAGACATGAATGGATTCGTTTACAATGCAGAGGTTACAGGATGTTTGAATACGGAAACTTCTGCAACTGCACTGCTGACTGTTAACACGGTTCCGGAGATAATTCATCAACCAAAGGATACAACTATATGTTCGGGACAGAACGCATCATTCCATGTTTCTGCGACCGGTACGGCAATAAGCTTCCAGTGGCAGAGGAATTCAGGTACGGGATTTGTTAACCTGTCAGACAATATAAACTTCAGCGGTACAAAGGACAGCGTTCTTGTTATCACTAATGCTCCGGGGACCTTCAATAACAATATCTTCCGGGTAATAGTGAACGGGATCTGCGGTGTACCAGTCTATTCAAACATAGTCCCATTGAGAGTTAACGTACCGCCGACTGTGACAATTAACCCGACAAATAAAGCTATATGCGCCGGTGGCGGACCAGTTTACTTCATAGCCAACGGGTCGGGAATGATCGATTCTCTCAGGTGGCAGGTGAATGTCGGCGGTGCTGGTGTATGGACTGATATTCACGATGATGCTAATTACAGTGGAAGTACCACCCAGCAGTTGTCGATAGTGAACATTCCTTTGTCCTTTAACACCAACCAGTACAGGCTTGGTCTGAAGGCATTCTGCGATACAGTTTATACCAACACAGCAACACTTACAGTCAACTCCAATCCTGTTGTGAACTTTGCAAGTGATACGATACCTGCCTGCGGAGGAGTTACAATACCTATTGATCCGGATCCTTCAGGAGGATCAGGCTCATGGTCGCAGCATGTATGGACAGGCGATATAGGAGCTTTGAGCAACTACTTTGTCGAAGTACCTAACTTCAGGTCGCTGATACCCGGTCCTTATAATCTCAACTACAGGGTAAGGGATACTAATGGTTGTTACGGCGAAGGAAGTGTTGTTGTCAGTGTAGACAGTCCGGATGCTACCTTCACCCAGGATCTTAGTATGATGTGTACTCCGGATACAGTTACATTCACGAAGGATATGACTGGCATCGCAAGCTTCACATGGAACTTCGGTGACGGTACACCGGTCAACACTGTTGATGCTAATCCTGTACATATCTTCACCAATACGAATCCGACTGCGATAGAGTACTACAACGTAAGTCTTACTGTAGTCTCGGATGCAGGATGTACAGCAACATTCACTCAGATGACTACCGTATACCCGGCAATTGATGCTACATTCACAGCCAGCACCGATACTGTCTGCAGCGGAAGCACGGTGATATTCACCGCCCTCTCGGGAGCCAACAATTACTTCTGGGATTACGGCGACCTTGCAAGCGGTCCGGGTTCTTATGTCTCAACTCATCTGTACGTCAACACAACAACAGCACCCATAACACGTACAATCACCCTTACAACCACTTCATTCTATGGTTGCATGGATGTCAAGACAGTTGATATAGTAGTGATGCCTGTACCAATACCTCAGTTTAGTGCAGCTCCGACACCGCAGACATTCAATCCTGCAGGTAATGTTGTTAACTTCACTAATCAGACAAATACCGGTACATGGAATTACTTCTGGAGGTTTGGAGACGGTGGCACATCGACACAGGACAATCCGTCACACACCTATACTAATGTAGGTACCTTCAATGTGACACTTATAGTGGATAACATCAACTGCAAAGACAGTGTCACTCACCAGGTCAACATCCTGCCGATACCACCGGTAGCCAACTTCGATTCAATACCTTCGGGTTGCGAACCGTTGTATATCAGTCCGAATAACACTTCACTGAATACTGAAACACCGGGCACCACATACAGGTGGGATTTCGGCGACGGTAACTATTCAACTGTCAAGAACCCGACATATACATATTATAACCCGGGTACTTATAGGATCGAGTTGACGGTTACAGGACCTGGTGGTACATCGGTCAAATCGCAGATCGTGAATGTTTACATATCACCAAGGGCATATTTCGAAGTAACGCCTTCGCTTGTCTTTGTCAATGATGAGCGGGTAAGGTGTTTCAACCTGAGCCAGTTTGCTGATTCTTATCTGTGGGAGTTCGGTGATGGTGATACATCGAAGCAGAAAGAACCGTTCCACAGGTATATGGAAGAGGGAGTCTACGATATCACCTTGTGGGCTTACTCAAACAACGGATGTTCGGATGTATATGTATTATCGCCGGCTGTCACTGTTGAACCGGCAGGAGAGGTCAGGTTCTCGACAGTCTTCACGCCTAATAAGGAAGGACCGATTGAAAGAACTGATCTGCCGACCGGAGGGACAGAGATAGACCAGTTCTTCTTCCCGCCGATAAGGGAGAAAGTGATCAACTACAAGCTGCAGATCTTCAACAGGCTTGGAGTGCTGATTTTTGAAAGTCGTAATATTAACGTCCCATGGAACGGCTACTATAAGGGTCAGCTGTGTCCGCAGGGAGTATATGTATGGTATGTCGAAGGCAAGTACGCCAATGGCGAGCCATTCAAGAAAGTAGGTGATGTGACCTTGCTCCATTAGGAAGAAGCATATAAGCAGGCCTACGGATTATTTCCCCCTCCAGGCGCTACGTCGTTTGGAGGGGGAATTTTTTTATGTAACCCACTCCTATCCCGATAATTATCTGGACCCCCAGGGGGGACTTGAAATTCTGCTGTCAGTGTTACGCTCTATAGTCAGAAACCTTTTTACCTTGAGGTTCTGAAGGAGCCAGATGTGAATGACCCCGGGCCGAAAGCCCGGGGAAAGGGATACCCCATATCGGTTCATCCCTGGAAGGGGTGAACTGTTATATGTGGCGGCCAGCTTATATTCAGCACCTTCGGCGCTGATACATTATATATATAGCCTCCTTCGCCCCGGGTTGTCGACCCGGGGTTATTCAAATATAGCACCTGTCGGTGCCAGTTTACCATAGAAATGAGTTAATAAAAGGTTCTATCTGGTACTGAAATATCCTGAAAAGGAAAATCCAAGAAGAGACACACATCTGCATATGATTATTTCTGCCCGTCACTGAAAGAACTTTATTTGTGTGATGTCCGAAGTGCCAGGGAGTAGGCAGTCTTCCTGACTGCACCGGCTCTGAAGGAGCCAGATGTGAATGACCCCGGGTTGACAACCCGGGGAAATGCATATCTCATGACAGTTCATCCCTGAAAGGGGTGAACTGCGAGTTGCTGATCTCATATTAAATAAATTCACTACAAGTTTAATGGAGTTTATCCCAATGGTAATTATTAACCGGAGATTATTTGATTTTTCTGTTTGCTGAGAGATTTTTTGCCTTTTTTCAGATGGCTTAGCTGTTTTCAAAACCGATATTTTCAAATATTTTTTTCAAAAAATATAGATTTTTCAAAAAATACAGCTTTGTAATTATCACATATTGAAGCTTATATAAAAAATTTAAAAAAAATCGAAAAAAAATTCCAATTTTTTAAAATTCTGGCCCCGGGAGTTTTTATAATTGTTGTAGTGAAAGATCATAGAATCTGTAAATCGAAAGTCAGGTAGAGTTTGTGCTGTTGGTTTTTTGTGAACGGCTTATGTAATAGACAAATTTGTAAGTGCTTAATATTTATATATTTAAGTGGAATTAAATTATTGTCTAACTGCATTAAAATTTGTGTTATGAAAAAACTGACAGTTGTTTTGATGTGCCTTGTTGCACTTTTTGCCTCGTGTACGAAGGATGTAATTCCTGATGTTGAAAAAACCGATCGGGTGATAAGACGTGTACTGACACCTGAAGAGGCTTTACTGAAAGAAAAGCTTGCTGTTGCGGCGCAGGTTGTAAGGGATGTTGTTCTCCGCCAACCTGCTGTTGTTGAAGAAGTTAGTGACCTGATAGGTCTCAAATTGTACCGGGATGACTATATTTATTTCAGGGATCTGTTTGGTTCAGTGAACAGTAATAAAGGTGTTGTCCGCGGAGCTCCTCTCTTTGAAAAGACATTTGACGAAGTAATTGAGAGCAAATCGGGCGATATTAATTTCCCTGATATTAAAGAGTACCTCGTTACTAATAATATCACACTTTATTGTCCTTACCCTGTTGAGGATTATCCTGCTGAAAACCAGCTTCCTTCCTGTACTTCTGATCCGCTGGATAATGATGTAATAAACACCGGCTACCAGCTTGAGAGCGATGGATCATATTCGGTTGTTGACATCACAGAAGAGTACAGTGAAGATTATCCGGTCTGGATTGTTATGCCGGAAGAGGAGGAAATTGAACTGCCAATGACTATACCCAGTGATCCAGGTAGAAGTGTTCATCAAGTACGGGTAGGGTATGTAAGTAGCAAAATACAATATGATGGATTTTTTAGTGGGGGATCTGAGTTCAAATTCTGCCTATTAGGAGGGAACATAACACCCACAAGTGCTACAACTTTTACAGGTTTACAGACTTGTTTCCTTACGAGAGCGCATATTCGAAAAAATGATTGGGTGAATTTTCAATATGAATTAGATGATGATTGGTATGTTTCTGAGGATGGTACAACTGATGAAGGATCCAGACAATTTGGATTGATAGAATTTGACAAGAACAAGACGACCTTCACACTTAGCTTTGAACCAAAAGTCAAAATTGATAAAATTGAAGTTTCTGCAGGTAAAGTAGAGATAAAAATTGAATCACAAGAGGGCTGGATTAAGCTAGATAATTACTTAAGTAGAGATAATTTCATAAGATTAAATAAAACTGATATGGGCAATGGCTTACAGGATGGATACAGGGTTTTTGCTGCTGGAGGGGTTCGTTGGACATTACCTGTAATAGAGTATTAATTAACCGGTTGTTTTAAGACTTAATTGTCTTAAAACAACCTTTTTATAATCAAAGATATGAAGTTAAAGAGTTTCTTAATCGTTCCGTTAATTGTTCTGGCAAACAAAGGTCTTGGGCAAGATTTTAGCAGTAAAATAAGTATGAGTGCTACTTCTAGTTATGCCTTTCTAGGAGATGGCGATTATGGCGCTTTTTATTATGACAATGGTGTTTCATTCAACATTAAACCATTATTACAAATCTCTGGAGAATTAGGATTCTTAATATCTTCAAACGACGGGGAGAAAAGTATTCATCTTTCTCATAATTATTCCTATATATTGGGAGATATAATATTTAAAATAATACCAATTACAACAAAACATTTTTATTCCTCGTTTGGATTTGGCAATTCAAATAGATATAGTTCGGAGATAAGAATGCAAAGCCTAAAGACAGTGAATGATCAAACTTTTGTGGAATATAATAACGAAGTATCATTTGATTTTGGATATGTCTGTCAACTTAATATAGGATTTATGATTTCTTCAAAATCTACTATATTCATTAATAGTGAGTTTCATGGTTTTAATAGGGGAACATCAATTGCTTCTTTTGGTCTTGGATTTAACCATATTTTATAGAATATGAGAATAACCTTTTTTGGAGCGATTTTGTTTGCTTTAATATGCAATACCTCAAGTGCTCAGAATGACTCGATATATAAGTTTTATTTAACTTCCGGTATTGGATATTTTGGTGATATCATTCAATTTTTAGATCCAGGATTTAATGAACCAGACTATGCCAAAGTCAATCCCGCAGTTCGCGGCAAGATCCATGACGGAATGAATGTCTGGTTCCGCCTGGGCTATAATCTTAAAACCGGTTATATAATCTCCGGCTACTGTTCAATGGCTGCTATTTCTTATAAGATAAATGATCCGCTGGCTCTGTTCTGGGACGAATATCTGACTGATACTTACAAAATCGCTAATGTAATGTTCTCAAAGGAAATCGGTAAAAAGAAAAACCGTTTTTCTCTTGGAACCGGATTAGTATACAGGTCTTATAATCACCAGGATGTTGATTATCCAATCACCCCTGTTTATAACCAGGATAATGAACTTATAGAAGTGCTGATGGGGTTGCCGGAGCCCTATAATTTAAAAATGAATGATCTTGGATTAGTTCTTAATTTGGAATATAGTTACCGTTTCAACAACAGGTTCATGTTGGGCCTCTCCTGTTCGACCAACCTGATATTTGATATAGGCTTTGAGACTATATCAGTATCCCCCTTCATAGGTTGTATTTTTTAGATTGTTACTGAAACAATCCCGGTAGGACCGGGACCGGCCTTAAAAAAATTCTCGCTACGTGGTGGACACTTAGTGCTGAAAGAACCTGCGTACCCTGGGTGAAAACCCAGGGTAGCTGCAGATTCACAGCATGGAAATTTATGGGTTCGGGTTTAATTCATGATAAAGGAACCAGAGCTATCGCTGCATTTTGATCGTGCTATTCAGGGATGTAGTTTCTGGTGAGGGGGTCCCCCCAGGGTGTCTGAAAAGGCACCCTTTCTTTTTTGGTTATGTCACTTTCTTTTGCTCCTCTACAAGAAAGAAACCAAAGAACCGAAGCCCTGAAAGGGCGAGCTCGCATATGTAGTGAGTAAAAATCGACCGTCTCAATAAAGTTTAATAACGGCCTCGCTTCAATACCAGGTTATTGAATGGGGATTCCTTATTTCCAGCCCCCCTATACTTTGAGTGAACGGTAATTAATCCAGATTCAAAGACCTGTTAAGGGCTTAACAAAGCAGTCATTAAATGACTGAATATGAATAACCTCCGGTGCAACCGGAGGTAAGGGCATCTCTCCCGAAGTAAGCCCTGAAGGGGCTTAAGATATCTGCAGACCAAGTACATAATTAATACCTTTCACTTGTCTGATTAGCTCTTCCAGGATAGCTCTCTCCCTTTCACTGAAGCAGAATTGTCTTTTCACTACAACTTCCTCACCATAACGCCGTAACGCCTTAACGCCGTAACACCTTAACACCTTCTTCCCCTCTTCAACCTTTCAACCGCTTCAACTTCTAAAAGAAGTCCCCGGCAGAGCATAACCCTCCCGGGGACGCACAGGGGTCTCAGGTCAGAACGACCAAAAGGATCATTTTAGCGAGACCTTAAGTACGAGCGGTCGTAAAAAAACCCGTCAATATTAGTTCTCTGTTACATAAGACCCGGCAACCTGACTGAACCTGATCTCATTCCCCTCTTTCCTTATCTCCCCGACAAACCTCTTTACACTCCTTACACTTATATCCAGCCTCAAAGCCAGATCAGCAGGACGTCCGGTACTTCTTAATGCAGCGAGCCTTAATATACGGAACTTGATATCTTCCTTATCTTTCCGTGTCATATCCTTGAAAAAGTCTAAATTGTTACAGACATTGTTACTTTAAAGTTAAACAAATAATGAAATATCTCCAAATATTTCTAAAGGAATTTAGCAAAAATTTATTGAGAAATTGTGATTATTAAAATGCAGGTAACTAATGGCTTAGGCAATAATCGTTATTGCTTTCGATCAGTGCCTTATCAGATACCACAACTTTCCCCACCGAAGCATATAACAGGGAATGATCCCCAGACTGCTTTTACACTTATACCTTCTTTTCATGAAGCCGGGAGTAGGGAAGAGATCTCCTAAAATATAAAGGATCTTCCTGTGGATCCCGGGAATCTCCCTGAAAGTATTATAATAGAACTTTCCTTTATTTTTAGACGGGTTATTCTTCGGGCTCTTAATGAAGAAAACAAAATCATTTATTGATGCAGGATCATAATATTTATCAATGAATTCATTTATCCATTCAGGAAATGTCAATCCCCACAGATCCCTCAATGGTTCAAGTTTAGCTGCAAGCAGCGCATTCAAACCTGCCTTGCCGGCATAACCGATCAGATCGGTCGTAAATATTTCATCTCTGAATTTCTCAGTTAGAAAAACGAGATCTGAATAAAGCCTTAGCTGAGATTCATTATTCATCTCGTGCATGCACAAATGCCGTACCAGATAAAGGAAGAAGATATCTTTTGGAGGGAGGAAAGCTTTTTCCCCATTTATCTCCGTTTCAATGCTTCGCTCATACAGAAGTCCGGTGAGAGAGAAATTATCTTTTCCAAAGAGATCGTGATGAAGCTCCAGCCTCAGGTCATTCTTTACAAGAGTCGGCAGATGCTTGCCTATGTAACCCATTATCGGTTTATGGAAGGCCGACTTGACCGGGTAGGATCTGAACCCGTTCTCCATCAGCAGCATCCTTGCATTAAGACAATCCTGACGGGTAAGCAATACATCAAGATCGGTCATCTGCCTCAGTCCCTCATTTCCGTAGACCATCAGTTCAAGGGCGAGACCTTTAAGCAGGATCACCTTCATGTTCTTCGCATTAAGCAGGTGCAGAGCCTCTGCCAGCACCTTAACATTCCTTGTGTTTCTGGTAAGGCTTTTCAGGAGGCAGTTCTTCAGGAAGTTTTTCCCTCCCTCTGGCAGATATTGAAGGAAGTCAAGCCTCTCAAGATTATGATATACCAGTGCAGCAACCCCGTGTTCCGAGGACATAAGGATAAAATGATTCCAGTCTTTAATATTCTCGGCAAGTGCCCGGAGCATTACTTTCAGCTCCGGATTGAAGTAACTTCTGCACAGTCCGAGCAGGAGTATCTCTTCGTCTTTTAGTTCAAGTTCTTTTTTCATCTGTCGAACCTGCTGCTCTGCTTAGAATACATTGTATAATAGAGGCCTTTTCTTTTCATAAGTTCCTCATGGGTGCCCGATTCAACAACTTCACCCTTGTCTATGACAATTATGCGATCGGCAAGACTAATATTCGTGAAACGGTGGCTTATCAATATTGATGTCCGGCCTTTGACTATATCCCTGAAACGGTTGAATATATCATATTCGGTTTCAGCGTCGAGAGCGCTTGACGGTTCATCAAGTATCAGGAGGGGTGCTTCCCTGAAGATGGCTCTGGCAAGCGCTATTTTCTGCCATTCGCCCCAGCTCAGTTCTCGGCTGTCTTCAAACAATGTGCCAATGGCAGTGTTATAACCTTCAGGCAGTTCCCTTATGAGCGCATCAATACCCGTGACTTTCGCAGCGGCAACGATCTTATCATCACGCATTTTCTCATCTATATTGCCCATCCGGATATTCTCACCGGCAGCCATATTATAAAGCATGAAATCCTGGAATACTACTGACAGAAGCTTGCGGTATTTCTTAGGGTCGAGATTCTTTATATTGATACCGTCGCATATCACTGATCCCGACTCCGGATCATAAAGCCTGCAGAGAAGTCTTGCCAGCGTACTCTTACCCGCTCCGTTTGGTCCCACAAGGGCAATGATCTCACCTTTTTTTATCTCAAATGAAACGTTGTTTATGGTCCTTGTCTTATTTCCGGGGTAGGTGAAGCAGAGCTTATCAGCAACAATGTTATGTCTGAAATCTTCAAGTTCAGCTTCCGGAGGAAAGGCTTTCACATTCTCTTCAAGTGAAAGGAATTCAAAAACATCACCAACAAAAAGGGAATCTTCGTAGAGGCCTGCAAGTGAACCCAGGAAATCCTTTATATATATCATTCCCTGCCTGAAAGCCAGGACGAACATAGCCATCTGGCCCAGGGTAATGCCACCTGAAACCGTTCTCCCTGCTATAACAACGAGGGTTAGAAGAACGGCGGCTGCCTTGACGACATGCGAGATCAGTTCAATGAGAGTCCGCTTTTTAAGGATCTCCAATTCTTCTTCCTGGGTCTTAAGGAAGGATTTTCTGAAAAGAGATATAAAGTAATCTCCCAGTCCGAAAAGCCTTATTTCTCTCGAAGGTCTCTCTCCTGTGAGCAGCCAGTTGAAATAGGCGGTTTTTCTGGCTTCAGGTGTCTGCCTGAGGCGGAAACTATAAAGGATGCCGGTATAATGAAGCCTTAGCCAGATACCGGGAATATTTACTGCAAGCAGCAATGCTGCCAGCCACCAGTTGAGAAATGCAAGGACTCCTGCCATAAGCAAAAGGGAAAGTAGTCCCCGGGTCATTGATACAATGTTGTTAAGGATGCTGTTTGGCCTCCAGGGCGCTTCGCGTGAGGCCCTGGAGAGGGCATCGTAATATTCCGATCTTTCAAAATTGATCAGATCAAGCTTCACTGATTTGGAATGAAGAAGTCCGTACATATAATCCTCGAGCTTCATCGATTGTTTCTTCCTGATATATGTATCAAGGCCGGAAGCTGCTTCGTCAAGGAACCAGAAAATAACGACGGCAATTATCAGCCAGAGGACATCAGCCGGTACTGTTCCCTGACCTGATGATGCAACCTTTGTTATTATATCGATAAGCTCTTTAAGGAGCCATATAAGAACGAGGGGAAGGAAGCTGCGCAGGACAGATATAATGATATTTGCCAGCGTCCAGGAAGGAGCGCTTTTCCAGACAAGTCTGATTGATTCCCTGAAATATTTTATCCTGGTTCTCATTTAGGTATCGGGAGTTAATTTCATCCACGCCTGAATTACGAAATGGTATTCAGCAATTTCCGGACTATTAATAAGATCCGCACAAATACTCTGTTATAAAGATAAAAAGGTTTCCTTATAAGATCTTCTCCGGTTATTGTTCTCCCTTTAAGATCTTCAACACGAACGACCTTTCCGACAACCTGATCGGCACCAACAGCTTTATCTTCATTGGCGCAACTGTCTCCTCTTGTAATAAACAGGATGCTGCTTTCATTTTTCAGGATCCTTACCAGGCGGTGGACCACCAGTCCCGATTCCCTTTTCCATGCAACTATCTCACCGGGTAAAGGAGTAGTATCTCCGGTGACTGGCTGAATATAGACTGTTGAACCGGGTTTCAGTGACGGGAACATGCTGAACCCGTCTGCCCTGACCTTAATGATCCTGCCTGCATCAAGCAAAGAGAATCCGATATCCCTTATGATTTTATGCTTATCCGGATCCCTATTCATTTTCAAGGATATGATCGATCACCCTGCGGTCGGGTTTGAAATGGAGGGATGCAACCGGTATCACTGAGCACATAATAGATACTGATCCGAGGAAGCGGGCAATAAGCTCCGGATTATAATTATGCTGGATACAGTTCGCAATGACAAGAGAAACAGCTGAGGCTCCGGCTACCGGCACTATTTTATTCTCATTACCATGCTCTATAAGGAAGATCCTGTGGAGAAGGGATTCTGCAGGCTTGTCATCCCTGTAAACAGGGGTGTTATAGATATGATATTCTCCGTTAATACTCCTGATTATCAGTCTGTCGTCATGGATGATCGTTGCCCCTGATTCACCGCAGATCCTGGCAATTGTGGATTTCCCTTTACCTGAAGTACCGCTGAAAAGGTAGCCGCGTCCGGCAATATTTACGCCTGAAGCATGTATCATTATGTCACCGCTGATAACTGTCAGGTAATAAAGGATCAGGCCGTCAAGCGGATATTCAAGAGGATCGGTCGAATTATCTATCCCGTCTATCCACAGCTCCCATTCCCGTATAATCAGGGAGAATTTAAGGACAGCGGTTTTATTATGATTAGCCGGGAAATTGGTAGCCAGGAACATGCCTGACTGATGCCTGTAAACACTCCAGAAATTATCCCGGGTTGTAATTTTCATGTCTTTAACCTCAACCGCATACGGGGCAACAAATAATCTTTCGGAATCTTCAGGGAGAGAATAATATCCGCGATGGACCCTGATAATAACATCAAAATCGTTTGACTGGCAGATATTTCTTTGGAATCTTTCAGCCGGCCACAGATCGGGCCCGTCATCAGAGGCCTCGAGCCTGATATTGTATCCTGCTATTATTAAATTATAGTTCCTCATCGAACCGGGTAACAACTAAATTTATGCGTTTCAGCTCCTCAGGATAAACCGGTAGTGTACTTCCTAAAATTAGTATTTTTATTTCACCATCAGATATTCTTTCATCTTATTTATGAATGAAAGAACATCCGATTCTGCAGTTTCAATATCAATTTTATATTCTTCAGCTAAAGCCTTGATAAGGTCACTGACACTTTTCTTTCCGTCGATCAGCTCCCAGATGAAAGCTCCCGTCTCATTAAGAGTGTAAACACTGTCCATATCGGCGACATTGTCAGATATCGGGACAAGCACATATTCATTTCCGGTCTTTCTTGTGACTACTGATGAAGAGTGAGACAGAACGGATTTAAGATCAATCATGAAACGTCATATTATGATTCAAATTTATGAAATTACTGGTTCATTTTGCTACCTTCGCAAAAACCGAATTTATGAGCAGGAAGGGAAGAGGGAAGAAGAAGGCAGTCATAACACCGGAGTCAGTTAAAGAACAGGTACTTGCAATAATATCTAAAAGTCCAGCGCAGGGCTTTAATTACAAGCAGATCTCCAAACGTCTGAATATAAATGATCCTTCTGAGAGGAAGATGGTCTCGGATATTCTCAGGGAACTTTCAGAGAGTGGTACTATTGAGGAAATCAACAAGGGGAAATACAGGGCTAAGGTCCGCAGGGGGTATATAACCGGGACTGTCGATATGACGCGCATGGGTTACGGCTTTGTTAAATCAGAGGATATTGAAGAGGATGTCTTTGTAGCTGCAAGAAATCTGCGTACTGCGCTTCATGGTGATAAAGTAAAGGTGCTGCTTTTACCCCGCAGAAAAGGTTCCAGACCGGAGGGAGAAGTGGTTGAAATAATCGAAAGATGGCGAAATACATTTGTGGGCACTGTGGAAATAATGCCAAATTTTGCTTTTCTCATTCCCGACAACAGGAATATGCCTTTCGATCTTTTCATTCCCTCCTCAAAGCTGAATGGAGCCAGGCAGGGCCAGAAAGCGGTGGCTAAGATCACTGACTGGAATACCGGATCGAAGAATCCTGTTGCCGAAATCGTTGAAGTGCTGGGAGAACCGGGGCTCCATGAGACCGAAATGCATGCCATCCTGGCGGAATTTGAGCTTCCTTATCGTTTCACTGAAGAGGTTGAAAAAGATGCTGAAACCATAAGATCCGGAATAACGACGGATGAAATAAAAACCCGGCGGGATTTCCGTCAGGTGTTTACCCTTACAATTGATCCGGCCGATGCAAAAGATTTTGATGATGCCCTTTCTTTAAAAAAACTTGACAACGGTAACTGGGAAGTGGGCGTCCACATAGCTGATGTGACATACTATGTTAAGCAGGGATCTCTCACTGAAGAGGAGGCAAAACAGCGCGCAACATCAGTTTACCTGGTCGACAGGGTAGTGCCTATGCTTCCGGAAAGACTTTCAAATAATATCTGTTCACTTAATCCATCAGAGGATAAGCTTACTTACTCAGCTGTATTTGAACTTAATGAGAAGTCAGAAATACTCAATGAATGGTATGGCAGGACGATAATTAATTCCAACCGTAGATTCTCCTATGAGGAAGTCCAGGAAATAATTGATAAGGGAGAGGGTGAATTAAGGGATGAGATCCTGGTCCTTCATAAGCTTGCACAGAACCTTCGGACAAGGCGTTATGCCGGAGGAGCGTTCTCATTTGAAAAAGTTGAGGTGCAGTTTGATCTTGACGATGAAGGGAGGCCTCTCGGGATAAAATTCCGTCAGATGGGAACTGCCAACCAGCTGATAGAGGAATTCATGATCCTTGCCAATCTGAAGGTTGCCGAACTGGTGGGAAAGAAGATGAAGGGAAAAACATTTGTCTACAGGGTGCATGATAAGCCAGACCCGGAGAAGATAAGCGATTTCAGTCATTTTATAACAAGATTCGGGTATAAGCTTATTGATGACGATGTCACATCATTACCCAAATCAATGAACAAGCTACTGGGTTCGATAGCCGGAAAGAAAGAGCAGAATATCATTGAAACGCTTGCATTAAGGGCCATGGCCAAGGCTGTGTATTCAACAGATAATATCGGGCATTATGGACTTGCATTGAAATATTACACGCATTTTACGTCACCGATAAGAAGATATCCCGATATGATGGTCCACCGCCTGCTGACATCTTATCTTGACGGAGGGAAGCCCGAAGAAAAAGGTAAATTCGAAAAGCTGTGCGAACACTCTTCAAAGATGGAAAGGCTTGCAACGGAGGCAGAAAGAGCATCAATTAAATACAAGCAGGTTGAATTCATGAGCGACAAGACAGGGAAGGAATTTGAAGGGATAATCTCTGGTGTCACTGAATGGGGCTTGTATGTTGAAATTATTGAGAACCAGTGTGAAGGGATGATTAATGTAAGGGAACTGGATGATGATTACTACGAATACGACGAGGAAAATTACTGCCTTCGGGGACGTTCAGGCGGCAAGGTCTATACTCTCGGTGATAAAATAACTATTGAGGTAGTAAAGGCTGATCTGCAGAAGAAGCAGCTTGATTACCGGCTTGCCCGTCCTCGTCAATGATCCTGAGCAGCTCTTTAATGGCATCTTTTTCGGGTACATTCTTCATAACAGGAGTCTGTCCTTTGTAAATATGAACTTTCCCTTTTGCGGCTCCTACATAACCGTAATCTGCTCCGGCCATCTCTCCGGGGCCGTTTACTATGCACCCCATAATAGCAATTTTCAGTCCCGTAAGGTGACCAGTCGCTGCTTTTACCTTTCTGACGGCATCCTGTAGGTCGAATTTAGTTCTGCCGCAGGTGGGGCACGATATATACTTGTTTCGTGTGATCCTTGCTTCAGTTGCCTGGAGTATCGAAAATGATAATTCCTTAAGTTTATCGCCCTGGATCTTCCCGCTGTTTGTTATGCAAATACCGTCGGCCTGTTTGAGGATGAAATATCTTCCAAGCAATGCAGCTGAATCAATTACAAGCTTTTCCGGATCATCTTCAGAAAAAACAGGATTCAGAATTATATTACCTTCTTCCTTTCCTGTTATCAATGGAGCTGTCTTATAATTAAATATCAGCATATCACCCTGATAAGAATTACCATCTTCCCTGAGATATCTTCCGTTATTATAAGTGATCACTTCCGGTTTATACAAATTAGTCCGGGTTTGGAACGCAGCAGGTTCAATGGGGTTGGTGACTCTCCCCTTTGAGCCGCAGAGAAAGCGTACTATTTCCTTTGCAACCGGGATTTCGTGTTCGGGATCCTCTGATAAAGATACTCTTATCGTATCGCCGATTCCTTCTGAAAGGAGGGTGCCGATACCTGCTGCTGATCTTATGCGGCCGTCTTCTCCTTCTCCCGCTTCTGTCACACCAAGGTGAATAGGATAGGAGAGCCCGAATTTCTGAAGCATTTTTACAAGAAGCCTGTTTGATTCCACAAGAACTGCAGTGTCAGACGATTTGACCGAGATAATAAGATCACTGAAGTTCTCTGAAAGGAAGATCTTTACAAATTCAATTGCTGAGACTACAATTCCTGTCGGCGTGTTGCCATACCTGTTCATTATACGGTCCGACAGTGATCCGTGATTGATGCCCAGCCTTATCACAGTGCTGTTTTCCCTGCAGATATTTATGAGAGGAAGCAGCCTCTCATGGATCCGTTCAACCTCCAGGTTGTATTCATTATCGGTAAGGTCTGTTTTGATGAATTCAGCTCTCTTATCAGCGTAATTTCCGGGGTTTATCCGGATCTTCTCTACAATACGAGCTGCCACTTCAGCTGCCGCAGGATTGAAATGGATATCAGCAATAAGAGGAGTACTGAAGCCTGCTTTGCGGAGTTCCCTTTTTATATTCTTCAGATTTTCGGCCTCCCTTATCCCCTGGGCTGTCAGTCTTACAAAATCAGCCCCTGCCTCTATTATCCTGATGCATTGTCCGACGGATGCTCGCGTGTCGTTGGTGTCGGTATTGGTCATAGACTGAACGCGAATTGGATGATCCCCGCCAAGAGGAACCGAACCGACAGAGATAACAGACGATCTGTAGAAAGACCCGCTGTGCTCCTTATTGTTCACTCCCGTTCCCATTCAACACCATCCTTTACATCTCTGAGTATTATGCCTGCTTTCTTAAGGTCTTCCCTTATCTTGTCGGAAGTGCTCCATTCCTTTCGGTTCTTTGCTTCCTGCCGGAGATCTATTATAATCTTCATCAGTCCTTCTGTCAGCTTTTCATCTCCTGCATTTATTCCTTCATCGGTCAGTCCGAGAATATCAAATACAAATGTTCTGAATACGTTTCCAAGCAGTTCAATATCGCCTGCTGTCAGTTTTTCTGCACTGTCGTTAACAGAATTTATATATTTTACTCCTTCGAAGAGATTAGACAAAAGGACGGGGCTGTTCAGATCATCGTCCATAGCCTCATAGCATTTTGCCTGCAGATTTTTAATATCTACTGTTGATTCAGACGAAGGCCTGAGGTTCTTCAGGGTGGCAGTTGCCTTAAGAAGTTTTTGCAGACCTTTTTCTGCAGCCTGCAGCGCCTCATTTGAGAAATCAATCGTACTCCTGTAATGAGCCTGAAGAATAAAAAACCTGACAGTCATCGGACTGTATTTCTGCTGAAGCAACGGATGTTCGCCGTTGAAAAGCTGGTCAAGAGTGATGTAATTACCTAAAGAACGGGCCATTTTCTGGCCGTTGATCGTGATCATGTTATTATGGATCCAGTATCTTACCGATTCTTTTCCAAGGGCTGCAGTAGACTGTGCTATCTCACATTCGTGATGAGGGAACTGAAGATCCATGCCTCCCCCGTGAATATCAAATATATTGCCAAGATATTTAGTGCTCATCACAGAGCATTCGAGGTGCCAGCCCGGAAATCCATCGCTCCAGGGTGACGGCCATCTCATAAGATGTTCAGGTGCAGCTTTTTTCCAGAGCGCAAAATCGAAAAGATTCCGTTTTTCATCCTGGCCTTCAAGGTCTCTCACAGTAGCCTGCAATTCCTCGAGAACCCTTCCTGAAAGTTTGCCATAAGGATATTTCTGTGAATATTTCAGAACATCAAAATAGACAGATCCGTTCACCTCGTATGCGTACCCTTTTTCAATAATCGACTTAATAAATTCCTGCTGTTCAATTATATGTCCTGATGCACGTGGTTCAATTGAAGGATGAAGTGTGTTTAGTTTTTCCATATTCTTCAGGAAGTTGTTCAGGTATTTCTGTACCACCTCCATAGGTTCAAGATGTTCAAGCCTGGCTTTCTTCTGGATCTTATCCTCACCTTCATCGGCATCATTCTCCAGATGCCCTACATCTGTTACATTCCTGACATAGCGCACACGGTAGCCAAGATGCATCAGGTAGCGGTAGAGAAGGTCGAAGGTTATAGCAGGGCGTGCGTGTCCAAGGTGGGCGTCGCTGTAAACTGTGGGGCCGCAGACATATAAACCCACGAAAGGCGGATGAAGCGGCTTAAATGGTTCTTTCTTCCTGGAAAGACTGTTGTATAATGCCAGATTGTTCTGCATATGAGATCACTTAGAAAGACAAAAGTATATTAATTATTTTGCTTTTTTGAAAAACGTCTCTATCTTTGGCCCACAAATCAAATATTCCTTCCAATTAAGGGTGTTTGATTTTTATTAAGAAGGGTGGAGAGATTAGGCTCAGGGAAGCCCTGGCAACCAATCCGCAGAAAAGCGGGGAAAGGTGCCAAAACCTAATCCCGGGCAACCGGGAGATGATAAAAATAAACACGGGAACAATGAACCAGATTCAAATGATCCGCGAAAAACACTTCCTCCCATTCATGCCTATGGACATGCGATGGTAATTCTTATTGCGGATATTACCATTTTTACTATTATTAAAAGGATCATTGCATTACAAGGACTACCATAACTGTATGCAATTGTTCCAATAATTATAACGACATGAGAAACTTAAAATTTGAAACATTACAGATACATGCCGGACATCATCCGGACAATGAGACACTCTCCAGGGCAGTGCCTCTTTACCAGACTACATCATATGTCTTTAAAAATGCCAGGCACGCAGCCGATCTGTTCAACCTGACAGAACCCGGGAACATCTATACAAGAATGCAAAATCCTACTACTGACGTGTTTGAGAAGAGAGTTGCGGCCCTCGAAGGAGGCGTGGCAGCCCTGGCTGTTGCTTCAGGTCACGCAGCACAATTCATAACCTTCTCAACTATTGTACAGAAAGGGGAAAACTTTGTCACTTCACCATATCTTTACGGCGGAACACATAATCAGTTCAAGGTCACATTTGCAGGTTTCGGAATTGAAGCAAGATTTGCCAAAGACATTGAACCGGCTTCTTTTGAGGAACTTATCGATGAGAAGACCAGGGCGATATATGTTGAAACAATCGGGAACCCGGGATTCAATATCCCGGATATCGAAGCCTTCGCCAGGCTCTCAGGAAAATATGGGATCCCGCTTGTTGTTGACAATACATTCGGCGGCTGCGGTTATCTTTGCAGACCAATTGAATACGGAGCGAATATAGTGGTTGAATCAGCTACTAAATGGATAGGCGGACACGGTACAAGCATTGGCGGAGTGATAACCGATGCAGCCAATTTCGACTGGAATAACGGAAAATTCGAAATTTTTACAAAACCTTCCGCCGGCTACCACGGACTGATATTCGGAGAGCAATTCTCTGCCTCGTCGCCGTCAGGTAACATTGCTTTTATAGTAAAGGCTCGTGTTGAAGGTCTGAGAGATCTGGGTCCTTGTATAAGTCCCTTCAATTCATTCCTGCTCCTCCAGGGACTTGAAACTCTTTCTTTAAGGATGGAAAGGCATGTCAGCAATGCACTGGCACTTGCAAAATGGCTTAAGTTACAGCCAATGGTTGAAAAAGTCAATTACCCGGGACTGCCTGAAAATCCTAATTATAATATGGTTCAGAAATACCTCCCGAAAGGAGCGGGGGGAGTGCTTAGTTTTGTACTTAAAGCTGAGAAATCAAAGGCGGTGAAGCTTGTTGAACATCTGGAACTGGTAAGTCATCTGGCAAATATAGGAGATGCAAAAACTCTTATAATTCAGCCTTCCACTACAACTCATGCACAGCTCTCAGCTGAGGAACAACTTGCTGCAGGTGTGGAACCTGGATTATTCAGGGTCTCAGCCGGACTGGAGCATATAGATGATATAATTAACGATTTTGATCAGGCATTCAGGCATGTTATCTGAAAAATACTATTGAAATGACACGCGAAAAATTAAAAATAGGAATGTTCGGTTATGGTTGTGTAGGCCAGGGCTTGCACGATGTCCTGAACAGCAGCAAGGGATTTAAAGCCGATATAGTTAAGATCTGTGTTAAAGATCCAAACAAGAAAAGAAGGATCCCGATGTCGAATTTCACATTCGATAAGAACGACATTCTTAATGATCCGTCAATAAACCTCGTTGTCGAACTGATCGATGATCCTGTTGCGGCATTTAATATTGTCACAACTGCCATGAAGAAGGGAAAAAATGTCGTTACTGCAAACAAGGTGATGCTGGCAAAGCATTTCAAACAACTTGTTGAGATGCAGGATAAGTATAAAGTATCGTTGTTGTACGAAGCATCTGCCGGGGCCAGTATACCGATAATACGCAATCTCGAGGAATACTATGATAATGAGCTTCTGTATTCATTGAGGGGTATACTGAACGGCACAACAAATTATATTCTTACATTGATGCATAATAATGCGATCGACTTCAACATAGCTCTTGAAGAAGCAAGGGCCAAAGGTTTTGCTGAATCTGATCCGACACTTGATATTGAAGGATGGGATGCCAAATACAAGCTATGTATAATAACCGGTCATGCCTATGGGCTTTTCCTTGATCCTGAAGAGGTCTTTCATTATGGCATAAAGACTATTTCAAAGTTCGATATCAGGTATGCCAGGGAGAAGGGTTTTAAGATCAAGCTTGTTCCGTTTGTCGGAAAAACAAATGAAAACACAATAACAAGTTTTGTACTTCCCCGTTTCATCTCATCAGATAAATACCTTTATAATGTCGATTATGAATATAACGGTGTTATAACTGAGGCTGCTTTTGCCGATAAACAGTTCTTCTCAGGGAAAGGGGCCGGAGGCCATGCCACAGGGAGTGCGGTGTTGTCCGATATATCCGCAAATTCATATGGCTACAGATATGAATATAAAAAATACCAGCAGGGAACAGTATCGGATTATACGCGCGATTACAAGCTGGAGGTATATCTCAGGTACAGCAAAGAAAAAGACAGGGATTTGTTTAAATTTGAGGAGATTTCTGAGTTTTTCAGCAGCGCATCGTATAAATATGTGATCGGGATAATTAACCTTCAGACCCTATATGCTCTGAGAAAAAAAATCCAGGGATTGGATGTTTTTATTGTTAATACTGGAAGAAAGGGTATAAACACATGAAATACACTCTCGAAGAGATAATCCGGGAAAAGATCCTGATCCTTGATGGTGCGATGGGAACCATGATCCAGAAGTACAGGCTTCAGGAGAGTGATTTCAGGGGAGATCAGTTCAGGGATCATCCCAAACCTCTTAAAGGAGACAATGACCTGTTGTCACTTACAAGTCCGGCGGTAATCAAAGATATCCATAAGGGCTTCCTTGAAGCCGGTGCAGATATCATAAGTACAAATACTTTCAATGCCAATGCCATATCCCAGTCTGACTATGGCTTGAAGGATCAGGTCTACATGATGAATCTGCGGGCGGCTCAGATCGCCGCGGAGGCTATAACTGATTTTGAGAAAAGCACTGAACCGTCAGAACATTTCATTGCAGGTTCAATGGGACCCACAAACCGTACGGCATCATTATCACCAGATGTAAATGATCCCGGCGCCCGCGCCGTTACATTTGATGAGCTTGTTAAGGCATATTCTGAACAGGCCAGGGGACTTATCGACGGAGGGGCTCATATCCTGCTGATTGAAACTGTATTTGATACACTTAATTGCAAGGCAGCATTGTTTGCTGTCGATTCGGTATTTGAAGAGAAAAATATAACCCTTCCGGTAATGGTATCGGTGACGTTAACTGATATCAGCGGCAGGACACTTACCGGCCAGACTCTTGAGGCATTCTTGATATCTGTATCTCACTTTCCTCTGTTCAGCCTGGGACTTAACTGTTCGCTTGGAGCTGATCAGATCAGACCTTATGTTGAAGAATTGTCAGCAAGGACGGAATTCTATGTCTCTGTTCATCCGAATGCAGGTTTACCAAACCAGTTCGCGGAATACGATCAGACTCCTGAATATATGGCTTCAGTTACCGAAACTTTTATGAAAGCCGGCTGGGTGAATATCATAGGTGGTTGTTGCGGAACTACACCGGAACATATCAGGCTGATAGCAGAAGCTTCCGGGAAATACAAACCCCGGATTCGACCTGTAATTAAAAGATACACAAAGCTTAGCGGCCTGGAACCTTTAATAATAACTCCTGATACAAATTTTGTGAATATAGGAGAGAGAACCAATGTGTCGGGTTCGTTGAAATTTGCAAGGCTTATCAGAGAAGAAAAATATGAAGAAGCCCTTTCGGTTGCACGCAGCCAGGTTGAAGGAGGGGCGCAGGTGATTGACATCTGCATGGACGAGGCAATGATCGATTCCGAAAAGGCAATGGTGAGATTTGTGAATCTCATAATGGCCGAGCCGGATATTGCAAAACTGCCGTTAATGATCGACTCATCGAAATGGAACGTCATAGAATCGGCACTGAAATGCATACAGGGGAAGTCGGTTGTCAATTCCATAAGCCTCAAGGAAGGTGAAGGGATTTTTCTTGAACATGCCCGCCTTATAAGAAAATACGGAGCTGCAGCAGTTATAATGCTGTTTGACGAGAACGGACAGGCGGATACTTATGAAAGGAAAACAGAAGTTGCCAGAAGATCGTATAACCTTCTGGTTGACAGGCTCGGATTCAAACCTGAGGACATGATCTTTGATCCGAATGTACTGGCCATAGCAACAGGTATCGAGGAGCATAACAGGTATGCTGTCGATTTCATCAGGGCAACAGAATGGATCAAGAACAATCTTCCATATGCAAAAGTGAGCGGCGGCATCAGCAATCTATCATTTTCATTCAGGGGTTTTGATAAAGTGAGAGAGGCAATGCATTCCGTCTTTCTGTTTCATGCCATAAATGCAGGTCTCGATATGGGTATAGTAAATCCGGGGATGCTTCAGGTTTACACTGAAATACCTTCCGATCTGCTGGAGTTGACTGAAGATGTTGTATTGAACCGAAGAAAGAATGCTACAGAGGAACTGGTCAGATTTGCCCAGGGACTTAAGCAGGGAAACCAGGAAACCGTAAAGGTTGATGAATGGAGTAAAATGCCTGTTGTTGATCGTATCAGACAGGCTTTGATTAAGGGTCTGGATGAACACATAGAGATGGATATTGAAGAAGCCCGTTCACTTTTCCCGAAATCGATCGATATAATTGAAGGTCCTCTGATGGATGGGATGAATGAAGTAGGGAACCTTTTCGGATCCGGTAAGATGTTCCTGCCGCAGGTTGTTAAAAGCGCCAGGGTAATGAAAAAGGCAGTCTCCAGGTTGGCCCCATATCTTGAAGAGGAAAGCAGGGGAGCCAGAAAGCAGAATGCAGGGAAAGTTCTTCTTGCAACAGTAAAGGGAGATGTCCACGATATAGGTAAAAATATCGTCGGTGTTGTGCTTGGCTGTAATAATTATGAGATAATTGATCTGGGGGTAATGGTTCCTTCAGCGAAGATCATCGAAACAGCGATAAGGGAAAAAGCTGATATAATAGGTCTCAGCGGTCTGATCACTCCGTCGCTTGAGGAAATGGTTCATATCGCTTCGGAGATGGAGAGGCAGAAGATAAGATTACCATTGCTGATAGGCGGGGCCACTACTTCAGAGATACACGCTGCAGTCAAAATAGCTCCCGAATATTCCGGTCCGGCAGTTCACGTAAGGGACGCCTCGAAAGCTGCGGGTGTAATCTCCGCACTTCTGAAAAAAGATAATGAGGAATATATCAGAAATATCAAACACAGATACTCGAAGCTTTCAGAAGAACATAATGCGAGGAAGGCGGAGAGGAAGCTTATCACCCTTGATAAGGCCCGCAAGAATGGTTTCAGGACCGGCTGGGACACAATAGAATTACCTAAACCGGTCCAGCCGGGAATTCATGTTATCAAAGGATTCAATATCAGGGAGTTGATTAGGTTCATTGACTGGACATATTTCTTCTTCGCCTGGAAGATAAACGGTAAATACCCTTCAATTTTTGATGATCCGATTAAAGGCAATGAGGCACGGAAGCTTTTCAATGATGCCCAGATATATCTTAATGAGATCATTAATCATGACCTTCTTGAAGCCAATGGTGTTTTCGGGTTGTTCCCGGCTGTATCGTCGGGTGATGATGTGAAAATCCTGGATGAGAGGAATGAAGTGAAAAAGGTTTTGAGATTTCTGAGAAACCAGGAACAGCAGGAGAAGGGAGTCCCGAATCTATCGCTTTCAGATTTTATAGTTCCTGAGTCAGAAGGGAAAATTGATACTATCGGAGTATTTCTGGTTACTGCAGTTCCATCAGAAAAAATAGAAACTAAGTACAGGAATGACGATTATGCCCTGCTTATGATAAGGCTTCTCAGCGACCGTATCGCTGAAGCTGCAACAGAATATCTGCATCTCAGGATAAGGAAAGATTACTGGGGTTACGCAAAAGATGAGGATCTGACAATTGAAGAACTGCTCGGGGTCAAATATACCGGTATAAGGCCCGCACCGGGTTATCCGGCTTGTCCTGATCATACTGAAAAAAGAACAATATTTGATCTTCTGGATGCCGAAAGGGTCACCGGCGCCTGTCTTACTGAGACATTTGCAATGAAACCGGTATCATCGGTATGCGGGTACATATTCGCTCATCCCGGATCGGTTTACTTTAACATCGGAAAAATAGGAGCTGATCAGTTGAGTGATTATGCATCGCGGAAAGATTTCACAATAAAAGAGGCTGAAAGATGGCTATCTCAGAATTTATAAGAGCAATATGAGTGTAATAGAAAAGATTAAGAACGCTAAGGGCCCGCTGTTCACTTTTGAACTGCTTCCACCTTTAAAAGGACACAGTATTGAAAGAGTATACTCGGCTATTGACAGGCTGGTGGAATTTGATCCGGCTTATATAAATTTCACTTCGCACAGAGATGAGATAATATATAGTGAAAGACCCGACGGGTTGCTTGAGAAAAAAATTGTCAGAAAACGACCCGGGACCATAGCCCTGGCCGCGGCTGTCAAGTACAAATATAATCTGACAGTTGTTCCTCATCTGCTTTGCGGAGGATTTTCAAGGGAAGAGACCGAGAACGTTCTCATCGAAATGAATTTTCTCGGGATTGATGATGTGCTTGCTCTGAGAGGTGATCCGCAAAAAGGCAGCAGGACTTTCATTCCGGAAAAAGACGGGCATTCTCATACTTCTGATCTTGTAAAACAGATCATTAACATGAATAATGGCAAATATCTTGAAGAATTGCTTGAAGATACCACACCAACTTCATTTTGTGTGGGGGTTGCCGGTTATCCGGAAAAGCATAATGAGGCTCCGAACAGGCATGTTGACCTTGAAAATCTTAAACTTAAGGTAGATTCCGGTGCGAGCTATATTGTCACACAGATGTTTTTTGATAACTCTAAATTCTTCAGATTCAGGGATGAATGCAAAGCAATTGGAATAAATGTTCCTGTTATTCCCGGAATAAAACCGATTTCAGCACTGAATGATATAAGGATGCTGCCACAGACATTTCATATTGATGTTCCGAACGACCTGGTAAATGCGATAAAAAAATGCACCACCGACAAGGACGCAAGGGAGGTAGGTATTGAATGGGCAATTATGCAGTCAAAAGAGCTTATCAGTAAGGGAGTGCCGGGAATTCATTATTATACTCTCGGCAGATCCGATAATGTTGCCCGGATCGTCAGGGCTTCATTTTAAACTCTTTCCGGATCTTATCAACATAATCAAGCTTTTCCCAGGCAAAGAGCTCGACTTTTTTCTGCCAGGCATTCTTTCCATTGTTGTTTACGGCTTTTGGTGTGCTTCCCGGTACCTCATAGTAGACTTCCTCATTAATAACCTGGCATTCACGACCGAAATGTCCGTACGATGCTGTGCGGATGAAGATGGGATTATTGAGGCCGAATCTTCTTACGATTGCATAGGGCCTCATGTCGAACAGCTTTTCGATTTTTCCGGCAATCTCACTGTCTTTTACTACCCGTCCTTTGCTATCCTTTATTTTAGCTGTTCCGAAAGTGTTCAGGAATAATCCTACCGGCTGAGCAACTCCGATAGCATATGCTACCTGTATAAGAGCTTTATCACAGACACCTGCAGCTACAAGGTTTTTCGCTATATGTCTTGCGGCATAAGCTGCTGATCTGTCAACTTTTGAAGAGTCTTTACCGGAGAAGGCTCCACCACCATGGGCGCCATGGCCACCATATGTATCAACTATAATTTTACGCCCGGTCAATCCTGTATCGCCGTGAGGTCCGCCTATCACAAACTTACCGGTCGGATTGACAAGAAGCTTCATATCATCCGGGAAAAGCCGGCGGATCCTTGGTGATAATGATTTTTTTACCCTTGGTAACAGAACTTTTATGATATCCTCCTTTATTTTTTGCTGCATAGCTTTTTCAGCAGCTTTTTCTGAAGCTTTTGTCCTGTTTTTCGGCAGAATAAATTCATCATGCTGGGTGCTTATAACAATAGTATCTATTCGCAGAGGATTGCTGTCATCATCGTATTCTATCGTTACCTGCGATTTAGCGTCTGGTCTGAGGTATTTCATCAGTTTTCCTTCATGGCGAACGGCAGCCAGTTCGCGGAGGAGAAGGTGTGCCAGCTCTATGCTCAGAGGCATGAAATTATCCATCTCACGGCAGGCATAACCAAACATCATTCCCTGATCTCCTGCCCCCTGGTCCTCTGGTTTGTCACGGACCACACCCTGTCTTATATCCGGCGACTGTTCATGTATAGTTGAAATAACCCCGCAGGAATCGCAATCAAAACGATATTCAGCTTTTGTATAACCAATGTTGCGAAGCACTCTCCTGGCTGTCTCCTGAACATCGACCCACCCGCTTGTCTGAACTTCGCCTCCGCATACTACAAGACCGGTTGTCACAAAAGTTTCGCATGCGACTTTTGAATCAGGATCCCACCTGAGAAATTCATCAAGCAAAGCATCTGATATTTGATCGGCTACCTTATCCGGATGTCCTTCGGATACTGATTCGGAAGTAAAAAAATATCCCATAGTTTTTAAGTTTGGAGTGCCTTAAGTACTTAAAGTACTTAGAGTTAATTATTGTTTTTATTTGAATTTCAGAATACGTAAAAGCTTAATAAGCTTTTTAAAAACTAATTACTTAAACAGTTGAGGGGAAAATTGGTTGATCAGAAAAAGAAAAGAGCTGTAATTTTAGCATTTTTTCCTGTGGTTGCAATCAGCACAAATCTTTCCACCATTCAAACTGGACACAAAGAAAATAAAAAATCCTGAAAAGAAAAATTATCCGGAGGTCAGATGCCTGAATACTTCTTCCAGGCTGCTTTCTTCTTTCTGGAGGGATAGCACTGTAAGGTTGTTTCTTACTGCAAATGAAAAAACAGCAGGCCTGATGTCATCTTTTCCTTCTGCTTCAATAAGCCACTGGTTCTTCTTTATATGGTTGGTTATGATCACATTGGGAATTGTAAGCAGGGCCGGTTCTCCCGGATCCCTGTCAAATTCAACACGGATAATCTGCCTGGGCACCCTTATCTTTGAATAGATATCGTCTTTCTTTTCATCGGCAACTATTACACCTTTATCAATAATGATTATCCTGTCGCACACAGCTTCAGCTTCCTGCATTATATGAGTTGAAAGCATTACAGTTTTTTCCCTTCCTGTTTCACGGATAAGGTTCCGGATTTCGACTACCTGGTTGGGATCAAGGCCAGTGGTGGCCTCATCAAGTATCAGGACGTCAGGATCGTGGATCAAAGCCTGGGCAAGACCGACCCTCTGACGGAATCCTTTTGAAAGTGAACCGATTTTTTTCTTCTGCTCAGGAGCAAGCCCTGTCACTTCAATTATATGATCTATTTTCTTACCCGCAGATTTCCCGGTCTTATATAATGATGCTGCGAACTTCAGATATTCCCTGACATACATTTCAGGATAAAGAGGATTGTTTTCAGGCAGATATCCGATCTTTTTCCTGATCTCAAGGTTATCGGCTGAGGTTTCAATACCGTTAACAATCACACTACCTGAAGAGGCGGGGATATAACCGGTAATTATTTTCATCATAGTCGATTTCCCTGCTCCGTTAGGACCAAGAAATGCCACTATCTCTCCTGTTTTAACCTGAAAAGAAACATTATCGAGGGCCTTCTGTTCCCCGTAATATTTTGTCACGCCACTGACTACAATTGACATTTAGTATGAAATCCGTTTAATATTTCAGATGCTAAAATAGCATTTATTAGTCAACGAAATATGAGTTAAAATATTTGGCGTTTTACCATCTCGTTAATAAATTTGATTTATCACTAAATCCTGAGCCAGATGGGAAGCCAGATCGGAATCATTACAGTAATGGTGGTTTATGTTATTCTGTTAGTCTCCTGGGGGATTTTTCAGGGGAGGAAAGTAAGAACAGGAGATGATTTTGCTATTGCCGGCCGTAAGCTGCCGGGATGGGCTGCAGCACTTTCAGAGAGAGCTACGGGAGAATCATCATGGGCTTTACTTGGACTTCCCGGTGCGGCTTACGCCATGGGGCTCACGGAGATATGGACCGCTTTAGGCTGCGTGGCAGGTATAATTACTGCCTGGGCTCTTATTGCATGGAGATTACGGGATGAAGCTGAGAAATACAAGGTTTCGACCTTTACTCAATATATTTCTGTAAAACACGGTGAATGCGGCAGGATCCTCAGAATAATATCAAGTCTGGCAATTGTGTTTTTTTTCTTTTTCTATGTCGGAGCACAGTTTCTGGGAGGCGGTAAGACATTGCATACTCTTTTCGGACTTAAACCCGGAACAGGGGCTTTGATAACAGCAGCAATAATCATCCCTTACACCGTTTATGGAGGATTCAGGAGTGTCGTCTACACCGATGTGGTTCAGGCAATAATAATGATCATCACACTTATCATCGGTCCGATAGCAGGGATAATTTTTATCCTGAATCATAGCGATCTTTATGCCTCAGGTATAACTGAAGCTCTTGTTAAGGCCGGGGATTCCTACACATCTGTCACCGGCGGTGCAGGTGGTTTTGCCGCAGGGCTTCTTATTGCGGGTGGATTCAGCTGGTTTTTCGGATACCTCGGAGGTCAGCCCCAGCTTAGTGTAAGATTCATGGCCATCAAGGATACCAGACATTCAAGGAAGGCGCGTAATATAGGAATTGCATGGACCCTGATAGCCTATTGCGGTGCCCTCATGCTGGGGTGGATCGGACTCGCAATTTTCGGGCCGACCGGATTAACTGATCCGGAATATGTAATGCCAAGCGTAATACTAAAACTCTTTCCGCCTGCTCTTGCAGGAATACTTATAGCAGGTGCTATTGCTGCCATGATTTCAACAGCCGATTCTCTTCTGATAGTTTCTTCGACAGAACTTTCAGAAAACATCCTGAAGCGGAAGGCAAAAGATAAGGATGGAGGGAGTAAAGAAATAAGCACTTTAAACCGTCATCGTGTGACAACGGCACTGCTGGCTGTTGTAGCTCTTATACTTTCATATCTGTCACCTTCAAAACTGATCTTCACAATTGTCAGTTATGTCTGGGCCGGTATTGGATGCACTTTTTCGGTGGTTATCCTGTTTACTCTTTTCTGGAAGAAATTTCACGGCCGGGCTGCCATTTTAACAATAATAGCCGGATTACTGTTTACAGTGTTCTGGATAAGCGGAGGATTCGAGCAACACTACAGGATAACAAAATCCAGGGCAGAATTTCTTATGAATAATAATGTAATAAGCATTGAAGAAAGCAAAGCACTTCTGGCACTTGAAGGAAAGAAATTTGTAAGCTCCTCAAAGTTTGAGGCTGTGGTTAAGGATAAAATTGGGACAAATAGGGACAATGACAGATATTCTGTCATCTCTTCTTCATTTACGAGAAAAGGAATACCTGCAAGACTGACCACATTTATTTTTTCTATGATAGTGGCAATATTTTCCACCTTGCTGCTTCCTTCAGCGAGGCCCGATGCTTCGAAGCGACAAGTTAATGATCATTGATGGGAACCGGAGAAGTCTAATCGCCCCAGCCTCCCATGAACTGTCCGCTCTTGGCAAACGATGCTTTGGGATTGACACAACATACCGGTATCTTGGAGCTGTTGGCAATGATATATTGTTCTGAGGCTCCCAGCATATAATCGGCGAATGTTATATTCTTTGTCGTTACAATCAGTATAAGGTCGGCATTTATCTTCTGTGCAAAATCCAGGGTCTGCTGAGGGAAATTACCTTTCGGGACCTCGTGTATCTCATAATCTATATTATTCTGAATGAGATATTTAATTGCGAATGAGAGGTTTATTTTTGTTTTCTTTACAAGGCTCTGATCGGTAGAAGTGGTCACGAGAATATGCATCTTCGAATCGAAGTATTTTCCCATATAGATTGCCATCTTTGTTTTTTCCTTATTCTCCCTTCTGAAATCGACAGGAAAAACAATATTATGATAGCGACTTTGATCAGGCGGCGGGTCCTGAACGACAATAAAAGGCACCTTTGATTTTACGATAACCTTTAAGGCCCAGCTGCCGGTCAGCTTCTGCATACCTTTCATGCCATGGGTTCCCATAACCACAAGGCTTGCATCTTTTTCATTTACAAACTCGGCAATTGACGTGAAAATGCTCCCTTTGTAAATCTGCGATGCTATAGACAGATTGTACTTCCTGCCATTTTCATCAGCAACATGTTGCAGCATAATTCTCTTCTCCCCGAGGACACTCGTTTTAATGCCCGGATCGACTATATGAAGAAGGCAAATGTCGTTACCGACCATCCGGCTTATTTTAACTGCATGCGCCAGAGCATGTTCTGCAACAGGAGTGAAGTCCCATGGTAC